>Ga0210383_10000036_pt1 | contig 149351 bp, 133 predicted proteins | sample IncBWC14OmetaG_FD_160072 | JGI IMG/M metagenome (GOLD analysis project Ga0210383, IMG submission 160072) | Forest soil microbial communities from Barre Woods Harvard Forest LTER site, Petersham, Massachusetts, United States - Inc-BW-C-14-O ...
GCCGATGACTGTACCCATCACCACGCCCATCAAGCCGTAGATAGGAGTCAATATCAAAGTGGCTGCGATATTTATTACTGCGCCGACGACAGCATAGTAGGTCTCATAGTAGGGCTGAGCCGTCGCGCGCACGATCGTGGTGCCGACGCCCGTCATGTTGTTGACCGCAAACGACACCAGCAACGCGGCCATCACGATGGTTACATAGGGATAACTGCGGCCCATCCAAACCTGAAGTATCTGGGGGCCGGCGCCGATTAGAAAGCCCGAAAGGACAAAGGTTGTGAGCGCGAGATAGCGCGTGCCTCTTACGTACATGCGATTGAGCTGGGTGTTGTCCTGACGTCCGTCGAATGCAGACGCGGCGGGCAGAAGCGGCGCCAGCAAGGTGGCCGGGAGGATCCTGGCCAGAGCCGCCAGCTTGTTGCCCAATTCGTAATAGCCCGCGCTGACAACGCTGACGAAGGTGCCGAGAATTATGCGGTCGGTCTCAAGATTGATGACGGCGGTCAGCGCGTTTATCTGCATCCAGAATCCGAATTTGAAAACCCGCTTCACCAGCTGACGTTCGAGCCGGAAGAAATTGCTCCATGGGTTGCCGAACACCCGGTACACATAGCCGATGCGGATCACGGTTGAGCATCCGAGCGCGCAGAAGATCGCGTAGGGGAGGGCGTAAACGCCGTAATGAAGATGGAGCAACAGGACCAACGCGACGGCGTAGATCACCTGGTAGCAGGTGTCGATGATGCCGGCGAATTCGGTGCGCTGCATCGCCATAATGAAAGCGCCGAAGATTCCGAACGCATTGGAGACAACGAAGTAGCCGACCGCCAGCATCAGGAGGTCGCACGCAGTGGAGGTGTAGCGCGGATCAAGCCGCAGGTAACTCACGATGTGCGGAGCTAGAAACCAGAGCATCGGGAGAATCACCAGACCGATTGCCATGTAGAACAGGAGTCCGAAGGTCATGACCTGGCGAACCTGATCGTGCTCGCGCCGCTCGAGAAATTCCGCGAGATATTTGATGAAGCTCGAGCCGACGCCGCAGTCGAGCAAGGCGAAGTAGTTCACCGCCGAGCCAACGATCGCCCACAGACCGTACGCTTCGATCCCGATCGAGTGGATGACCAATGGAGTCAAAAAAAATCCGAGCGACAGCCCGAATATGCGGGTGAACAGAGTACTCATCGTCCCGGCGAACATCCGGCGCGAAGTAATCGGAGCGGGTGTGGACCGGGCGTCCCGAACAAGCGCGAGCGTATCGGCAGGCTGAAAATCTGCGTCCCGCACCTGTTGCTCTGCGGCGATGGCTTCTTTGTATGCGCTCACTGTTTATCGATCCGCTCCGAAAAAGCACGCCCGTCCGAACTGACGGAATAGACTCTGAGTCTTGTCGCAAATCTCCGTCGACATTGATGTGCAGCAGCACGCTCGACGGCGATATCGGCGTGAATCTGATCGCAAGTCGGCCTGCAATTCGCGGGATCATCGGCACGTCAGCGCACAAACAGGTACGAGGCCGGCTGGATTTACGATTTAGACCGGAGAAGGCCGCTCGACAGGTCAAAACTATCCCGAAAAGGCATCGAAACGGTCCCGCGTCACTGCTCGAAAGCGGCGCGAGCGAAATACTCGCATCCAACAATGCTCTGAGCGATGCGCTCAAGGCGAACGGATGAATCAATCTCAAAAAAATCGTATTTTGCACGGATCCCTGGTGGCGCTCTTGGCCGGTATTGCCTCGTTGGTTATCGGTTGTTCGAGCACGCCGGATGCTCAAACGCTCCAGCATTCGGTCAGCCTGAATACATCGAAACAAAGCGCGCTGCCGGTGCCGCCCTCGAGTGAGCCCCAACGGTTCGGGACGCGCGCGCTCGACGACGAACTCCCGCAGATTCAGCCTCCCTCCGGCAAGTACGTCCTGGGCTCTGGTGACGTGGTCACGGTCACCGTCTGGGGGCATCCCGAACTTTCAGGCAAGCGGACGATCGGTCCCGACGGCGAAATCCAGTTGCCGTTCGTCGGTTCGTTCAGAGTGGCTGGCCTCTCTGCCGATGCTGCTGGCGCCAAACTGACCTCGGCTCTTCGCGAGGATTATCTGAATACCGCAGCGTCGGTCACGGTGGATAGCTACAACAGCAATCAGGTGATTGTCCTGGGACACGTCGCGCATCAGGGAGTGCTGATCTTTGCCTCGCAGCCAACGCTGCTCGAGGCGCTCGCGATGGCTGGAGCTGCGCCCGGGAAAGAAGACACGTCTGCGATGCCGGTGCGATGCGCGATCATCCGCGGACGAGACAGTATCATGTGGGTCGATCTGCGCCCTTTGCTTAAGGGCAACGACGTTTCGCTCAACATTCCTTTGCACAGAAACGACCTGGTATACGTGCCCGATCCGGACGACGAACTCGTTTATGTGATGGGGCAGGTCAAGAATCCCGGTCCGTATCCGCTGACCGCGAACATGTCATTCCTCGAGGCGCTTGCTCGCGCGGGCGGTCCTAACGATAACGCGCAGCAGGGAAAAATCGTGTTGGCCCGCAAGAACTCGGAGCAGGTCATCGACCTGGAAAATTTCGTCAAAAAGGGCGGAACCAATTCTGATCTCCAACCTGGGGATATCGTCTACGTGCCCAAGAGTGGGATCGCGAGCGTCGGCTATGTCCTGCAGCAGTTGAACCCGCTCACGACGATGGCGCTGTTCGGGGCCGCGCTTATGTAGTTAGCGCAACTGCGCCAAAATTTTATGCCTCAGTCTACAAATCAATACGCTGTCGTCGCGCGGCCGGGTTCTTCGTCGTGGGTAGTGGCTAATCGGACCGCAACACCTTTGGCGAGCGCCAGGGCACATAAGCGCCTGACGGCGGCGATCGTCGGCGCTGTGTTGCTGATCGGACTCGTGGTCGCGTTCCTTTATGGTCGTGACTACGTTGCCGAAGTGACTATTCGGGTCTCGCCGGTGGTTCCCGCTTCGCTGGCGGGCGAAGAGTCTCGCTTCAGTACAAACGCCGACTACCGCGATTTCGTGCAGGAGCAGGTGTTTGAGATAAACAACTACGCGACCGTTAGCGGCGCGCTCGATTTGCTTGGGCCGAAACGCTCGCTCTGGCAACAGCCGGGTGAAGGCGATCGTCACGCCGCTGAGCGCTTGATGGCGGCACTCAAGGTGCAGCCAATCGCCGATAGCTACCTCGTCAAAATCGAACTGGGCGGCGGCAATCCCGAGGGCCTCGACGAGATCGTAAACGCCGTCGCGAAGTCCTACCTTTCCCGAACCGCCAAACGTGAGTTAGACGGCGCTGATGTAGGATTTCAACTACTTACATCGCGGCAGTCGGAATTGCAGCAGAACATCGCAAACAATCAGCAGCAATACTCAGCACTGATCCAGGAGTTGGGAGTCTCCAGCGTCTCGGGCGAGTTGGTGAATCCCTATGACAAGATGTTGGCCGACACCAATGCGGCCCTTGCTCACGCCCGCCGAAGTGTGATGCAGGCGCAGGCTCACCTCGATGCGGTCAAGTCGCATCGCGAGCGAATCAAGGACGCGGATGTCGAAGCAAAGGCGGAGGCTGCGGCGGCCACTGGTACCGACACGGCGACTGCGAGGCAGCAGCTCATTCAAAAGCGCGAGGAAGCGTCGACCGAACTGAGCGGACTCGGTCCCAACCATCCGGGCCGCCCGGCGCTGCAAGCGGAGATCGCTACTATCAACAAACAACTCACCAGCCTCGATCAGTCTGCGCTCAATCGCGCGCGCTCGATGTTGGGCGACAGCGAGACGGCCGCGACCAACGTCGACATATCGGAAGCCCAATCGAATCTTGAGCAAACGCAAGCCTCCGAGAAGGGAATCGAAAAGGAACTGCTCGAAGTCAAAGCGACCGCTGCGACCTTCGGCACGAAGTATAGCCAGGCCGTCAACATCCACGAGAAAGTCGATCGCGAGCAGAAGGACTTGCAGGATCTCCAGGAACGCATGAGTCTGTTGCGGATGAAGACGCAGGCGCCTGGGGTCGTCGCGCTTGAGTCGGCCGCGATGGTGCCTGATGCGCCGCAGAAGAGCCGTCGCAGGCTGATTTTCCTTCTCTTCGCGATGACCGCGCTGCTGCTGGGTGTAGCGGTGCCGACATTTATCGATCTCACCGACGGCAGGCTCAAAACTCCCGACGAGTTTGAGGGGATACTTGGATTCCCGCCGCTCGGAGTCGCGTTGGGTTCGAACGGCACCGGTCAGGAAGCGCTGCGCCGAATTGCGCTGGGGATCATGCGCGAGTGGCGCACCTCGGGAATTCGCAGTTACGTCCTCACCTCGGTTGGGAAGGGCGCAAATACATATCTCGCCTTCGCGCTGGCCGACGAGCTCAGCGATCTTGGTGTACGTACGCTCGCGATTGAAGCCAGCTTGGTCAGATCGAATGGCCGTCATCTTAAGCCGCCGGCACCGGTGCAAGGAGTCGTCAGCGTCTCTACTCGCGAAACGAAGCGGCTTATCCCACGGGTTGCAAATACGGTCGCGCTCGATAGCAGGGGACAATCAGTCCCGCAAACTCTTGGCGACGGGAGCCTGCAGCGTTCGCATAAGAATGGCGTCGCCCGCACTTTCGGGGTTATTCGCGAAAACGTCGACCGCGCCCTTGGCGATCACGACATAGTGCTTCTAGCTGCACCGCCGCTGCTCTCATCGGCGGATACGGCGGCGATCATCCAAATGCCTGCGGGCGCAATACTGGTCGCTCGCGCCGGTTACGACAATGCGTCCGAAGTCGCCGCGGCAGTTCGTGAACTGGAGAGATGCGCTCCGCCCGTTGTAGGAGCGATCATTTGCGGCAACGGGCAGCGCAATGGCAACGGCGAATATCCATTCGATCTGGAACTCGACACCTCGGACTCACCCGCGGCATCCAGGTCCTATGGCATGGCGAGCAAGTGACTCTCATAAGACAACGCCACCGATCTTCGGTTATAGAAATATCTTCCCGGTAGCCAGATCAATCACACCCGCGAGAGCTGACAGTGTCAACTGATTTCTCGATGTTGGCTGGACTATCGGGGCTGGTCGCACTGATCGTATGTCTCAGGCGAGGACCTGCGTATGCGTTCCTGAACGTATATCTCCCGGTACTGCTCCTTCTGCCGGACGACTGCCGGATGCCTATCTCAGGTCAGCTCAATTTCGCCGAAAGCGCGATCATTCCGATCGCGGCGTTCTACCTTTGGAAAGAGGGAAGGAATTGGGAATGGAGTTTCACTGACCTCCTGGTTTTCACCTTCGCATCGCTGGTGGTTTGCTCTGAGTACATAGACACCGAGTATTGGCTCGCTCAACATCTGGCGATCAGCATGATCACCACGGTCGTACTGCCCTACATCGTCGCCAAAGGTCTGATCGTGCGTGAGGGCATCGGAGTTCAGATTGCGAAGCGAATAACACTGCTTGCTACATTGGTAGCGATTGTGTCGGTCTACCAATTCCGGATGACGGCGAATCCGTTTGTTGATTTCACTTCGCGATTCTTTCCGGGAATCGACAATGGAGCTTCCTTCCGATACGGCTTTGCGCGAATCAGCGGCCCTTGGACTCATCCAATTCTGGCCGGAATGATCCTGGCCTTTGCGTATAGGACTGCCCGATGGTTGGAGTGGACCGGTGAGTGGCGGGGAAAGGTACCGTTCTTGTCCTTCAGCCTGGGCACTACCTACGATCGTCACGGACGTAGTCCTATCATATCCATCAGCAAGGCCCGATTCTGCGAAATAGCTCTGGTAGTTGGAAGTCTGATGACTATTTCGCGCGGACCGTGGCTTGGAGCGGCTATGGCCGCCGTAGTCTTGATGTTAGTCAGAGTAAGGCACCGCACGTACGTCACGTTACTGGCCTTCTTCGCAGCCGTGATAGTGGCGATTCCGATATATTACGCCTCCAATTCCTACGTGAAAGTCGACCGTTTTGACGGCAGTAACGAGGCGCGGGAATCTGCGGCTTATCGGCGCGAAATGATCGAACAATACATAGTGATCGCTGAAGAACGTCCAGAGTGGGGTTGGGGCTCCAACGTGACCGGGCAAGGACTCTACCCCAGAGTCGAAAACATGGACTCCATCGACAATCACTACCTGCTGCTGGCTCTTAACTCCGGCATGTACGCGCTGGCGGTTCTGGTTTTGCTCCTGCTATGGGTTCCGGCCCGGCTACTCGGCTTCAGCTTGCGCAATGTTCGCGATGAACCGGCTACCTCGCTCGCAGTCACGTTGCTGGGTTCATTTATTCTGTTCGCCATCGCAATTTCGACGGCGTGGCTGGGCGCGCAAACTCAACCATTGCTTTTTATTATTGCCGGCTGGAGTGAAGCGCTGCTGCTTGCACCATCGTTTGTGACCGCAAGCGTTCCTTCCCCAGTACAAGAAGTTAGCTACGGATTTGAGCGAGTCATGGTCTGACTGAGTTAGCATGGATAACTACTTCGACAATACTCGCGCGACTGGATCTTCCTATGCACCCGCGCGCAGGACTGTTGGGAGTGTGACTGATTCCGGCACCCGAAACGGCTCTAAACGGCGCGTCGCGCTGCTTGGAGCGGGTTATATTGCCGACTGGCACGCGAAGGCTCTCGCCTCGATTGCCGACATCGAGCTGGTAGCAGTATGCGATCGAATGATCTCGCGCGCGGAGTCCTTCGCAAAGAAGTTCAGCGTGCCCGGGGTGTACGGCTCGCTCGAAGCAATGCTTGCGGCCGAGCGCCTCGATGCGGTGCACGTCCTGCTGCCGCCTGACCTTCATTTTCATGCGGCCGAGACAATCCTCTCCGCAGGTGTAGACGCGTTCGTCGAAAAGCCAATGTGCCTTAACCCTGAGGACGCCGCGACGCTGAGCCGTCTGGCTGAGGAGCGTAGTCGAAGGATTGGTGTCGGGCACAATTTCCTGTTCTCTGAATGCTATGAGCGCCTGCGAAGCGATCTAGGGAAAGGAATACTGGGGTCGCTCGATCACCTTACGATTACCTGGCATAGGGAGCTTCCGCAGGTAATGAGCGGCCCCTTCGATCTCTGGATGCTTCGCGAACCTGCGAACGTAATGCTCGAGGTAGGACCCCATTGTGTGGCACAGATGTTGGACTTGATTGGCTTCCCCGAGACGATGGAGGCGCAGGCCGGCAATCCTGTCGACCTGCCTTCCGGGCAGAGGTTCTATCGGCGATGGCACGTGAGCGCGTCGAAGGGACATGCCGCAATCGAGCTGAGGTTTTCCTTCGTCCCAGGATTCAGCGAATACACGATTCAAGCACGAGGATCGCTCGCATCGGCTACTGTTGACTTTGATCGCGATACCTATACGTTGCGGCGTCATCGGCCACTCGACGAAGATTTCGATCGCTATGCGATGGTCGCCGACGGAGCTAGGAGTGCTCGCCGCCAGGCGCGGCGAACGTTGCAGAACTACCTGCTGTCGAAACTCCACCTTCGCGCGAATGGCACCCCCTACGGAGCGAGCATTGCCGGCGCCCTCCGTGCGTTCTATGCAAGGCCGGGCGAAGCGTCCGACGATCGTATAGCGGGTCCGCGCGGTGCGGAAGTGATCCGCATTTGCAAAGAAATTGGACGGCTGGCAGTTCCGCCTTCAGATCCTGTGACGGTGCAATCGCCAGAGTTATCCGGGAAATCTGCTACGGACGTGGGCGAGTCGTGTCCTGCCAGAATTCTCATTCTCGGCGCAACCGGTTTCATCGGGCTCGAGTTGACCCGGCAGCTGATCGAATCGGGTCGTCGCGTGCGAGTACTGGCTCGAAGTCCCGGCAAGTTCCCGGCTGATTTGCGCAATTCCCGACTCGAGTGCATCTGCGGAGATCTCACCGACGCCGCCGCTCTGCGCGACGCAATGGAGGGAATCGACTGCGTTTACCATTTGGCAAGAGCTGACGTGAAGAGTTGGCCAGACTACGAGCGTTACGAAATAGGTGTCACACGCGAGATCGCGCAAGCGGCGCTGGCGGCTGGAGTGAAGCGTCTCATATACACCGGCACTATCGATTCGTATTACTCCGGTGGTGCTGGCACGATCACCGAAGGAACTCCGCTGGACCCCGCGATCGAGCGGCGCAACCTATACGCCCGTGCCAAGGCTGCATCCGAGCGCATTCTTCTCATGATGCACCGGGAGCAAGGACTTCCGGTAGTCATAGTTAGACCTGGAATCGTAATCGGCCGCGGTGGCAACCCGATGCACTGGGGTATTGGCCGATGGTGGTATGGCTCGGTATGCGAGACGTGGGGCGATGGCCGCAACCCGTTGCCACTGGTACTCGTCGAGGACGTCGCCAAAGGTCTCATCGCGGCAGCCGAAGCGCCGGATGTTCTCGGCGATTCATTCAACCTCGTCGCCGATCCGAGTCTTACCGCACAAGACTATCTGGACGAAATGGATCGAGTCGGTGGTATCCGCATCGAGCGCTACGCGACCCCCATCCTGAAATACTATTTAACGGACACATTCAAGTGGGCTGTGAAGGTCATAACGCGCCATCCTGATAGGCGGCTGCCAAGCTATCGCGACTGGGCGAGCCGCCGGCAAGCAGCGACCTACGATTGCACTCGAGCCAAACTTCGCCTGAATTGGAAGCCGACCTCGGATCGCGACCAATTGATTCGCGCCGGTATCCACCAACCTATGAAAGAGTTAATGAGGTAGCGGTGAAGCTCGACGCCCCCAACTCGCCGGATGCTTCTGTCATCGTCGTATCTTTCAACACGCGAGACCTCCTGCGCGAATGCCTGCTTACGCTGCAGCGCGAGGCAGGCGACGTGTCGTATGAGACTATCGTAGTCGACAATAATTCGCGTGACGGGTCCGCCGACATGGTTGCGACCGAGTTTCCATGGGTGCGCCTCATTCGAAGTGAAGCCAACCTTGGCTTTGCCGCTGCGAATAATCGCGCCTTCGAGATAGCTTGCGGCCGCTACATCATATTGTTGAACTCGGACGCTTTTCTTCGCCCAAATGCTCTTCGTCTTTCAATCGAACATATGGATGCAAATCCGCGCGCCGGTCTTGCCGGTGGCAGACTCATCGGACGCGACGGTTCCTGGCAGCCCTCGGCCCGAATGTATCCTTCGCTACTCAACAACCTGTTCATGATGTCGGGTCTCGCGGCTAAGTATCGAAAATCGCGATTGCTGGGCCGAATGGACCGCACGTGGGCAGATCAATTTGAGCCCGCGCAGGTCGACTGGGTGCCAGGCGCCTACAGCATCATCAGGCGCAGCGTGCTCGATCGGATTGGGTTCTTCGATGAGCGCTTTTTTCTGTACTACGAGGAAGTCGACCTATGCCGCCGCATCCGCGCTGCAAACAGCGAGATCTGGTACTGGCCTGACATCGTGGTGGAACACATCGGCGGCGAGTCCGCGAAGACCATGAAGGACTCGGCATCAAGTTCGACTGGCTCAAAGATTGAGCTGTGGCAAATGCGAGCGGGGTTACTCTACTACAGAAAGCATCACGGAAACGTTGGCGCATGGACTAGCATGTTGCTTGATAGGTGGTGGTACAGCTTGCGAGCCCTGCGCAATTCATGGTCGAAGTCGGCCCATCGAAAAGCCCGAGTAGCAAATTTCGAGATGGCAAATGCGACGTTGAAGCAGGCATGGCGAGACACTCGGGGCGGAACGACGTCACCCCCGCGGCCCTGGTGATGGACAAATCCCTCGACACGCTTTCGCTTTCCATCGTTGTAATCGGGCGCAACGAAGGAGATCGCCTGGTTCGATGCCTGCAGTCGGTCGCGACAATGCGTCTGGCCGGTTCGCAGCCCGCGATTATCTACGTCGATTCAGCCTCGAGCGACGGCAGCGCCGACCGCGCCGCTAGCCTCGGAGCCAAAGTAATTTCGCTAGCGCCAGGCCGCACGTCCGCTGCCGCAGGGCGAAATGCCGGCTGGCGATCTGCCAAAAGCGACATCGTGCTCTTCCTCGACGGTGACATGACAATAGCTCCTGACTTCGTCCTGGAGAGCATCGGCGAGTTTCGGAATCCGGCTATAGGTGTTGTGTTTGGAGATTGTCGCGAAAGCGATCCTGGCGATTCGGTCTACAATCGCATATTGGATCTCGACTGGATCGTTCCGGTTGGTCTCGTCGAGTATTGCGGTGGCGCGGCCCTGATCCGTCGCGAATTGCTCGAACGAATCGGCGGCTACAACGAGCATTTGATAGCTGCCGAGGACACCGAGCTATGCTCCCGGATTCGCGCAGCCGGCAGCACTATCCTGCACGTTGATCGGCCAATGGTCCGCCACGATCTCGCGATAACAAGGTTCAGCCAGTACTGGCGGCGCGCCGTTCGCTCCGGATATGCATACGCCGAAGTCGCTGAGCAGATCAGTCCGGATGACGCGCCCGTCTGGTATCGGAACGCGCGGCGGAACCGTATTCAGGGGGCCGTCATGGTCGCGCTGATTACCACCGGTCCGATACTGGCTATCAAATTCGGTTCCTTCACGCCTATCTTGATCGTTTTCGCGATCATTGCTGCGCTAGCACTCCGAACTGCAATTCGTACTCAGTGGAAGAAGTCGCCGCTGTCTACTCGGCTGCTCCACGGTCTGCATTCGCATCTTGTGCAGATACCCCTGCTGTTTGGACAGCTCAAGTATCGGTGGGATCGCTCCACAGGCAGATCTTCGGAGCTGATAGAGTACAAGGACAGTTGCGAGCCCGCGCCCAGAAGCGCGAGATAGTCAAGGTCGCTGCAAGCGCAGCGCTGCTTCCATAGCTTTCTGATCGTCACCGCCAACGTATTGCCGATACAAAGGATGCGCGCGGAAGTGCGCATAGTAGATCTGGTAGCGGTAATAGACGTCATTGCGCGCAAGCAGGTTCTGATTGAGACCTATATATACGTCTTGCTGGCGGCGATTGAATTCCTTGATCGCCAGCAGCTGACCATTGCACTCGCTGTACATCTCGAGCTCGGTTCCTACGACGTCGTCGAGGTACATGAACAGCCTGGGCAGAAAGTGCGCGGGATCCTGCTCGAATAGGGTTAACGAATCTCTGGTCGAGGTGTATAGATCCAGATCGTTGAATATCGCGCCTACCGGAGCCGGATTGTATTTCGTGAAGAATCCCGACACAGTATCGGCGACGTTACCCAGTACCAGTTTTGCCGGAAGTAGCCTTGCCTGTAGCGCATCTTGATCCATCCTGTACTGAGATGGACGAAACCAATATGGCAAATCCTCAGTAGCATTTACTTCCGGCAGTCCGGCTCCGGTGTCGAAACCATAGACCTCGACTTCGACACCAGTCGCTTGTCTGACCCGCGCGGCAAAGTCTCTTAGAAAGAGCAAGCCGTTGCCGCCCGCGACGCCAAATTCGATGACCGATATGCGTGGAATTCCGAGACGTCGCGCCAGGTCTGCTGCATGATAGGTGCAATACGCGTAGTTCGGACGCGCCGTCCAGTTGAGCGCTACATCGAGATCAAGCGGTAGAGCGAAGTATCTGCGGTAGAACCTGAGCATTGCGCGAATAGCAGTGCCTGAAAGAGACGAAGAGGTTGCCTGCGTGAATAGCGCGTTGCGCCCGGGGGCCCCGTTTGAATGTTTTGGCGCGATAGCTTGGAGGTTCAACATTGCCGCTTATGCTTCAACCCTTGTGACGTTTTCTCCGGACGCGCGCGGTTCTCTAAGTAGCCACGGCGCAATCGAAAAGAGCCGCCGTACTGCAGACGCCGATTTCAGTTTGACCTTGCTTTTGCGCTTCGGCCCCGGTGGCCTTCCCCATAAGGCGTAGACTTCGCGCCAGGCCTGGAGCGATTTGTAGCCAGCGTCTCCTGCCATTTCCCACGGCTTTGGCGATCCCGCGAAATGCAGCAACTGCCCTTCCGGGGAATACGCAACGTCGCGTCGATTCCACGATGGATCGAGCGTCAGTATGCGACCCGCGAAATACTTGTTGAGCAGATCCTGATCGTGGAACCACAGCACTGACGGCAGAGATCGCTTGCACCGCATCAACCCCTTCAGCGCGGATCCGCGACGCCACCCATCGACGTCGATAAGTTGAACGCCCGCGTTATGCCATCGAGTTGGATCGATTCCGATCGAGCGAACGTATGCGACGACCTCTGGCGGCATCTTGTCATTGATCGCCATCGCGATCGAATTTCCCTGCAGTGGCATATCCCATAGCTCCGCAAGGTCGCGCCCCACCAGGATGTCCGTGTCGAGCCAAATGCAACGCCCGACACGCTCCGGCAGCAGTTCGCCCAGTTGTATGCGCGCCCACGTCAGCAGCGGCATGATTTCTGTCTCCCACCACCAGGGAACCGGCATCATCTTCAGGAAGTGGATTCCCGCCGCGCCGTTCCAGAAAGACCGCAACGCCTGGATAGTCTCAGGGTCGAGCCGCTCCTGAATCACCCACAATTCCAACGGCCGCGAAGTTCGCTTGATTGCCGAGAATCCTGCTACTGCGAGGCCGGCCGAAGTCGCCGAATCACTCGCCAGCATTATGTGAATCGGCTGGCTGTTATCTTCTTTCATTAAGAGTCCACAATCGCAGGATCTAGCAGCGCTCTTGCGTAAAGTATTCTCCGGCTTCGCTGCCTCAAATTTTGCTCAGACTCGCATAAACGCCAGATGATTTGGTCACTATAAGCCTCTGCTGCCGGACCCCTCCAGGACCGGGACTACCTGCACGCATGAGGGATCGTTTTAGGTCAAATCGAACGTGCGGATTTTTCCGCATTGGTACAATGGATTTGGCAATCCGCCAATCCGGCACTCGCGTGTCGTGGCGGAAAATTGAGCCGGACCATGATTATCAAAACAACGTCGACAGATTACGGTTACTTCGATCCATCGGTCTCCGCATTGGGCGCGCAGTACAGCGATCGATACAACTCCGCAAAGCCATTCCCGCACATCGTGTTGCCCGATTTTCTTGATGAAGACATCCTCGATCTGTGCCTGCGTGAATTCCCTGCAACACCTGCTTCAACGACTGGCTATAAGCGGAGCCAGGAGAACCTGAAGTTCGAGTTCAAACCCGAAAGTTTGTCGCCGCCACTGCGCTCGCTGTTCTATTCATTCAACTCGATTCCATTTGTTGGTTTCATCGAGAACCTCACTGGTATCAAAGGCCTGATCCCGGACCCCTATTTCGCCGGCGCCGGCTTCCACGAGGTAAGTCAGGGTGGCCATCTCGACATTCACGCGGATTTCAATTTTCACGCGGCTCTGGGTCTCGAGCGCCGAATCAACGTGCTTATCTACCTCAACAAGGACTGGCGCGAGGAGTACGGCGGCTGTTTCGAAATGTGGGATCAGAAGATGAAGCGATGCCGCGAGCGGATCGTGCCGTCCTTCAACACCTGTGTCGTGTTCAATACCAGCTCGACTTCATTTCATGGCAACCCCGCCAAGGTGAACCATCCCGACCGGAAACCGCGCCGCGCGATCGCGCTCTATTACTACACCGCGACCTGGGACGGGACGCGCCGCGCGCACTCGACGCAATTCAAGGTACGTCCGGAATCGGCCGATGAGTTTGATCTGCGGATCCGTCTTAGCGAGGTCGTTGAAGATGTGATGCCGCCGGTCGCGATGCGCGCGGTGCGCAAGTTGGCGCGAGTCGTTCGCACCGATCGTTCAACGACCGCTTGATCCAATCTGCGGCGGCTGTACGGGCCGCCGACCCAGACTCTCAATCTCGACAGTTCCGTTCGAAGAGCCAGCCTTCGGCTTCGGGGCCGACGGCACGGGACGAGAATCACGTTGCCGTTCCACAACTGCCGCCAGGCTTGCGCTCACCTCGCGAGCCAAAACTTCAACGTTAGGCTCCCGCATGATTTCGCGATGCGTCCCGGGAATCTCGCGGACCTCGACGCCATCTTCCGCCAGCGGACCCCATCCGAGCTCGCGATCGGTTGGCATATCGAGATAGTTCAGCGGCGTGATCGCTCGAAACAAAGTGATGCGGCCCGGATACAGCAGCGCCTGATACCTTCTCGCCGCAAACCAGTTTACGTCCTTCGCGCGATGCAGGAACTTCGGAATCGCACGCCCGCGCGCCGCCAGGATGCCGTAAATGAATTGCCGCCCCTGACCTATCGTCGCATCGAGCCGCTCGCCCAGGTCTTCCCTAAGGTACGCACGACGCTGCGGTCCGAAGATCAGGCGGCTCACATGCCTGCCCAACGATCCCGCCTTTCTTTTCAGCCGCTCGAACGCAGTGCGCTTTTCTTCCGCAACCCGAACGTCATTCATCGGAAACGTATCCAGCATCCCTAGCAACTCGACCGACTGACCTACCGCATGTAATTGATGCGCCATCTCGAACGCGAGTAGCCCTCCGAACGAGTAGCCAAGCAGGTAGTAGGGACCATTGGGTTGAAGCTTGCGAATCTCCGCGAGGTAATGCGCCGCCAAGTCTTCCATTCTGGGAATAGTCGACGACGATAACGTGTCGATCGAATACTCGACGCCCCAAAGTGGCTGGTCGGGGTCAAGATGTTTCACGAGGTCGCGAAAGACGAGCACGCTTCCTTCTATCTCGTGGATCAGAAACAAAATCGGTTTGCGGCCGTTCGGTTGAATCGGGATGAGCGCATGGAATTCCGGCGGCTCAGTGTTTTGTTTGCCGATTAGCGCGCTAAGCTTTTCGATAGTTGGCGCCGAGAACATGGTGGCCAGCTTCAAATCGACCCCATACTTCTTTTTTACTTTCGCGAGCAGCCTGACTCCGGTCAAAGATTGCCCACCCAAATCGAAGAAGTTATCCCGCACTCCAACCTCATTCACGCCCAGCAGTTCTTTCCACCAACGCGCCAAGGTGACCTCGACGTCCTCGTTCGAACTCGTGGCCGGTACAGGCGCGGGATTTTCTGCAGGCGCAACTGTCGTCCGCGGCTTCATGCCTTCGAGATAGGCGGGAAAGTCGGACGGAAAAATGATGACGCCGGATGCCGGTGGATTGGCGAGGATGCGCTCGAAAGCGCGGCCGCCTTCGCGCGATGTGATTCCATCGGACGTTCGCAGCGACTGCAACGATCCTATCTCTTCAAATCCGTCGGCACCCGCGAGTTCTTGACCTACCGCTTGATGAGTCGCCTCGAGCATCGAGACGTAACGTATCTGGCGCACCGAGAAGTCGCGAACCTCGACGATAACGTTGCTTTCAAGGTCTAGAATATCCACATCAAATGTAGCTATAGGACTCTCGATCGCCGCGCCGGACTTACTCTTAACATAGGCGTAGCACGCAGCCGGAAGCGGCCCATGAATCATCAAGCTGCCGTAGGAGACAGGAACATACAAATGACGAGCCTGTTCGTTTCCCTTGATAAGGAACATCGCGCTGCCCGTCGCCATATCCAGCAATGCGGGATGCAGCCGATAGGTGTCGGTCTCGCTTGCAAATTCAGCGGGCAGTTCCAGCAGGCTTAGTGCCTCATCGCGCCCGAGCCAGACCTTCTTCGTGCAGCGCCAGCGCGCCCCGAATTCTATGTGACGTGCTTGCGCCTCATTTAGCGGCGGACCCTCAAGCCCAAGTATCCGATCGTCGCACTTTCGGCGGATCGCATCGATATCGAAACGGGGAAGCTGCGGCGCGACAACGCCGGCAACGACTTCGCCCGATGCGCACTCTACCCAACTGTCCGAACCGTCCATCAGAGTCCGCGCTGAGAATCGGTAGCTCCTACCTTCCTTGCGCATCACCAAACGCACCGGCTGCTCGACGCCTGCCTTCACTCGCAGCGGCAGGCTCACATTGAAGTCAGTGATCGTCATGGCCGAGTTGCCGACCTGTGCCGTCAACGCAGCTCGCACCATCTCGAGGTATGCCGTCGCCGGTAACAGTCCTATTCCGCTGGCTAATCGATGCTCCGCCACTATCCAGTCGTCGGCGAGACTTAGAGTCGCGGAATAGGAGGTTAGTCCTTCGCGCTCGTGCTGCGCACGACCTAGCAATGGATGAGAGGTGTCCGCGTTATGGTCAGATGCATCCGCGGCCATCCCGACGTCAGTCCATCGCGGCCATTGGATTGAAACGTAGCGAGCGCCTTGTTGTGACCGCGAAGCGGCAAAGGCATCCATGAAAGAGTTGGCGGCCGCATAGTCCACCTGACCGGCCGGTGCGATGTGCGAGCTGACTGACGACATCAAGATGAAGAAGTCGAACGAGTCTGGCTGAAAGATCGACTCGAGCACCAATGTTCCGCGGACCTTGGGTGCGAGCACTCGCGCCGCGCTGGTTCGATCCTTTTGCAGCAACGGCGCGTCGTCCATTGTACCGGCCGCGTGGATAATCCCGTTGATCGATCCGTACTTCGCGTGGATCTGCTCCGCGACTCGTCGCATCGCCTCGGGATCGCAAACGTCTCCCGCGACGACGAGTACCTCGCTCCCAGTCTCTTCTATCTCGCGAATTGTTCTTGCCTGCTTGGTGCTGACTCTCTGAGCGCTGCGCCCCAGCAGTACAATCCGCACCTTCACCGACTTCGCTATCGACTCCGCCAGGGTCAGTCCGATTCCGCCGAGTCCCCCGGTAATCAGGTAGACGCCGCCATCGCGAAGATCGATCGACGGCCGCTTGCCCTGTCCTCGAACCCGCCCGAACGTTTGAAGCCAGCGTCGATTCTTGCGATACGCAACCGGCGACTCACTCGATCGCGTTTGAAGTTCGGCCACAACCTGCTGCGCAGCTTCCTTGACGCTGTCGTTGTCCGAAATCTCGACGTCGATATTGATACAGCGCACATCCGCCAGCTCTTTCGGAATTACTCCGCTAGGTCCTGCCATAAGCGCGCGACTCGGACGCAGGATGGACTCGCCGGCCACCTGCTGCAGATTGTTGGACACGACCGCAATCTGCACCGGCGCTGCGAGATCGATTCCCGCCAACGTCTGCGCCAGGTAGAGCAGGCTGTAAAAGCTCATCGTCTCGACCATCGGCGAGTCGTCTGCCGATTCCGTCGCCGCCGCTGGATCGCATACCGACCACAGGTGAACTATGGATCGAGGAAATTCATTCTTCGCGGCGACCTCGGAAAGCAGCATCTGGTAGTCGGCAACTGAGTCAGGATCGATCTCGAAACTGTCCGCCGCGAGTCTCGCAAAGCCTCGCCCGGGCTTCACCGTGACGCATCGCTCACCGCGACGCCGCGCCAGTTTCGCGATCCGCGCACCGAGTCCCTGCGCGTCTTCGAAAACGAGCCACGGCCCTGCATCTTGCGCGCGCCCGTTACTAATTAAATCGGCGCGCTTCCACGATGGACTGAAGAATCCAATCTCGCCTGCGTCCTTCGCCGACTCCGTCGATGACGCCTCGATCGCAGCGACGTTCGTTCCTGGCTCGATCCAGAAATGCTCGCGCTCGAATGGATACGTTGGCAGAGGCAGCCGCCGGCGTTGCTCATGCGCATGGTAGCCCTTCCAGTCGATTTTCTTTCCGGCCACCCACAGTTGCGCGAGCGCACCCGCGATAAACTCTTCATCACTGATACTGTCGTTCCGCGTCCGCATCGACGAAATCGCTTTGTGCGACTCAGTGAACGCCGCGTTCTGCTCGCACAACGCGCTCAAGGTATTGCCCGGCCCGACTTCCAGCAGGATCGCGCCGGCAGTCTTCAGCGCCTGGCCGATACCGTCTGCGAATCGAACAGTCTGGCGCAGTTGCCGCGCCCAATAATTCGGATCCGTCGCCTCCGCTTCCGTAATCCAGGTTCCGGTCGCGCTCGAGATATACGGAATTCGCGGCGCCGCCAGCTCGAACCGATGCACGAATTCCGCGAACTTGCGCAGAATCGGTTCCATCATGGCCGAATGAAATGCGTGCGAGACCCGCAGCCTGCGATACTCCATCCCCTTGTCGGCCAGCGACTTCTCGAGGTTTTCGATCGCACCGTCTGGTCCCGAGACAACGCACTGCCCATCGGCGTTGACGCTCGCGAGCGACAGCTTTCCGTTGAGCAGCGGCAGCACCTGCCGCTCATCCATCGGCACCGCCGTCATCGATCCACCGGGCATGCTCTGAATCAACCGCCCGCGCTCCGCGATTATCTCCAGGCCCGCTTCGAGCGGGAAAACACCGGCGATACACGCGGCGGCGAACTCGCCCACGCTATGTCCGATCATCGCCGACGGTTCGACGCCCCACGACGACCACAATTTCGCCGTCGCGTATTCGAGAACAAATAACGCTGGTTGCGTGAGACGCGTCTGGTTGAGCAACTCGGCGGCAGCGTCGGCTTCGTCGGCGGACGGGAACAGAACCTTGCGCAAGTCCAGCCCGATGAACTGTTCGAGATACTCCGCGCAGAAGTCGATGGTCGCTCTGAACACCGGCTCGGATTCGTAAAGCCCGCGTCCCGCCGAAACATACTGCGCGCCCTGGCCGGTGCAAAGAAAAATCACCGGCGGCTCGCTTTCGGAAGACGAACCGGAAACGACTCTGTTCGAATCGCCTCGGTTGATGGCCTCCGCCGCTCCGTTTGAATCTGCGCAGACGATCGCCTGACGGAATCGGAAAGCTTTGCGCCCAAGATGCGTAGTGAATGCGACGTCGGCGATCGCTGGTGAAACTTCCTCAAGATGCTCCGCGAGGCCGCGCCCGATTGCATCGAGCGCTGCCGGCGTCTTCGCCGAGACCGTCAGCAACTGCCACGGCCGCGAAGCACTCGAAGGGCCAACGACCGGTGCCTCTTCCAGGATCGCATGCGCGTTGGTACCGCCGATCCCGAGTGAAGTCACTCCGGCGCGGCGCGGTTGCCCGTTGCCTTCCCAATCGCGCAGTCCAGTGTTCACGTAAAACGGGCTGCGCTCGAAGTCGATCAGCGGATTCGGTTTCGCGAAGTTCAGGCTCGGCGGTATCTGCCGATTCTCGAGCGCCAGTATCGTCTTGATGAATCCGGCGACGCCGGCCGCCGCGTCGAGATGCCCGACGTTGCTCTTCACCGATCCCATCGCGCAAAATCCGTTGCGCTCGGTACTCGCCCGAAATGCGCGCGTAAGCGCGGCGACTTCGATTGGATCGCCGATGATCGTGCCCGTCCCGTGCGCCTCGACGTATGAAATCGAATCCGCGCTGACATCGGCGACTGTCAGCGCCTCCGAGATCGCGTCGGCCTGCCCCGCAACGCTCGGCGCAAGGTAACTGACCTTGCGTGCGCCGTCGTTGTTGATTGCCGTTCCCCGAATCACCGCGCGAATGGAATCGCCGTCGCGAATCGCGTCCTCGAGCCGCCGCAAAACGACTATCCCCAGCCCGCTGCCGAAGATCGTCCCGCTCGAAGTCGCATCGAACGATCGGCAGTGACCGTCGCGCGAAAGAATTTCACCTTCGCGATATACGTAACCCTGCCCGTGCGGAATTTCGATCGTAACTCCGCCGGCCATCGCCATGTCGCACTCATGATTGAGCAGGCCCTGGCACGCCAGGTGGATCGCGACCAGCGACGTGGAACAGGCGGTCTGCACGGAGAGACTTGGCCCCGTGAGATTGAGCTGGTACGAGACGCGCGTCGCGAGCACGTCCTTGTCGTTGCCTGTCTGCTTCAGCAGAAACAGTCCCGCGCTCGCGACCAGCTCGGCATTGCTCAGAAGATTGTGTATCAGGTAGGTGTTCATGCCAGATCCGGCATAGACGCCTATTCGCCCGGCGAACTCGTCTGCGCACCACCCGGCGTTCTCCAGCGCCTCCCACGCGCATTCGAGGAACAGCCGATGCTGCGGATCCATTATCGCCGCATCGCGCGGACTCAGCCCGAAGAACGCCGCATCGAAACGATCGATATCATCAAGAATCGCCGCGGCCCTGACGTATTCCGAATTTCCAAGATCCGCCGGTGACGCGCCCGCCGCGATCAACTGCTCATCGTCAAGAGTGCTGATCGATTCGACGCCATCGCGCAGGTTCCGCCAGAACTCGCGGATATCGCGCGCGCCGGGGAATCGTCCCGCCATACCGACCACGGCGATCGACGTGCCCGGAAAATTATTTTTCGCGTCGTTCATTCCCCCGCGTCGGAACCTCTTTGAGCTGTATCGCGCCCGCGTGAAAGCAACGCCGCTCGCCGTGCCGTGCCACGATCGGCGCCGTTCGATTTCCCGTTGTGGCCGTTACTTCCTCCCAGATGCGCGGCCAGGGCGGCGATAGTCGGGTATGCAAAAAAATCCGTCAAAGGTATTTCGCGCTTCAATCTCTGTCTAAGACTCGTGGCGACCTCGGCAACGCTCAGCGAATTGGCGCCAAGGTCGAACAGGTTGATCTTCAAGCCCACCGCATCGAGACCCAATGCGTCCTGCCAGAGTTCGGCGATAACTCTCTCCAGCTCCGTGCTCGCATGACCCGACCAGCCGGCCTCCGCGATCGCACCGATGGCGGGATCCGGCAACGCCTTCCGATCGGTCTTGCCGTTGGGAGTGAGCGGCATCGCCCAGATGAAGCTTACAATCGACGGAATCATGTATTCGGGCAGCTTCTTGCGCGCGTAATCCTTCAGCTCCTGTGCGCTGACATGCGATCCGGACTTGGACACGACATATGCCGCGAGCACCGGGTTATCCGCCGGATCGCGCCGCGCCACGACCACCGCTTCATGGACCGCCGGATGCGCTCCGATCACCGTCTCGATCTCTCCAAGCTCGATCCGAAAGCCGCGAATCTTCACCTGCTGATCGGATCTGCCGATAAACTCGATCGCACCATCGTCGCGATATCGCACAACATCGCCGGTGCGGTAGAGCTTTCCTCCCCGCAACGGTTCGAACCGGTTGTCTACGAATCTCTCCGCGGTCAGATCGGGCCGCCGCCAATACCCGCGCGTTACGCCCGCGCCACCGATGTAGAGTTCGCCCGCCGCGCCAATCGGCGCGAGCATCCCGTCTTCGTCGACGACGTAAACGCTCGTATTCGCCACCGGCCTGCCGATCGGAACAGAAGCGGCCGCGCCTGCCAGCTTATGACTGGTGGACCACACGGTGGTCTCGGTCGGCCCGTACATGTTGAAGATCTCCGCGTCCGTCGCATTGCCGAGCTGATTTGCCAGCGACAACGGAAGCGCCTCTCCGCCGAGAAACAACTTTCGGACAACCTTTAGCGCCGCGAGCGTCTCAGTCGATCGCGTCAGCGCCTTGGCGAGCGTCGGCGTGCATTGGAAATGCGTCACGCGATGCCGCCGCATTTGCGCGGCTATTGAGTAGTCGCCCGCCGCATCCAAACCGTCCTCGACAATCTGCAGGACGACGGTGAACCCGCGCGCCAGCGTCCACAGAAGTTCGAGCACCGAGATGTCAAACGAGATACTCGTAACGGCGAGCCACACGCCCGGTTCGGTGCCGGCCACGCGATCCATCGCGGCAAAGAAGTTCACGACGTTCCGATGCTCGACCATCACGCCCTTCGGCGCTCCTGTCGAACCCGAGGTGTACATCAGGTACGCGAGCGACGACGCGCTCTGCCCGGACGCGACAGCCTCGGCGGGCGCTGGTGCGTCGTCGCCGAAATCGAACTCATCAAGGCATATCACCAGCGCGCTCGCATCAACGACGCGATGCTTGAGATTGCTCTGCGTCAGGATGACGCGCGCGTCGCTGTCCTTCAGCATGAAGGCGATGCGTTCGGCGGGGAACGCCGGATCGAGTGGAAGATAGGCGCCCCCGGCCTTCAGCACACCAAGCAGTGCCACCAGCGTATCCAGCGATCGGTCCATCAGGATCGCGACGACCGTCTCGGGACCAACGCCCGCCTCGCGCAGATGGTCAGCAAGACGGCGGGCCTTCCGGTGCAATTCAACGTATGTCAACCAGTTATCGCGGCAGATTACCGCAATTTTTTCCGGAGTCCGGAGCGCCTGTGCCTCGAGCAAATCGTGGATGCACTTGTCGGATTCGATTTCCACGTCAGTCCGATTCCACTCGAGCAGCGTTACTTCGTCTTTCGAACTCATGCGCGACTCACAAGGTTATCTTCGATGAACACGCAATCGATTCCGGTCCCAAGAAAAGTCTCGACCGCCTCAAGCGGAGTATTCACGATCGGCTGTCCCTTCACATTGAAGCTGGTGTTGAGCAACATCTCTCGGCCGGTCGCGCGGCCCACCGCCTTCAGCAGTGAGTGGAACGCTGGATTGTCCTGCGCGCCAACGGTCTGCACGCGAGCCGATCCGTCGACATGAGTGATCGCGGGCAGCGCTGCGCGATACTCGTCGCGCACATTCACCGTCGCGATCATGTAGGGCAGGGCGGTCATCGGCGCGACGTCGAAATATCGATCGACTTCCTCGATCGACACCGCGGGCGCGAACGGCCGAAACGCCTCGCGCTTCTTGACCATAGCGTTGACGCGATCGCGCATCTCCGGATTCGCGGGATCGGCCAGGATACTGCGGTTGCCGAGCGCGCGCGGCCCGTATTCCATTCGTCCGCGATGCCACGCTACGACCTTCCCTTCATAGATCATCCGCGCGGCCTGTGCGCACGTCTCTTCGACGCGGCTGAAGCGCGTAACCTTGATCGCTCCGGCAAATTTCTCGAACGCCGCATCGATCTCGGATTGCGGATGGCTCGGCCCGAGGAACGGAACGGGGAAGCGCTTGTTGACGACCTCGCCGTTCAGCGACGCGCGATGAAGTGCCGCGCCCAGCGCAGCGCCGTCGTCGCCGGCCGCAGGCTGCACGTAGACTTCGTCGAACAGGCCGGAGCGGGTCAGCTTTCCGTTCGCGCTGCAGTTGAGCGCGACGCCGCCGGCCATCGCGATTTTGCGCTGCCCCGTCTTTGCGCCGTAGTGTCCGCAAATATGGAGAATCGCGCGATTCAGCGCCGCCTGCAGCGCCGCCGCGACGTCACGATGGACTTGCGTGATCTCTGCGCCCGGTTCGCGGGCAGGAATCAGGTTGCGCGACAGCCACTCCCGCGTGCGCAGGTAATTCTCACGCTCGTCCCGAGTCCGATTCAGTCGAAGTATCGGAACTCTGACTGTGCCCTCCGCGCGGCACTCCAGCATCTGCTGGAATACGCCTTCGAACTGCCGCGGGTCGCCGTATGGCGCCAGCCCCATGATTTTGTATTCGTCAGAATTGAAATCGAAGCCGAGATGGTACGTCACAAGCGAGTAGAGAATCCCGATCGAATCGTTGGCCGAGATCTCGCGAAGCTTTTCCAGCTGCCCGCCGCGGCCAACAAAGATCGATCCGCTTTGCGTCTCGCCCATCGCGTCGAGCACCACGACCAGGCATTCGTCCCAGCCCGACGTGAAGTAAGCGCTGGCGGCATGGCTCAAGTGATGGCCGACCTGATGAACCCGATCTACTGGAAATTTCGGTAGGTGCCGGTTGATCTGCGCGAGCAGCGCCTGCTTTGAAAAGACTTCTTCGTAGAGCTTCGCGCTGGTCGCGTCGAGACTGAAAATCTCGCCGAACGGAGCGTAGTCGAAGCAGTGCGCGATTTCGTCGACGTCCGCAATCGACCGTCCGACTTGCTCGAGGCAGTACGCGATTGCATGGACCGGAAAATCCCCGGTTTGCTTCTGCCGGTTGAAGCGCTCCTCCGCTGCCGCCGCCACCACGACGCCGTCAATCACGATAGCCGCTGCAGCGTCGAAACCCTGCAGAATCCGGTATTCCCGTTCGTCAAGAGCCGGCCAGTGGGTTCTTTTGAAACGAACAGAATCGGCTAGGCCGCTCACTCCAAGAATTGCGCTCATCGCTGGTTTTTGCCGTTCCCCGACGTCTTCGTCGCGCGCACCAATCGGGATCTCCACCCTACGCCGTCGCACCGCGGACCTGCGGCAGGATTAACCGAAAGCCGGTGCTTGTGAGTTGAAAAGCACTTCACGAACAACCGGGACCGTCGCTCGGGACCCCCGAACTGACATGAGGCGTTCAGAAGTCACCTCGCAATGATCGTTAGGTCGCAAGCGCTCGAACCCGCCGGACAAGCGAGGAACCTTTCCACAAAAATTCCTACTTGACCTTGCCCTGCCCGCTGAGCGTCACCGCCTGCGGACCGCGTACCGCATTGTCGAGAATCATCAAGGTCATCTTGAACTTCCCTGCGGCAGTCGGCGCAAACGTGACCGAGATATTGCAACTGCCTCCCGGCGGCAGCGGCGCGTTGCATCCGTTCGTGACATTGAACGGCTCGTCCGCTCCTGTGAGCCCTTGCATCAGCGCCGGAACGCCCGGAGTTTTCTTGTTACCTTTAGGATTGCTCACAGTAATAGTCTTGGGCCCTTTGCTACTTCCGACCTTTACCGTGCCGAAGTTCAGTGACGGAGGATGGATCTTCAGCTTGACCAGCACTGGCGTCGGAGTGGCCGTCGGGGTTGCCGTGGATGTAGCAGTTGCCGTCGCCGTAGGTGTCGATGTTGGAGTCGCCGTCTGAGTCGCAGTGGCCGTAGACGATGCTGTTGGCGAAGCCGTCGCCGTCGCAGTGGCAGTCGCAGTCGGTGACGACGTTGCCGTTGCTGTATGAGTAGCGGTTGCAGTCGGCGTCGCCGTGCTGGTTGACGTTGCAGTCTGTGTCGAAGTCGCTGTCGCCGTTGAGGTTGCAGTAGTAGTCGCCGTAGACGTGGCCGTCGGTGTCGAAGTTGGCGTCGCCGATGCAGTCGCAGTCCTCGTCGGAGTCGCCGTCAAGGTTGCAGTCTGAGTCGTCGTCGCCGTTTCCGTGGCAGTTGCGGTTGAAGTCGCAGTCGGTGTCGCGGTTCTTGTAGATGTTGCCGTCGCAGTCTTTGTAGCCGTAGCCGTGGCGGTCGGACTTGCAGTCGCTGTCGATGTCGCGGTCGCTGTCGAAGTGGCAGTCGCAGTACTCGTTGGAGTCGCCGTCAACGTTGCAGTCTGAGTCGCCGTCGCAGTTGCGGTTGGAGTTGCGGTCGGCGTCGATGTCGCGGTCTTTGTAGCAGTTGCCGTGACGGTCGAAGTTGTAGTCGCCGTCGACGTTGCGGTCGTCGTCGCAGTGGCAGTCGCCGTACTCGTCGGTGTCGGGGTTGCGCTCGCGGTCCCTGTTGCCGTCGGCGTCGCTGTTGATGTCTTCGTAGCGGTCGGCGTCGACGTAACGGTCGCGGTCGCGCTCACCGTCACCGTCGGCGTCGCGCTCGCCGTCCTGGTAGCTGTCGCAGTGGCAGTCGGAGTCGGCGCACCAGCGGGCCTATACGCGATGATCGCGCTCGCCCACGACGCCTGATTGCCGACGACTGTCCACTCCGTCGAGGTCGAAGACGAGTTGCCCGGTATCAGGTACGCACTGAGGAGATTGATACTGTTGGGGTTCTGCTCGCCCGCATTGAGAAAATCTTCTCCAGTGAAACCGTTCGTCGGCCCGGACTCGAGTGTTGGCTGAACACCGTCGGGCCAGTCCGCGGCGGCGGAGCCAAGCACAATGTCCTCCGACCCTGCCAACGCACCGGAGGCCGGCGTGTCGACGGTCTCTGAATACGGATTGACCGGATAGCCCTGGCTCGCCGCGACGTCTTGAACCAGTGGGGCGCCGCTAATCTCGTATACGTATGCGGCCATATAGCCAGTATCGGCAGTTGGCGGGAGCGTTACCGTGATATTCGCAGAAGTCCCTGATACGTTGTTGGCATGGTAGTAACATAGGGAATAGTCGCTGTTATCGTCTGATTGGCAAGTGGCGCCGTCACTTAGCGTGTCGGCTATCCACGTATTGACGCCATCGCTCACCGACGCGGGAACGTCGAAAGTGGGACTTCCGGTATCCAGGCTCAGATTCAGCACGAGCGAGTTGCCGGCGGTATAGCTGACCTCGCAGTTCAGATCCGCGCCTTCCGCGGTCGACACGCATGGCGTGACATTCACCACCGAGAACGTGGGCGGCGATCCCGGGGTGTCGTTCGCATTGATCGATGCCGTATCACCGCTCGCATGCAGTTCGGGTTGGATCGCAACGATGTACAAGGGCGCTAGTGCGACCAGCAGAACCACCAGCAACCCGGGACGGACCATCGCCTTCGAACCATTCAGACATGATGCCGCCCAGCGTCGAAAAGCCTGCGCCACACGGTTGCGGGAGGCCTGCCATAATCTAATCCAGCTTCTTGAGGGGTCAGTCACTTTGTTGATACTCCGGGGAGAAACCTTCGCGTCCTTCGGCCACCGAGGTTACCTAAGCCTGTCTTACGCGCGGCCTACTATCGAGTTTTTCATTTTCTTCGCTTGGATGGTGGAATACCGGCAAGATTAACCCAAAGCATCCATCCTTGGGCTGAAAAGAACCTTAGTCGCCGACCACGCCGCCCGATTTCGACCTTGCGATCTGTATTCGTAACGCAGGCGAGACTGTGCGCCGCTCGATTGGTCCTCGAACCAGGAAGGTCGCGTTGTTCTACAACGCTTCCGAAACCCGCGCTTTATTGGCTGGACGTACTGACCACCGTGAACAGGCACGCGTTGGGAAAATTGCGATCCCAAACATACTCGAAGTTCTTGCGATGCGTTTCCTTCAGCACGTCTGTGTACTGCACGTATCCCCAAAACCCGAACTGCAGCTGCCCCGCAAGAATCTTCGCAAGCGCCTGTTCGGGTGCAACGCCGCCCATGCTCTTTGCGAGCAGGTCGCCGACTGTGCCGGTCGTCGTGCTCGGAATGCTTGCGCCCGCGGCAACCGACGCGACGCTGACATCGCCCGTCGGACTTGATGGGTCTGCGGTTGGCAGTGCGCCAGGAATTCCGAAAGAAAAAACGGACCGAAGATTGTCAGCCCGCGTTCTGCCCGAATTTCGATAGTGCAAGGTCATCATCGTGTTGAGGCCAAACCCCGACGAAGGAGAACACTCTATTGCCGATAGATTGACGTCGGCCGCCTCGGTGACGCGCAACATATCGCGTGTATTGCGCGCCGTGAGCGCCGCCGCATCTGCCTGCATCTTGCTGCTCTCCGCCTGGGATGTCGCCGCCAGCGCGGACAATTTAGCCGCAGTCGCCTGTGTCTGGATGGCCGAAAAAGTTTTTTCCGTAATCTCGTGCTGCTTGCTCAGAATCGTAGCTTGCGTCGACACGATCGTCGCCTGCCCGCGATAGAGCCCAAGCGTCTTGTACAGAACGGCCAGCGTCAGCGCCGACAGAAACAAACTGGCGACAGAAAACCCGATGGCCGTCTTGGCCCTGGTCTTGTTCCAATAGAGTTCGCTCGCTTGACGCTCGCGCCGCTCTTGCTGCTCGGATTCATTCGCAGATTTAAGCTGGTCGTAAAGTGTGGCGACCTGGCTCGAAAGACTCCTGAGCGCCGCCCCGATCACTACTTCGACGAGCGCAGGATAATTGGCCGGAGTATTCCCCTGGCTGCGCTCTCTTTCTTCGTCTGGTCGCGAATCTTTAGCCACGCCGTTTCCGCTACTCTAGCAGAGGTGTCCGTGCAGATCGCCGCATGCCTTCGATCCCGCTGCTACTTCGACTACTGATCATTGCGCCGATTCAACATCCGTCGCCCGGCCATCCCCGCCACCGATCCGACCGTAGAGAAAAATCTGCCGAGTTGAGCACGTCTGCGTTCGGCATCCCTCTGCTTTTGCCATCTCGGCAGATTCAACAACGCCTCGCGCCGAATCTGCTCGGTCATTTGCGCAGCGACGCTCGGCGCGGTTTCGGGCTTTTCGTCCGGCACATAAAGCGGCTCGGGCTCAGGCGGATAGGCTTCTTCCGATATTTTGGGATTCGCGGCCTCGCGAATCTGGCGCAGGATAAACAGCAGGTCCTGCTTCGAAGTCATGATCCCGAGCATCGATACTCGGGACAACGCGTGCAGCTCCTCGCCCGTCACCTCGAACCGCTCGAGCATTTCGCGGTCCGCGCGAAATTCATCGATTATTTCGTGATTGGTTTTCGGAGCCTCGATTCGCTCGTTCGGGGATTCAGCATTCGAAGTGCGTTGGTGCTCCGGGATTTGCTCTTGTTCTTCCTCGCGCAGATCTGAAACCCGCTCGCTCGAAGGTTCGACGACCGGCTCAGGCTCGGGTCGTGACTCCGCCGGTTCGACCGGAACTGCAAATCCTCCGCCGGGCTCCAATACCTCCTCGCGCTTACCCTGCAATCGCGCGGGTGGTTGTTGCTCTTCGACCGCGCTCGCTCCGGTCGCCGCCGCCGATTTCGTTTTGAGCGAACTGAAAGCGTCGAGCAGGTCACGGACCAAACGACTCGCGTCGACATCCACTGCCAATTTCGGTTTGTTCATGGCCGGAAGCGCTAATCTCGTGGCGGAAGTTTTCTGCTCTTCTCGATGCTACTGGGCCAGGCCCCGCGCGCTTCGATCGAAACTTTGCGCCAGTTCCGAGAACTCGTGGCGAAGCGTCTTGGCCGGCTCGAATGCGGCAACGAGATGCGTCAGCCGATCCTGCAGCGCAGCCGCGGGTTCGAGCGCTGCCGCCAATTGATTCAAATTTTCGGCGAACGATACCGACAGCTGATCGAGCTCCTGATGCAGCGACTGCAGCGGCGCGAATTGTTTGATGACCTGTCGAAGCTGGGTCTGAAAGTTTTGCATCGGCTCGATCATCTTCGCCAGTTCCCTGATCTGCGACTCGAAGTTGCGCAGCGGCTCGAACACTTTCGCCAGCTCGGACAGCTGATGCATCGGTTCCAGGATGAACGCGATCTGCGCGAGCTGTTCCTGCAGCGGTTTGACCTGCTCAAAAACCGTCGATACTGCGAGTCCTGGCTGAAAGGCATCCTGCTGATTTAACATCTGCGTCGCTCTCCAATGTGGCTACAATGTGTATGTATGCGGTTATCGATTGGCCGGAGTTCCGGCCAAGCTGTGCAATGCATTGCATATGCCATACGTCAGCTTGTAGGATTTGAAGTCTACTTGTTATGCTATAAGACCTACAGTTAGGCAACATCCATCTGTATGTCCCCTTCAACGGCAATCGGACGTTTATGTGCTGGGGTCTCGAGGCTTTAAGTTTTGGGTCTTGACACTGAATTTTATGTTGTGAGCAGTTATGACACAGTTTGGTGGCACAATTGCTACAATTTGTTTCACTGGTGCTAACTTTAGACCAGTTTTAACGCAATATGCGAAGATTCTAAACGTTTTGGCGCAGTTTCCCTTCCAACAAATTTGGACTTTCGCCGGATCTGATGGGAGTTCAGGCTTCCGGACTTCGCGCGAAACCTTGCGCCAATTCGAAGAACTCCTGGCGGAGAATCTTGGCCGGCTCGAATACCGCCGCCAATTCGACGAGCCGCTCTTGCACAATAGCTGCCGCTTCCAACGACGTCGCCAGTTGCTTGAAGCTCACACCGAACGCTGCGGAAAACTGCACGAGCTCCCGATCGAGGATCTCCAGTGGCGCGATCTGTTGCAGCCGGTTCCGGAAATCGCGCATCGGATCGATCAGTTGCGTCAGCTCCTTGATCTTGGCGTGGAATGCTGCGAGCGCCGCCAGCACCTCTACAACCTCGGAAAGTTGCTGTAACAACTCCGCGGCGTTCGCGATCCTCGCAAGCTCTCTTTGCAGTGGCCTGATCTCGGCAAATACCTTGGACACCGCAAGATGCGCCCGAAAAGGCTCGGGGCACTCTGCGTTTGCTGAGTCCGGTTCGCGGAGCGCGGCTTCCAGATCAAACAGAATCATCAGCACATCTCGATGCCGATCGCGATCGCCATCGTCACCAACACCACCGCCATGGAAAGTACGAACGGCCGGCTGAGCGGATTGAGATTATCGAGATCATTCGAAGAGCCTGATTCATCAAGCCTGTCGATGGACTCGCGGCGAACATGCTCCGCCCACCATCTAAACTCCGACAGCTCTATATCCTTGCCCGATTCATCGAGACGCTCCGCTCGCCCATCCGCTTGACCTTTTTTCGCCGCTCGAGTTTGGCGCAAGATAAACAATACATCCTGCTTGCAAGCCAGTGTTCCGAGCAATGACGTATCCGCCAACGCCTGCAGCTCCTCGCGAGTCACATGCAGGCGCTCGATTGTCCCATGGTCCTTGCAAAATGCTTCGATGATTCCGTACTGGCCTGACTGACCTTCGCTCTCCTCTTCCTTGACCTCCGAATCAGCGACTCCACCGAACGCCGGAACTTGTTCTGATTCCTGGAGCTCGATGATTGGAACCTCGGTCGAGTAGCCGGACGGAGCGTCAGACTCAGTTGCCAAATCCGATGTGTGAAAATTCGCCGGCTGCTCTTTTTCAGTACCCGCAACGCAACTGGATTCCGCAGTTGCCGTCTTCAGCGACTTGAACGCGTCGAGCAAGTCACGGATCACGCGTTCCGTGTCGACCGACGCACTTGCCGGCTTGGGTTCGTTCATCACCCTATGCTCAACGGGCGGCAACGAGGGTCCGCTTTTGTCAGGCCGACTGAGCCAGGCCTTCAGCGCCGGAGCTTCTTTCGAAACTTTGCGCGAGCGCCGAGAATTCGTGGCGCAGCGTCTTGGCCGGCTCGAATGCGCCCGCAAGATGCGCGAGTCGATCCTGCAGACTGGCGGCCGGCTCCAACGCTGCCGCAAGCTGGCTCAGGCCTTCATGGAATGCCATCGAAAGTTGATCGAGTTCATGATCCAGCGCCTGCAGCGGCCCGAATTGCTGCAGCACCCGTCGCAGCTGGTCCTGGAAATTCCGCATCGGCTCCAGCAGTTTTGCCAGCTCCTTGATCTTCCCCTCGAACTCCCGCAGCGGCTGAAACACATTCGCAAGCTCGGAAAGCTGCTGCATCGGCTCCAGGATCAGCGCTATCCGCGTGAGTTGCTCTTGAAGTGGTTTGACCTCCTCAAATACCGCCGATACGGCTACCCCCGGCTGAAACGAAGTTTCGTTATTATTTGACATTAGAGAAATTTCCTCCCATGCTAGCGCGTCATTAGCTGTGACCCGTCTTATACTCTTAATTTAAGCCGTAGTTCCAACGGGTTAGCAGACAAGGCTCTTGCAATCGACCGAAGGAAACAGGCGGTATTTGCTACAGAAAGAAGCGACCGACTATTAGAAATCCAACTTGCCAGGACTCCACTCATAGAACTGATTTCCCCGACTTAAGCCACCCATGCCGAAAACTACTTCGACCCAATCCACATCAGCGCGCGAGGCCTTAAGTTTTGGTGGCGTAATACGTACCAGGCGAAGAAAGCTCGGTCTTACGCAGGATGAGGTCGCCTCGCGGATCCAGACTTCGAAGCCCTATGTGGCTCATCTGGAATCAGGCAACCGTCACCCGTCGGATAAGATTGTCGCCAGACTGGCACAAGTACTCGGCCTCGATGGCCGCGATCTGTTCCTGCTCGCCAACCCGAACACCGAGGCGCTGCTATTTTCGGATGAGGGCCAGCCGGCCGAAGGATCGGTCTGGGAACAGTTCCAAAATGACCAGGACCTTCAAAGCCTCTACGGCGTCACGCCCGACGAGATGGAAGTCTTGAGGCGCGTTTCGCTGCTTGGCCAGTTCCGCTCGCCGCGCGATCTGATCTACGTGCTGAACGCGATTCGCCACGCTATCGGGAAATAGCGCGCGCTGACTCAGCGGCGCCGGGTGAGTCCGTTCCGTTGCATTCGCCAGCGCAATAGCTCGAACCGATCCTGCCCGAAAAACGGCTCGCCGTTGAAGACCATCAGCGGCACGCCCCAATGCCCGGCGCGCTTCTGCGCCGCTTCGTTCTCCGCAATCACTCCTTCATAGCGGTCCGGCTCGCGCTCGATTTCCGCATCCAGTTTCGCGAGATCCAGCCCCGCACGCTTCGCCGCGCCCGCCAGATGCTCACCGAGATGCCAGTCCTTCACGCCGCCGAAAATTATGCCGCTCACCTGTGCGAGGAACGGCAGTCCCTTGCCCGCCGCGGCCGCCGCGACGCCGAGCCGAGTCAACCTGTGAATATAAGGTTGCTCCTTCGGTACCTCGCCGCTCGCCATGTTCATCACGATCGGGTCGGGGCTCGGCCAAGCAAACGGTATCCCCAGCATCTCGGCAATCCGCGTACAATCGCGAAACAGGTACGGCGGCCACAGCGGATTCACCTGCTTGAAAAAACCGGGAATCCGCACAGCGATCGGATAGACCGGCCGCACGTTGACCTTCACGTCGAACTCGCGCTCGAACTCAACCAGCCGCGGCGTGACCAGGTAGGAGTAGGGCGAACGAAAGGACCAGAACAAATCGCATTCAAGTGTCATTGGATGCTCCCTGCCAGTTTTTGTGTAACATTGCGCCGCCGACGGAATCCATCTTGCCTCGCACCACACTTCGTATAATAGTCCTACAAGTGGTACGAGGAGGCTCGAGGGGATTTCATGCGCGAATTCACTGAAATACGGATCGAAAACGGCGCTAGAGTCGTCACTGGTTTCGAAACTCGCGGCGCGGGAACGCCGATCGTTCTTCTGCACGGCGTCGGCGGCAACGCGCTCTGGTTCAAGCCGCTGATGACCGCGCTCCGCGGACGGCACGTGATCGCTCTCGATATGCCCGGCCACGGTGGCAGCACCGATGCGCCGAACTGGGAAATGGATCAGCTCGCCGAGTTCGTCTTTTCGATGACCCGGCGGCTGGTGAGAGGCCCGGTGATTTGGGGCGGGCATTCCTGGGGCGGCAAGCTCGCCGCGATGATCGCCGCTGCACATCCCGGTATCGCCGACGCTCTCCTCCTGCTCGATCCTTCGCCCGCTCCTGCTATGCCCGTTCCTGCCGAGATGTTCGTGGACATGACCTTCGGCGGCGAATTGGGACCGTGGCCCTCAATCGCACAGGCGATCGACTCCGTGCGCCGCCTGCCTCAATACACGAACTGGAATGAAGACCTGCAGCATGCTTTCGAGCGGGGCGTCGTTCGCGGCACCGACGGCAGTGTTCGCGCGCGTGTCTCGCGCGAGAAGCTGATCCAGATTTGCACCGCGGTGGGCAAAGACTGCTCCGCCTCCATCCGCAAAGTTTCGTGCGCGACGCTTTTCGTCGTCGCCGACGAAAGTCTCGAGTGGCAGGAACCGCTCAACTTCGCGTTACTCCCGCACGCCGCGCGTACCGTCATCAAATCGAACCATTGGCTGATGGCGGGCAATCCCGCCGAACTCCATCGTGCAATCGAAGCCTGGCTGGCCACCCACGAAGCAACGCGCCCGCGAAGCGAGATGAGCCTGGCCGGCTAGTATCCGCCCTTAGTTTCGTCATCGTACCGCTCTTGTGATATTCCGTTCCCATGACGGTCGCTGCCCGCGTCTGCGATCTCCCCGGCGTCTCGGCGACGATGCTTATCACGCTCGCCGCCAAGACCCTCGCCGCGACTGACGCTCCCGAACTTCACTACGCCGGCCGCAGGTCCGGTGAGATTCTCCGCGCACTCGAGGTCGATCCGCGGCGTTTCGGTCTCAACCCCAGCGAGGTGCGCGCCGTGGTGCTGCGCTCGCAATGGTTCGCGCAGACGGTCCTCAATTTTCTCGAACGCCACCGCGACGGCCTGTGCATCAACCTCGGCTGCGGACTCGACGCCGGCTTCGACGACCTCGCCGAGTCGGCCGGCGGGCAATTCACCTGGCTCGATATCGATCTGCCCGACGTGATCGCGATTCGCCGCCGCTTCTTCGCCGAGACTCCCCAGCGCCGGATGATCCCCGGCGACGTTACCGACGCGCGCCTCTTCGCCGCGCTGCCATGGGACAGTGGCCGCCCGGCCATCGTCGTCGCGGAAGGGATTTTGTATTTTCTGCAGCGCGCCCAGGTCGAGTCGCTGTTCCGCGCCCAGGCGGAAGCGGCCGACGCTCGCCGCGCCAACCTCGAAATCGCGTTCGACTACGCCAGCCCGTTCGGCGCGTGGATCGTCACGCGGCGCCCGGCGCATCGCCAACTCGGCACGACCTTCCGCTGGACGACGCTCAGTTTGAGCGAGTTGCGCCGCGTCGATCCGCGCCTCGAAGTCGCCGAGGATTCCAACGTCTTCGTCCATGCGATGGGAACCGGCGCGCGTCAGCTCGACGCCTTCCATCGCCTGCTCACCGGCAGCAGCCTCGGCGGATGCGCGCGGCTCTCTCGCACGCCTGACGCCTAAATGTACATCTTCAAATTGGTGGCGCGGAATCTGCCGCGCAATCTTCGCCGCAGCGTGCTCACTACGCTGACGGTCGCGCTCGCGACTTTCATATTCGCAGTGCTCGCATCGGTGCCTGACTCTCTCAATCGGATCGTCACCGACGCATCCGCAACGCTCCGCCTGATCGTCGTAAACCGCGACTTGCCGCTGCTTGGGATGCCGGCGCGCTACTGCGATCGAATCCGCGCGATGCCCGGATGCGCCGCGTGCGTCGCGACTACTCTTTGGCCGGCGACGTTGCTTGGCGGCAGCGATCGAATTCTCGCGGTCGCCGAGGGACTCGAGATTGCCGACGTCTTCCCCGACTACGATCTGTCGGGCGACGCGCGCCGCGCGCTGTATCGCGAAAGACGCGGTGCGTTCGCCGGCAGTGTCCTGATGCGCAAGTACGGCCACAAGCCCGGCGATCTGATCACTCTGCGCGGCACCGAACGCGATCAATTGCAGCTCACCTTCGTGCTCCTCGGCGAGCTGCCGTCCAAGCGCTACTCGAACGTATTCGCCTTCAGGCGCGACTATCTCGAAGAGGTTCGCACGGCGAACGGATATCCGGGCGCCGACCTCGCCACCAACCTTGTCGTGCGCGTCGATCGCCCGGATCGTCTGAATGCCCTCGCTCACGAAATCGACGACAGCTTCCGCAATTCGGATTACGAAACCCGCACGCTGACCGAGAGCGACGCGCTCGCCGCCGGCCTCTCCGCGGTCGGCGACTTGCGCGGAATCGTGATCAGTCTCTGCGCGCTCGTCGTCCTGACGATGCTGCTGATTGCGGCCAATGCCGCGGCGATGATGGTGCGCGAGCGCGTCAACGAAGTGGCAGTCATGCGCGCGATCGGCTTCGACGGTGGAGCAATCGCAGCGATGCTGTTCGGGGAATGCGCCGCGATCGGGTTAATCGGCGGCGTCTTCGGCGCGGGCGCGGCGCTCTGGATCTTCGGCTCGGGCGTAGTCATCGGCTCGCTCGGCGGTGCGGGGGCGTTGTGGGTGAATCCATCGGTCGCCGTGTCCGCTCTGTCAGTTGCGATTGCGACGAGCGTGCTCAGCGGCGTCGCACCGATTTGGCGAGTGCTCCGCATTCCGCCCGCAATCGGGATCACGCAGATCGTCTGAGCGATGATCCCGATCAAGTACAGCGTCCGCAGCCTCCGCGTGCGATGGACCAGCTCGGTTATGACCGCTCTCGGAGTAGCGCTGGTGGTGATGATCCTGTTCCTGCTGCTCGGATTCGTCGCGGGCTTGCGCCTCACGATGATCCGCGCAGGGGATGGCGCCAACTGGATCGCTCTCAGCCGCGGGGTCACCTCTGAGCCGGGCAGTTACGTGACGCTCGATCAGTATGAGATCGTCCGCGCGCGGCCGGAGCTTGCGCAGGGCATCGACGGTGCGCCGCTCGTGTCGCCCGAGATGGTGACCGCTTTCAATCCGGCTGCCGATGGTCCGTTGCGCGTCTCGGACTTCACCTACATGCGTGGCGTCCGTCCGATCGCATACCAGGTGCATCGCGGGATTCGACTAGTCACTGGACGGCTCCCGGCGCCCGGCCAGCCGGAACTGATCGTCGGCTCACGCTTGGCGGCAAAGTTTGCGCAACTCGCGCCCGGCCGCCGCGTTCAGCTCGGACGAAGCCAATGGAACGTCGTCGGCGTATTCTCCGACAGTGGCAGCACGCGCGAATCGGAAGTGTGGGGCGATCTCGACGCACTCCAGCAGGACGTTCATTTCGGCCACGGCTTCTCGGCCTTGCATCTCGCGCTCAAGCCCGGCACCGAAGCAGGCTTTGCCGATTCGCTCGCGCGCGACCCGCGCCTCGGCCTCGACGCGATGCCCGAAGACCGTTTCTATGCGCAGCAGTCGAACATCGCCGACCAGGTGCGCGCGCTCGGGCTGACGCTGGCGGCAATCCTGGCAGTGGGCGCCGTCTTCGGTGGAATGAACACGATGTACTCGGCGGTCGCGCGCCGCACTCGCGAGGTCGGCCTGTTGCGCGCCCTGGGATTCAGCCGCATATCGATCCTCTCGGCGTTTTTCTTCGAGAGTGTCTTGCTGGCGCTGCTCGGCGGCGTGGTGGGAGAGGCGCTCGGCGTATTCGTTGCGTGGGCGACCGGACTGAGCGCGCGCCTGATGAGTATCGAGGCGCTGATCTTCGCCTTCACGCTCACGCCCGCCGCATTCGCCGGCGGTCTCGCGGCCGCGGCTCTGATCGGCGCGCTCGGCGGATTGATGCCGGCGTGGCGCGCGTCGCGAATCCCAATCGTCGATTCGCTGCGCGCCGTTTGACTACTAGCCGGGTTGCTTGTCGAACTTCGGCAGATCGTCGCGAACCGGCGCCCACGCCGGCGCGCTCTTCATGAACACCTGCATCATCGGCTTGAAGTGCGATTGATCGTCGAGGCTGCCTGCCTTCAACGCGATGAAGTCGGCCATCGCCGGGATTATCGACAGGATCGGCGATCCGCAGTTAGGGCAGAATCCGCGGCTGACCTTGCCGCCACTGTCGCCCGTGACTTCGTAATGCTTCAGCTCGCCAGTCAGCTTGAGCGCTGCCTTCGGCACCAGCATCACCGACGCCATCGCGGTTCCCGTCGAGTGCCGGCAGTCCGTGCAGTAGCAGTTGGCCGCCATGATCGGATCCGCGGAGCATTCATATCGAATCGCGCCGCACGCGCATCCGCCTTTCACTGATGCCATCGAAGTCTCCTCCCGTCTGAAGAACAATTCCGCAAAAGCATGATGCTCGCTATCGTCCAAAAAGACGATGCCGCATTCGACCCACCTTGCCAGCATCAATCGCGCGGAGGCCCAGCTCATGGCGCTCACACATACGATTGAGGCAGCTCCCATCGCGGACCGTTACGCTCGCGGATGGCACTGCCTTGGGCTCGCCGCCGACTACAAGGACGGCAAACCTCACACCGTCAACGCGTTTGGCACCCGCCTCGTCGCGTACCTCGGCGAAGATCAACAGGTGCACGTCCTCGACAGCTACTGCCCGCACATGGGCGCCGACCTCAGCCACGGCCACGTGCGCGGCAATTCGGTGGTGTGTCCTTTTCATGCGTGGAGCTGGGGTAGCGACGGCGTGTGCAACAATATTCCCTACGCCAAACGCATCCCGCCCAAGGCGCGCGTGAAATCTTGGCCGACGTGCGAGCAGAACGAGTTGCTGTTCGTCTGGAACGATCCCGAAAACAACCCGCCGCCACCGGAGGTCTCGATCCCGCGCATCGACGCATGCTTCTCCGACAAGTGGAGCGACTGGGTCATCGAGAAGTGGACCATCAACACCAACTGCCGCGAGCTGATCGACAACGTCGCCGACATGGCGCACTTCCCGGTCGTGCATAGCGCGCCGGTCGACTACTTCGCCAACATTTTCCAGGCGCACAAGGCGACGCAGATCATGATTGGCTCAGGCACGCAGGGAAATCAGGGCAGCCTCGCGACTTGTGCCACTTACTTCGGCCCCGCGTATCAGATTACCGAGATGAAAGGCGAGATGGGCGGTTTTCCGATCGATTCGATCCTGCTGAACTGCCACGTCCCGGTGAATCTTAGATGCTTCGATCTGCGCTTCGGCATGATAGTCCGAAAGATGGAAGGGCTGAGCGACGAGATGTCCCAGCAAATCGTCTCCGCCTACATCAAGGGTATCCAGCAAGGCTTCTACCAGGACGTCGCCATCTGGGATAACAAGGTGCGCATCGACAACCCCCTCCTATGCGAGGGCGACGGCCCCATCTACAAACTGCGCAAGTGGTACAAGCAGTTCTATCTCGACGCCGCCGAGGTGCCGGAAGAAGTCCTCAAGCGCCAGGTAGTCGAACTAAACGCCGGCCTCCCCGATCCTCCGCCCCCGCATCACGTCTTCGAAGACTAGCGCTCCGCATATCGCACTCATCTACGCCTTGGCGTAGATGAATGTGATGCGCAAGGCGGTCAAGCGCGAGCGGCTTAGCTCGCCTCACGATTCCGTCTCGCTGACGCTCCCCGAGTTCAGCGAGTTGCTCGCCGCAATCTACGAAGGTCCGCTCGAAGCTGTCCCGTGGAAAGGTGCGCTCGATCTTCTCCGCCGCCACCTGCGCGCAAGCTACGTCACGCTCATGCTGCGGCCGCCCTCCGCCGACCTCGAGCCCCTGATGGTGAACTCCGCCGGCGATTGGCCCGTCACGCGCGAAGCCGAATACAACAAGCACTACTACGCGCTCGATCCGTTCGTCGATTTGCCGCCCGACCGTGTCTTCACCGTGAATGAATTGATCGGCGACGCGAACTGGCGCGAGAGCGAGTTCTACAAGAACTTCCTAAAGCCGCTCGACATCCTGCACGCGCTCGGCGCCGACATCCGCACCGACGACGGCCTCGAATGCCGCCTGCGCGTCGCCCGGCCGCATCGCGAGCCGCCATTTTCCGACAACGACAAGCTCCTATGCACTGCGGTGCTGCCGCATCTCAAACGCGCCGTGCGCCTCCACTCGCAGCTCGAGCTGATGGATTCCGAGCGTCGTCTCTATGCGGGCACCGTCGATCGAATGCTGGTCGGTACCGTAACGCTCGACGAGAACGGCGCAGTCCTGAAAAGCAATCCGGTCGCCGACGAGATGCTGCGCGAAGGCGACGGTCTGCGCGTCGTCAATGGTGCGCTACGCGCCGATGCGGCCGCGGAAAATCGGGAACTCCAGCGCCTCATCAAACAAGCGATGAGCGGAGAGACTGGCGGAAAAGCGGCCGTCGTCGACGCGATCTCGATCACTCGCAAAGCGTCACGCGGCAAGCTCGGCGTGCTGGTGCGCAGTCTGCCCAACAACGGTTCGTCGAAGTCGAAGCGGCGCCCCTCGGTCGCGCTCTTTATCCGCGACGCCGAGCGCAAGTCCGAAGCCTCGCGCGAGATGGTGCGCCGGCTCTTCGACCTCACGCCCGCCGAAGCTGCGCTCGCACTGGCACTCGCCAACGGCCTCACGCTCGACGAAGCCGCCGATCAACTTCACATCCGCAAGAACACCGCCCGCGCTCACCTCCGTGCAATCTTCTCGAAAATCGGCGTAACCCGCCAAACGACTTTGGTCCGCGTGTTGCTCAGCAGTGTGATCTGGCTGGGCTGAGTTGCGTTCATAGTCTTTTCGGACGATGAATCCGGGAAACTATCGCGGGACTCTTTGCATCACGTGAAATCCGCCGCCGAAACCAACGAAACCGATCTCGCCAAGGCATTGCTCGCGAGCGCGCGCGACCTGATCCCGACGCTCGCAAAGCGCGCCCCAACCGCCGAGCACAACCGCTCGATTCCCGCCGAGACCATCGCCGACCTCAAGCAGGCCGGACTATTCCGCGTAATCCAGCCCAAACGCTACGGCGGCTACGAACTCGATCCCACTGTCTTCTTCGACATCCAGATGACGCTCGCCGAAGGATGCATGTCCACCGGATGGGTTTACGGCGTCGTCGCGGTGCACAACTGGCAGTTGGGGCTGTTCGATCCGCGCGCGCAGGACGACGTGTGGGCGAAGGACAGCTCGGTGCTGATCGCGTCGAGCTACATGCCCAAAGGACAGGTCGAGCGCGTCGACGGTGGCTTCAAGTTCAGCGGCCGATGGAGCTTTTCGAGCGGTGTCGATCACGCCAGCTGGCTCTTCCTCGGCGGTATCGTGTCGACGAAAAACGGCGTGCCCGATTATCGCACCTTCCTCGTGCCGCGCTCGGACATCTCGATCAACGACAACTGGCACACCGTCGGCCTCAAGGGCACCGGCAGCAAGGAAGTCGTCATCGATCGCGCCTTCGTGCCCGAGTATCGCACTCATCGCGCAATCGACGGCTTCGCCGGCACCAGCCCCGGCTTGAGCGCCAATCCCGCCGCGCTCTACAAACTGCCCTTCGGACAGATCTTCGTGCGCGCAGTATCGACCGCATCGATTGGCGCGTTGCAGGGCGCGCTAACCGCGTTTCGCGACTACGGCTCCAAGCGCGTCAGCATCAACGACATGGGCCGCACCGCCGAGGATCCCGCCGCCGCACTCGCAGCCGCCGACGCCGCGCTCGCGATCGACGATATGAAGCTGGCGCTGCATCGAAATTTCGCCGCGATGATGACGACGATTCGCAGCGGCGACGCGCTCGACGTCAACGACCGCATCCACTACCGCTATCAATCCGCCGCCGTCGCCGGACGATGCGCCGAACACATCGATCGCCTGTTCCACGCATGCGGCGGCAATGGAATCTACACCGACAATCCCATCGGCCGATTCTTCGTCGACATCCACGCGGCCCGCTTGCACTACGCCAATAATCCCGACAAATTCGGCCGCAACTACGGCGGCGTCCTGCTCGGCCTCGGCAACACCGACTTTTTTATATGAGACCTTCGCATAGCGTCGTCGGCTTTCTGTCCCCTCTCCCTGGAAGGGAGAGGATGAAGGTGAGGGTCCTTGTCCAGCGCGCATCTTCCGCGCGCGATTCAAGATTCTGTCTCTGCTCTGACCGCTCGCAAGGGTTTCTCATATGAGCACCGCGATGAAACCCGGCGCGCCTCCGGGCGACGCGCGTTGGGATCACACCTTCGACGTGGTCGTCGTCGGCTCCGGCGCCGGCGGCCTCACCTCCGCGATTGCCGCGAGTGACCTCGGCCAATCCGTCGTCGTGCTCGAAAAAAGCGATCAGTACGGCGGCACCAGCGCAATCTCCGGCGGCGGCGTATGGGTGCCATGCAATCATCTCTTGACCGCTGCAGGAGCCAAAGACAGCCACGACGACGCGCTCACTTATCTCAAGGCTGCGACTCGCGGGATGGTCGCCGAGGCGCGCCTGCTCGCATACCTCGAGCACGCGCCGCGCATGGTCCGTTACCTCGAAGAGAAAACCTGCCTGCGCTATCGCGCGATGCCCAACTACTCCGACTATTACCCGTCGCTGCCGGGCTCGAAACCCGGCTACCGCACGATGGATCCTCTGCCGTTCAACGCCGCGCTCCTCGGCGAAGAATTTGCGCGCATGCGGCCGCCGCAGCCCGGCACGCTGATCGCTGGACGCGTTGCGATGACCGCCGGCGAGGCGCACGTCATGCTCTGCAAGGAGCGCGGATGGACCACGCTCATCATGCGTCGCATGGCGCGCTACTGGCTCGATTTCCCGTGGCGGCTGCGCAGCAAGCGCGACCGCCGGCTCACGCTCGGCAGCTCGCTGGTTGGATCGCTGCGCCGCTCGATGATGGATCGCAACATCCCGCTATGGCTCAACACGGCGCTGGATTCGCTCGCCACCGACGCGCGCCGCGTCGTGGGAGTCGTTGCAACGCAGAACGGTAAAACGATTCGTATCGCGGCGCGACGCGGCATCATCCTCGCTGCCGGCGGCTTCGAGCACAACCAGCAAATGCGCGACGAATATTTGCCGAAGCCGACGCGCGCCGAATGGACCGTCACGCCAATCTCGAACACCGGCGACGCGATCCGCGCAGGGCAGGGCGTCGGTGCGCAAGTGGCACTGATGGATCACGCGTGGTGGGCGCCGACGGTTTTCATCATGGGCCGCGAGAAGCGGCGCGCGCTGTTCGTCGAGCGTAACCTGCCCGGATGCGTGATGGTGAATCGCCTCGGCCGCCGCTTCGTTGACGAGGCCGCGCCTTACAGCGAAATCGTTTACGCGATGTACGCCGACAACGAAAAGAATCACGCCAACATGCCGGCGTGGCTCGTCTTCGACGCCGAGTTTCGCCGCAAGTATCCATGCGGCCCGCTGCTGCCGGGCATGGTGCGGCCCGACAAATCGCTGCCCGCTGCGTGGGCCGGCACGGTTTATTTCAAAGGCGAGACGCTCGACGCTCTCGCCGCGCAAATCGACGTCGATGCGAAAGGCCTGCGCAAGACCGTCGATCGAATGAATGAGTACGCCGCCACCGGCGACGACAAGGAGTTCGGCAAGGGCAGCAACAATTTCGATCGCTACTACGGCGATGGCAACGTCAAGCCGAATCCGTGCCTCGCGCCAATCGCCAAGCCGCCGTTTTATGCGATGCGCATCGACGCCGGCGACATCGGCACCAAGGGCGGCCTGCTCACCGACGAGTACGCGCGCGTTTTGCGCGACGACGGCCAGCCGATTCCCGGCCTCTACGCGACCGGCAACACGTCGGCCGCCGTGATGGGTCCGAGCTATCCCGGCGCCGGCTCAACGCTCGGTCCCGCGATGACCTTCGGCTACATCGCCGCACATCATCTCGCAGGAGTTTGACATGCTGAAAGATCGCGTCGCTCTCGTAACCGGTGCGAGTCTCGGAGTCGGCAAGGGAATCGCGATCGCACTCGGCGCCGCCGGCGCAACCGTCTACGTCACCGGCCGCAGCGCCAAGTCCGGCGACAATCCTTACGGCGGTACAGTCTCCGCCACCGCTGACGAAGTGGCGAAGCGCGGCGGACGCGGTGTCGCCGTCGTATGCGATCATAGCGACGACGACCAGGTGCGCGCGCTCTTCAAGCGCATCGATCGCGACTCCGGCCGCCTCGACATCCTCGTCAACAACGCCACCGCGATTCCCGACGGCCTCACTGAATCCGGCCCGTTCTGGAACAAGCCGCTCGATTTCGTGAAGGTGCTCGACGTCGGCCTGCGCTCCAACTACGTCGCGACCTGGCTCGCCGCGCCGATGCTCATCCGCAACGGCGGCGTCGTCTTCAACTCGTCGTCGCCCGGCGCCAAAGCCTACGTGCACGGCCCCGCGTATGGCGCGGCAAAGGCCGGCGTCGACAAGATGTCCCACGACATGGCGCACGACTTCAAACCGTACAACGTCGCGGTCGTCTCGGTCTGGCTCGGCCTCGTCAAAACCGAAAAGGTGATGATGATCGACGCCAACAAATCCAAGTACGGCCCGATGCTCGCAGTCGCCGAGTCGCCCGAGTTCGGCGGCCTCATCATCGACGCGCTCTTCAACGATCCCAAGCGCATGGAATTGACCGGCCAAACATTCTTCTCCGCCGAACTCGCCGACCGCTACGGCATCAAGGACATCGACGGCAGTCAGCCGCCGTCTGGCCGCGGCTTCCTCGGCGCTCCAACTGAATTTTCGCCGATCGTCATCGAATAGAGGTTGCCCCCACGTCCAGCATCGGATCTGACACCGCTATCGACGCAAGCAATTCGGGCGCAACCCCGATTGGCGCGCCGATGCATGCCGACGGCGATCAATCCATCGCTTGGGACGATGAATGCGACGTTCTGGTCGTCGGCTTCGGCGCTGCGGGAGCGTGCGCGGCGATCGAAGCCGCCAACAGTGGCGCGAGCGTCATCGTAACCGACCGCTTCGGCGGTGGCGGCGCGAGCGCGAAGAGCGGCGGCGTCGTGTATGCGGGCGGCGGCACTCGATTTCAAAAGGCCGCCAGCTACACCGACTCGCCCGACGCGATGTACGAATACCTATGCAAGGAAGTAGGCGACGCCGTCAGCCGCTCGACGCTGCTTGACTTCTGCGATCGCAGCGTCGAGATGATCGAATGGCTCGAGGCGCACGGCGTCGAGTTCGATTCCACCGTGCCGCCATGCAAGACCTCGTACCCCGCCGACGGCTACTACTTATATTTCTCCGGCAACGAGACCGTTAAGGAGTATGCGGGCAAATATCCGCCCGCCCCACGCGGCCATCGCGTAAAAGGCGCGGGACTCTCCGGCGCGATGCTGTTCCGCGCTCTGCGCAAGAGCGTGAATACCAGTGGCGCTCGCGTGATGACCCAATCGTCGGTGCGGCGCCTCGTCCTCGACAACAAAACCGACGCAGTGCTCGGCGCCGAACTCTGGCAGTTCGAAAAAGACAGCCGCGCCGCACGACGCCATCGACAACTCAGCCGCTGGGCCGAACGAATGTACTACCCGGCGCCCGCCATCTCCGACATACTGCGCCGCCGCGCTCTCGCAGTGGAACTCGCCGACGCTCGACGCCTGATGGTTCGCGCAGGCTGCGGCGTAATCCTCAGCACCGGCGGCTTCATCTTCAATCGCGAGATGGTGGCGCGTCACGCGCCGAAGTACTTGCGCAACTTCCGCCTCGGCACCTCGGGATGCGACGGCAGCGGCATTCGCCTCGGCCAATCGGTCGGTGGTGAATCGGCGCGCCTCGATCGCGTGTCGGCGTGGCGCTTCATCAATCCGCCGCTGGCGTGGGCGCGCGGCATGATCGTCGACGCGAGCGGCGCGCGCTTCTGCAACGAGGAAGTGTACGGCGCAAGGCTCGGCTACGAAATGTGCGAGAGCCACGGCGGCAACGCGTGGCTCGTGATCGATTCGACTATCCGCCGCGACGCCGTCAGCGAAGCGCTATCCGGTAAGCTGTGGGGATTTCAAAGCGTGCCCGCACTCGTGCTGACTTACGCGGGAGCGAAGCGCGCCGGCTCGATCGAGGATCTCGCACGGAAGATCGGCGCCGACGCGAAAGTGCTCCGCCAAAGCTGGGACACCTACAACCGCGCCGCGCACAGCGGCGACGATCCGATGGGCAAGTCGCGCGACTTGCTACGTCCGCTCGAAGCTCCGCCGCTCTACGCACTCGACATCTCGATCGACAAGCGCGTCTTTCCCTGCGCCGCACTAACGCTCGGCGGTCTGCGCGTCGACGAGTCGGACGGGGCAGTGAAAACCGCGAGCGGCGGCATCGTGCCCGGACTCTACGCGGCGGGCCGCGCCGCAGTGGGCATCGCGTCCAATCATTACGTGAGCGGACTCGCGCTCGCCGATTGCGTCTGGTCGGGCCGTCGCGCCGGCCGCTGCGCCGCGGCATCCAAAACGCAGGCTGAATTGAAAGTTAAAGCAATAGTTTAGAATCCTAAAGTGGGAAATCAGGCATGGGACGCGTTCAGGGAAAAGTCGTAATCGTCACCGGCGGCGCCAGCGGTATCGGGATGCAGGACGCGCTCCTGCTCGCCGCCGAAGGCGCGCGCGTCGTCATCACCGACCTCAACGAAGATGGCGGCCGCTCTCTCGCGCGTGAAATCGGTGACGCCGCCATGTTCGTCCGCCACGACATCTCGAGCGAGGACAACTGGAAATTGGTAATGGCTGCGGCGCACGACCGCTTCGGCCGGCTCGACGGTCTCGTCAACAACGCCGGCATTCTCGTGATGGGCTCGATCGAGGATGCGACGCTCGAACAGTGGCAGAAACTCCATCATGTCAACGCCGACGGATATTTCCTCGGCTGCAAGTACGGTGTCGCCGCGATGAAGTCCAGCGGCGGCGGCTCGATCGTCAACATGTCGTCGATCGCGGCCGAGGGCCTGCCGTTCGCCGTTTCGTACAGCGGCTCGAAAGGCTCCGTCGCCGCTCTAACCCACAGCGTCGCCGTCCACTGCAAAAGTTGCGGCTACCGGATTCGCTGCAACTCGATTCATCCCGACGGCGTGCTGACGCCAATGACGCTGCCCCTGCTCGGCAACCCCGATCCGACGCGCGTGAGCTATGACGCCGACCCGACCTCGCGCTTCTGCGATCCCAGGGACGTCGCGAACCTCGTGCTGTTTCTGATTTCCGATGAGTCCCGCTTCATCAGCGGCGCGCAGTTGCGGATCACCAACGCTCACTGACGCCGCTTGCAATTGAGCGCTAGCCGTTGCGGAGGAAGTCGAGGCAGGAGCGATTGAACAAGTCGCGATGCTCGACCATCACCCAGTGACCGCATCGATTCAGCATCACGAATCGCGCCTGCGGACATCGCTCCAGTATCTTCATCGCGCCGCCGACCGGATTGAAGCGATCGTTGATGCCCCAGAAGCCCAGCACCGGGCAGCGGATTTCACCGAGCCGCTCGGTCATGTTCGGCACGCGCATCGTCGATAGCACGGTGCGAGGCTGCGTCTCACATACGCCAACCCGCTCGGCCAGCAGCTCCGCCGTGATGTGCGACGGATCGTACAGTTGCAGCGTCAGCAGCCGACGCATCGACTCGGTGTCCATCGGGCCTGCCGAGAAAACTTCGATCATCTTCCGAATGCCTTCCATCTGCAGGTAGGCCGGAAGCTCCTCGAGTCCGCCGGGCGCCATCAGGATCAACTTGCTCACCACGTTCGGATGATCGAGCGTGTACTTGATCGCGATCGCGCCGCCCAACGAATTGCCGAGCAGCGTGCATCGCTCGATGCCCAGCTTGCCGATCAGCCCGTGCACGGCTTCGACGAAGAAATCCAGGATGTAGTTGGTGTCCGGCTTCGACGACAATCCAAAGCCCGGTAGGTCCGGCACGATCGCGCGATAGCCACTCGCGGCGAACACCGGGAAGTTGCCCTTGAAGTTGCTGTAGCCGCTCGCGCCCGGCCCGCTGCCGTGAAGGAACACGATCGGCTCGCCCGCTCCGGCCTCGTGATAGTGGATCGACAGCCCGCCGTCGGTGACAGCGTACTTGCCTTCGGGAATCGGCGTTGCGCCAGTGGTCATCGAGTCCTCCGCGCGAATCGTCGCGGCCGCACGCCGCCAATGCAACGTCCGAACAGACTAGCTGGACTTCGTTTGCGCGAGTTCGATCGCGACCTCGATGATCATATCCTCCTGCCCGCCGACCGCCTTGCGCCTCCCCACCTCCATCAAAATCTCGCGCGCATCGATTCCGAATTTCTCGGCAGCGCTCTCCGCATGCCGCAGGAAGCTGGAATATACGCCGCAGTAGCCCAGCGTCAGCGCCGCGCGATCGATCGTCGCGGGCTTCTTCATCACCGGCGGCACTAGTTCCTCCGCCACATCCATCAGCTTGAGCACATCGAGGCCGGGATTCAGCCCGAGCTTGTCCAGCACCGCCGCCAGCACCTCGGTCGCAGTATCGCCGGCGCCGGCGCCGAATCCGCGCACCGCCGCGTCGATCCACGTCGCGCCTTCCTCGATCGCGATAAGAGTGTTGCCGACCGCCAGCGAAAGATTGTTGTGCCCGTGAAACCCAACCTCGCAGCGGATCGCGTCGCGCAGCGCCTTCACTCGATCGCGCGTCGCGTCCATCGTCAGCGCGCCCGCTGAATCGGTGACGTAAACCGCGTTTGCGCCGAACGATTCCATCAGTCGAGCCTGCGCTGCGAGCTCTTTTGGCGGAAGCATGTGCGCCATCATCAGGAACCCGGCGACCTCCATGCCGAGCTCGCGCGCGCGCCGGATATGCTGCTCGGACACGTCAGCCTCGGTGCAATGCGTCGCGACACGAACGACCTCGGCGCCGAGTTCGCGCGCCGTCTTCAGATCGTCGCGTGTACCGATTCCCGGCAATATCAGAACCGTGAGCTTCGCACGTGAGAGCACGGATCGCGCGGTGCGTATGAGGTCGAGTTCATTCACCAGCGACTGGCCGTATTGAATCGACGATCCGCCAAGCCCGTCACCATGCGAGACCTCGACCATGTGCACGCCGGCCGCGTCGAGTCCGCGCGCGATCGAAGCTACCTGCGCCTCGGTGAACTGGTGGCGCACGACATGCGATCCGTCGCGCAGAGACACATCGCAGATTCTGAGTGCTTGATTCATCGTGACTCCCGCTCCGACAGATGCCGCGCCGCTTCTTCGCCGACGCGAACCGCCGCTGCCGTCATGATGTCCAGGTTGCCCGAATATTTCGGCAGAAAATCGCCCGCCCCTTCGACCTCTAGCATCACCGTCACCTGATCAGTGTCGAACAGCGGCTCCGTGCGCAGCCGGTACCCGGGAACATACTGCTGAATCTCGCGCACCATCCGCTTGATCGACGCGCCGATCTCCTCGTGAGAGGAGCCCGCCTCGAAGCGGACATATATAGTGTCGCGCATCATGATCGGCGGATCGGCTGGATTCAGCACGATGATCGCCTTGCCACGACGCGCACCGCCCAATCGCTCGAGTCCCCGCGCAGTCGTCTGCGTGAACTCATCGATATTCTGCCGCGTGCCGGGACCCGCGCTGGCCGACGCGATCGTCGCGACGATCTCGGCATACTCAACCGGCGCGACGCGGTTCACCGCCGCGACTATTGGAATCGTCGCCTGTCCTCCGCACGTGACGAGATTCAGGTTGCTCGCGCCGCGCCGCTCATCGATGTTCACAACCGGAACGACATACTCGCCCACCGCGGCAGGCGTGAGATCGATCGCGATAATGTTCGCCTCGCGCAGCCGCGGCGCGTGTTCGAGATGCGAGTGCGCACTGGTCGCGTCGAAAACAATTTTGGGCTTCGGCGACATGCTCAGAATCCCGTCGAGGCCGTTCTCGTAAACTTGAATTCCCGCCTCACGCGCTCGCGCCAGCCCTGCCGACGCCGGCTCGATTCCCGCCATCGCGACCAGCTCCAGCTTCTCGCTACGCATCAGCTTGACCATGAGGTCGGTCCCGATATTTCCGGAACCCACGATAGCGCATCGCACGCGGGCAGCCGCTTTCGGTATTGACTCCATCAGATGAACTTTACACTGACCGCGCCCAGCGGACCGAATCGCGCCGTGATCAGATCGCCGGCGGTCACCTCAACCGCTCGGCACAGCGCACCCGGCATGACGATACTGCCGGCCGGCATGGTTTGTCCAAACTCCGCGAGCTTATTCGCCAACCACGCGACCGGTTCCGCCGGATGCCCCAACACCGCGGCGCCGACGCCTTGCTCGACCGTCGCGCCGTTCTTCTCAAGCGTCATCGCAACGCTCGCGAGATCGTGCGCTTTCGGCAGCGTCTTCTCTTTGCCGATCACGACCAGCGCCGACGAAGCATTGTCCGCGATCGTATCCGCCAGCGTGATTTTCCAATCGCGGATGCGCGTGTCGATTATCTCGATCGCCGGCGTCACATAGTCAGTCGCCGCGATCACATCGTCGCGCGTGATTCCCGGGCCGCGCAGCTCGCGTGACAGCACAAATGCGATCTCCGGCTCGACGCGCGGCAGCAAAAGCGCTTTGACTTGGCATTGTTCTCCGCTCGCGATGATCATGTCGTCGAACAGATGCCCGAAGTCGGGCTCGCTGACGCCCATCATTTTCTGCATCGCGAGACTCGTCAGCCCCACCTTGCGCCCGACGATCCGACGCCCCGCGGCGACGTCGCGCTCAACATTAATCATCTGTATCCGATAAGCGTCGGCCACCGAGAGTCGCACCTTCGCCGCCGGCGGATCGATTCCCATCCTGGTCTGCGCCGCGTTCGTCAGGCGGTTGGCAATTGTTTTCAGGAGTTCTTCTTCCATCTCATCGGCCGCTGCACCGTACGCAGTCTCATCTCGACTGCGGTCTTCTGTTGGGAACCGCCAAGTCGGAGGTGGTGCTGTGTCGAATCGCTCGCCTCTTTTACCGGCTAGTAGGCGGCGTCATTCGAACCGGCCGCATTTGTACCGACCGTCCGGCCGCCGGAAGCAGCGGCAGCCGACTCGCCCGAAACGTTCACCAGCGATTGAACCGCGCCGCCGGTGCTGACAAGCAGATCGGGCTTCTTGTCGCCATTGAGATCGGCGACGACCGGATTGCTCGATGAAATCCCGATCGGAAGTTCGGCCGGCGCGGCGAAGGTTCCATCGCCCTTGCCGACGCGCACTTCGGAGTTCGCGAACCCGCAGCAACTTGCGGTCGCAAGATCCACGAAGCCGTCGCCGTTGAAGTCGGCAATCTGCAGCCCGTCGGCATACTGATCGAGCGTGGTCGGAATTGCGGCGCCGAAATTGCCCCTGCCGTCTCCTGGAAACACGTACACGGTGCTGACGAATCTGTCTGCGTTATAGTTCGGCGCCGACAGCACCACGATGTCTTGATGGCCGTCGTTGTTCACGTCCGCGATTGCGACGGCTTCCGGAAACATCGGGGCATGCAGTGTCGTAGCAGACTGGAAAGTCCCGTTGCCGTTGCCGAAGTGAATTTGTACTGATCCGGGCGATGCGGAATCCGGCGTCCCCTCATCGGCGATCACGAGGTCAAGACGTTTGTCGCCGTTCAGGTCGGCCGCCGCGAAAGCGACTGGATTCCGCGGCGCCGCGATTTGCACCGGTGCGTCGAACGAACCATCGTCCTTGCCCGCGAGAAAAAAGACCGCGCCCGCTGCCGGGTTCGACTGTCGGTCTTCAGTCACGACGCCGCCCGCGACGACGTCCAGCTCTTTGTCGTTGTTGAAATCTCCAACGACCATTGCGCCCGCCGTCGATCCGAAAAGCGTGTCGACTTCGCGCCCGAATGAGTCGTTCCCGTTGCCGAGAAACACCGCCACGTCGCCTATTCCCGGCGCATCGGGCCCGGCTGGCTGCCGCGTGATTCCCACGATCGCGTCGCCCCTGCCGTCGGCATTGATGTCGCCGGCGATCACGAGCCGCGGATCGCCCGGATGATTCGCGCTGATCGCCGCGGTGGCGCGCGGCGCGAAAGTGCCGTCGCCTTTGTTCACCAATGTGTAAAGTGTGAATCCCTGCGACGGTACTATCGTCGTCGTCACGATGTCGGGTTTGCGATCGCCATTCAAATCGACGACTGCGAACGGCGGGCCGGTATCGAACGCGTCGCCCGCTGCCGTATATGAAACCGCGCCCGCAAAAGTTCCGTCGCCGTGGCCGAGTATGAAGTACGAGTCGGCCGCGTCTGCGCGGCCAGCCCCGAGTCCCTGCTGATCGGGCCTGCCCACGATTATATCCGCGTTGCCATCGCCGTCGAGGTCGCTGACTCCGATACTGCGCCCGCCGTAGATCGACGCGTATCGTGGCCCCGCCGTGAAGCTGCCGTCGCCGTTGCCCAGAAAAATCCCGACCGTGTTCTCGTAGTCCGGATTGACTGCAAAATTCACCGTCGCGATGTCCGGCTTGCCGTCGTGATTGAAATCCGCCGCGACCAGGTTGTCCGCTCCAACGAAGCGCGGCCCTGCCATCACGGCAAACCCGCCTTTCCCGTCGCCCAGCAGGACGTGGCCGTCGTTCGTCGCGACGTCTGGATGGCCGTCGTGGTTAAAATCCGCAACGGCGCCGAATGTTCGCGGACCGCCTGCAATCGCGGGACCGTCGATAGCCCCGGCGAACGTGCCGTTGCCCCGGTTCAGAAACACCTGCATCGCGGGCTCGCCTTCGCGCTTCGACGACGGCTGGCCGACGACAATCAAGTCGGGATGCCCGTCGCTGTTGACGTCTGCCACCGTCACTCCATCGCTGATGACCGAGGTCGCGTAGTCGGTCCTCGACTTGAAGCTGCCGTCGGCGTTGCCGGGAAAAATTGAAATCGTCGCCGCGCCGCTGTCGGGATCCTTGCTGACCACGACCAGGTCCGGATTGCCGTCGCCGTCGAGGTCCGCCGCCGACAGTGTCGCAGGCGCTTCCCGCGTCGAGTACGAATTCACGGACGCGATCCCAGTGAGGCTGTCGTTTGCGACACCTACCGAGATCGAGTTCCGCGACGCAAACAATCGTCGCGTCTTCGCGCTCGCGACGAAGTACACTCCGCTCGCCGTCTGAGCGACGACCCGGTATCTCGAGGGAACCCCCAGCCGCGCGCCGGCGCATCCGATCGGCCACACGTCGCCCATCATGCGCGCGTAGTTTCCCGCAACCGCTGCGACCGTCAGGTTGATCGGGTTGTCGGCGTACGCGCTCAGACTGCAGTTGCGCTGGCGAATCAGAAATCCCGCTGGATGCTGGAACGACCAGAACGGATGCCTGGCACTCTCGACGTAGTTCTGCGCGCCGAGGAACTCGATTGGCGTCGCCGCACGCAATTCTTCTTCCGGCTGACTCCTCGGAATTCGGTTGATCATCGGCGCGCCTCGCAGAACGCGCGCCGGAACCCAGGTCTCCGAACTTGCGGAGACGCCGCCTATCGCCGCGACCAGCATCCGGATTACTGATCGGCCTGTAAGCGGTTCCGCGGCCAGCGCGAGCGTCAATAGCGCCAGGCCGGCGAGGGCCATCGTCGATCGTTTAACTATTCGGCTTCTCGTCACCATGCGGTTTCCGGCCCCGACACCATCACATCGGACGGGGCCATTTCAACTTGCCTGACGCCCGGATCTTTGCCGGTGAAAAGCTCACGCTGGACGCGGCGCGCGAGCCGCGGCTAGTATCCCCGACGTAGCACCCGCAGATGGCATCGCCACTCAACGTATTGTTCATCACCGCCGACCAATGGCGCGGCGACTGCCTTTCAGCGCTCGGTCATCCTGTCGTTCGCACGCCGAATCTCGACGCGCTCGCCGCCGAGGGCGTGCTCTTCCGCCGCCACTTCGCCAATGCTGTGCCATGCGGTCCGAGCCGCGCGTCGCTTCACACCGGGATGTATTTGCAGAATCATCGCTCCGGCGCCAACGGCACGCCCCTCGATGCGCGCCACACCAACTGGGCCAAGGAGGCCGCCGCGCTCGGCTACGATCCTGTGCTGTTCGGCTATACCGACACGAGCCTCGACCCTCGCGGACTTGCGCCGGGCGATCCGTGGCTCAAGAGTTATGAAGGTCCGCTGCCGGGAATCCGCCCCTTATGCCTCATGACTGGCACGCCGACTCCGTGGACCGATTGGCTCAAGACCCACGGATTCGAGGTGCCCGCCAACGTCACGTTCGCATACGGCAATCGCGAAACTGGTCCCGACTATGAAGACGGCGCCGCGCATCCAAAGCCGCTTAAGTATCCCGCCGAATTCGACGACACCGCATTCCTGGTCGGCCGCACGATCGACTACATCAAGAGCGCGCGCGGTCCCTTCATCGCGCACCTGTCGATTCTCCGGCCGCATCCGCCCTTCGTCGCGCCCGAGCCCTATAACTCGATGTACGATCCAGCGAACGTCCCGGGTTTCGCGCGTCTGGCCACGGCCGAAGATGAGGCCCGTCAGCATCGATGGCTCGCGCATCAGCTGAGTCGCCATCCCTTCCGGGCCACCGACAACGAGAGGCGGCTTCGGCGGCTGAAGGCCGTCTACTACGGACTGATGAGCCGCGTCGATGCGGAAATTGGAAAGCTGCTCCACTTTCTCAAGGATTCGGGCCGCTGGGATTCGACCCTCATCATCTTTACTTCCGATCACGGCGAGCAGATGGGCGATCACTGGCTCATCGGCAAGTGCGGCTACTTCGACGGCTCCTACCACATCCCGCTGATCGTGCGCGATCCGCGCCCGAATGCTGACGCCGAGCGCGGCGCCGTCGTTTCGTCGTTCACCGAAAACGTCGACATCATGCCCACGATGCTCGAGGCGCTCGGCGCAGAAATCCCGGTGCAATGCGACGGCGCATCACTCGCGCCGTTCCTTCACGGCGCGGGCCGCCCCGATCGATGGCGCGCCGAAGCCCACTGGGAGTTCGACTTCCGCGATCCTGCTGACGACACGGCTGAGCGTGCGCTCGGCCTCACGATGCATCAGTGCACGATGAACATCGTCCGCGGCGACCGCTACAAGTACGTCCACTTCACAAATCTGCCGCCGCTATTCTTCGATCTTCAAAAAGATCCAAACGAGTTCACGAACCTCGCAAACGATCCCGCATACGCGCCTCAAGTCCTCGAGTACGCGCAAAAGCTCCTCTCATGGCGCATGAACCACGACGAGCAAACCCTGACTCACATCATGCTCCGCGAAGACGGCCCAATAACCCGCCGCGCCCCGCGCTACTAGACCACTGGGTGCAGGGGTCACCCCTGCCGAAGGAAGCGTGAAACCCACCGCGGGTTTCACATTGGATCAGTGATTTGCCCTTCCCTAAGGCCGCTCGCCGCGACGTATCCGCGCATCGATCGCATCGATAGCAGGTTCACACTCACCGACCGCATCGATCACTTCATGCGCTCCCGCCGCTGACAAGGCCGCTCGCGCATTCTTTAGTCGAGCAGCCCGCTCCGCAGGAGCGAGCGCCGCGTAATCCTCCGTCGACAGCCCGATCATATTGCCCGTGCGAGCGACGCCAACAGTCCAAGCGCCCGCGCGCAGTCCTTCCTCGATATCGACCGGCGTGTCGCCGACTTTCACGATCGCTTCGAACGGCTCGACCTGCATCTTGATCGCATTGGCGTAGATCATCCACGGATGCGGCCGGCCTGCGCCGACGTCGTCCGGCGTGATGGCGCAATCGGGCGCGTAGCCCTGTGCGGCCGCCGGCTGCAGGATCATATCGAGCATCGCGCGTGTGTATCCGGTCGTGCTCCCGATCTTGATTCCGCGCTTGCGCAGTCGCGCGACTGTTTCCGCGACGCCGTCGATCACGGTCGAGTATTTCACCAGGCACTCCAGCTGCAGCGGCACGAAGTTCGCGAACAGGCTCTCGACGTCGGCCTCCGTCGGATCTCGCTTGACTACTTCGCGCCATCGACGCGCCACGTTTGCCCCAAACAGAATCTTGCGGATGTGATCGATCTTCAGCACGCCCATGTCACGCCGCGCTTCTTCCTCCGAAATCGGAACGCCGCGCTTGTCGAACACTTCCTGCAGAACGCGCACCGGCGCGAGGCTGCCGTGATCGACCGTCGTGCCCGCCCAATCGAGAATGACGGCCTTTACCGGCCCCGAATACGGATGCTTCATTATAAGTCCATCTCGCGAATCATCTGTTCTGCCAGCCCGAACGACAGCGTCATCCCCGAACCACCAACCGCCGTGACGATCCGCACGCCCGTCGCCGCGTTGATCGTCACCCACGATTTCTCCGGATGCTTCGCATACACGCCATACCACCGCTGCGCGATTGTCAGGTCCGGCGCCATCAGGAACTCGCCTACATTTTTCATCACCAGCTCGTCGATTTCAGTCTTGTTGAAAATATCGACGGCGATTCCATACTCGTGCGAATCGCCCAGCGTCAACGCGCCATCGGCCGTCTGCGAGACCAGGGTATGTATCGCGAAACGATCGTACTCCGCGAGTTCGCGCGCGACCCGCTCCTTATATTTCGGCAGCGTCAGTGTGCAGATCTCAAATGCGGGATAAAATCGCAGCGTCAGACCCGCCGCCAGCGACGGCCCAAGCTCCCACCCGTTCTTCTGCGGCGCGGTTCGCATCATCTGTAGTTTGCATCGATCGATCCCGCTGCCTGCGAACAACTCCGGGTACAGCGATTCAAAATCGTCGCCGCCGCAAACGATCGCCCGCTCGGCCTGCCAGACTTCTGAGCCAGCTTCGATATTCGGCAACTGAATCGATCGTACCGCCGTGCCGAATCGAAACTGCACGCCAAGTTTCTCTGCCAGAAAGTCCGGCAGCTTCGCGAGGATCTGTCGCGGATCGACGGTGATCTCTGTAGGACTCCAGATCCCGCCGAGCAGCCCCTTCGGATTCACCGAATTGCTCTTCTTCAGAACCTCCGCGGGCGCAAGCCAGCTGCAGGTGTAGCCGAGCGCGGGCCCCCGCTCGCAAAACTCCTGCGCCACGTCCACTTCATCTTGATGATAAACGACATGCAACGATCCGGTCGGCCGAAACGGCAGAGCCGACGCGTCGAGGATCTCCTGCCATAGCTGACGACTCCGCGTCGCCATCTGAAGTACGCGGCCGGCGCGTTGCCCGATCGGCCAGATCATGCCGAAGTTGCGCACCGACGCACCCTGCGCCCGCGGACTGCGCTCGAACACGACGACCTTCCGCCCGCGCTTCGCCGCAAAGTAAGCATGCGCGAGTCCCAGGATTCCCGCGCCGACGATCGCTACGTCCGCCTTTCGCGTTGCACTCACCGTCACAGCAATAGCACTTGATTCGATCGCGATCAGCCGAACATCGCATTTGCTTACGTACCGCCGCTCTGCAAGCGTGAGCCGCCAGAGCAGGTACGTCGGCAATCGACAGGAGCATCGCAGATGGAACCGAAAATCCGACCCGCCGAAATCAAGGACGTTCCGTTCATCGCGTGGGTCGAGCTGCAAGCCGCACGCAGCCATCTGCCCCGTGGCTTCTGGGACATCTGGCTCGCTCGGCCCGAGGCCGAGTGCCTCGCATTCCTCGAGCACCTCGCCCAAACTTCCACCCGCGGAATGTTTCACTATTCCGCATTCCTGGTCGCCGAGGTGGACGGCCGTCCGGCCGCCGGCATGTGCGGTTACGACGACAAGGAGCGCGGCGGCGAGTTGAGTTTCGCCGCGTCGCAGGAGGCTAGCCGCATGAGCGGTTACAGCGACGCCGACTTTCACGCTATCGCCGATCGCATCACTCCAGTCCTGACCTGCATCTCCGATCCCGCGCCCGGCGCATGGATCGTCGAGAACGTCGCGACGCTTCCCGAGTTCCGTCGCCGCGGGCTGGCGGACAAGCTGTTGCAGGCGACGCTCGACATCGGCAGGAGCAGGGGATACCGCGTCGGCCAAATCAGCGTGATGATCGGGAACACTCCGGCGCAGCGCGCCTACGAGAAGGGTGGCTTCAAAGTCGCCGACGAGAAACGCCATCCGGATTTCGAGAAGGTCGTCGGCGAGCCCGGCATGAGGCGGATGCTTCGCGACGTCTGATCGATCCCCCTTAGAGCTGCGCGAGCGCGGCCTCGCCGCCCGCAGCAGGCGTTGAACCTCACTTCGACTTGACGCTATTTACGACGTATGCGGGCAGTCGGCATCAAGCTCCGTCGATACGCAATCGCCGTCCTGGCATTCTCTGCGCTGACGCTCGCGACCTTGACGCCGCCGCGCGACAGTCACGCTACCGATCTCACAACTCCGTCCTTCCTGGTGTCGACGCGCGATCTGCACGACCCATTCTTCGAGCACTCGGTGATCCTGATGGTGCCCTCGACCGAACCGCCTCTGCTTGCCGGCCTGATAATAAACAGTCCCGCGAAAGAGAAGGTTCGCGACACGTTCCCGCAGGCGCGCGAGTTGAAGGGCACGCAAGAGAGTATGTATATGGGCGGTCCGGTCGAGCCGGAGGAGGTGTCAGTGATCTTCCGCGCGCCGTCTGCAATCGGCTCCGCGACTAAGGTCTTCGACGACACCTATTTCGCGACGGGTCACGACAGTGTTGCCGAGGTCCTGAAGGATCCGCGGATTTCCGATTTCCGCGTCATCCTCGGCAAGGCGCAATGGCTGCGCGATCAGCTCATGAGCGAGGTGATGGCGGGTGCATGGTACGTGGTCCCGGCCAAATCCGATCTGGTTTTCGGCGACCCCAGAGACCTCTGGTCGACCCTCGTCAAGGGCGGCGATCTGGAGGAAGCCCAAGCGCGGCAGGCACTACAACAGAATTTGCCTTTCAGTCGTTCGGATGGTACAAACTGACAGCGTCGAATCTCACCCAAGTGATTGGGAACGCGGCTGATCCCGCGCCGCGCAGGACTTCTCAAGGGGACAACTTGAAATGGCACGGACCAAGGAACGCAGTTTCGGTCAAGTACTTCGCGATCGCCGTCGTCAACTCGACCTCACCCAGGAAGAGGTTGCGCGGCGCATCAAGACTTCTACCCCCTACATCGGACACCTCGAATCGGCCAAGCGTCATCCGTCCGACAAGATCGTCACGCGGCTTGCCGAAGTGCTAGGGCTCGATCGGCGCGAGCTATTCTTCCTCGCCAATCCGCGCGCGCAGGCGCTGCTGAGCCCCGAGCCGGAAACCGACGCGAAGTCGGCGTGGGAAGATTTTCGCAAGGACGATCAGCTGCGGCGCATCCACAACATCTCGGGCGACGAGATGGAGATGCTGGCGCGCGTCGCGCTGCTCGGCGACGTCAAATCGCCGCGCGACTTCATCTATATACTAAATACGGTTCGTCACGCCGTCGGCCGCTAGCCCGTTCAGATAGTCTTTCGAAAGGCGTCGGCAGGCGTCACCCGCATCGCGCCCAACACGGGTATCGCCGCGCTCAGCACAGCGTTTTTCGGTCTGCTCGTAGCGCGGAGAACGATCTCGCGATAGCAGAATCGCAAGTTGCAGAACACAGTTACTCAAGCAGACTCACGGCGTACGATCCGGAGTATGTTAAACCACACTCCTATGGCCCCACAGAGTATCATGAAGATTCCAAGAGCTTCCGCAGGAATCCCGAAAACGCGGGTATGTATCATCGTCCAGACAACAGCCATTCCCAAGAGCATCAGCCCCGCAGCTGCACCTACATACGGCGACCCCTCTGTCCCAGCGATGTAACAAAACCACGTCACCAGGAACAAGCCGGCATTCGCCACTTGATAAGGCGGCGCGGCGCGCAGGTCTATCAGTGTAACGCCCACGTACCCGAGCAGTATCCAAGTGACGAGGTTCGTGACCGAACGCCTGCCTGCCGAGGCGCGGACGCGGTCCCGCACTGACGGCGATCGCTTTAACGCGAGAAAAAAGGCTCCAGCTCCGATCGCTCCGCCCAGCCCTGCGACAGGCGCCAAGACATATAGCGAACGCAACAATCGTGGTTGTATTGCCAACGCGGCCAAGGAGAGCAAAACCATTCCCGTAAACATGGAAACAAACATTCCATGCATCTTTGCCTCCTCGAACTTGTCCCGCCAAGGCCCCTTCATGGTGCCCCCGAAGACGATTGCAGCGATGCAGATGTTGCCACGCCGCCCCCGGTCAGTCCGATAGAACCGCTTGCCAGGAGAATCCCGCAGTTCGCTTTCGATGACAAACGATGATCAACGCCCCTGCTACCTCATCTAAATGTTGATTACCGTGCGTCACGCCGTCGGCCGCTAGCCGGCTCAGATAGTCTTTCGAAAGGCGTCGGCAGGCGTCACCCGCATCGCGCCCAACACGGGAATCGCAGCGCTCAGCACACTAATAACCACCGCGGCGATTAGCGCCTCGAGCGCTGCGGTGTACGTCACCGTCAGATAGCCCGCGCTCTCCAGCACCGCGCGCAACGTCGTTCCGCTGCCGAACTGCCACAGCGCCAACCCACATCCGAGAGCACCGCCCACGCTGCCGATCAGCGCGCACTCTCCGAGCAACAGCCGCGCTATATAAGGTTGCTTGAATCCGAGCGCGCGCAGCACCGCCACGTCGCGCAATCGCTCGCGCACCATCATCGACATCGCGTTCGCGGCGATCAGGAAAATCGTCAGCGCGATCACCGCCGACACCGCCGAGACGATTCCACGGATATCGCCGACTGTCGACATCAGGCCCGAAACCGCCTCGCTCTCTGTCATCGACGCCGTCTCGAAGTCCGAGTTGTGAAAACCGCTGTCTATCTGATGAATCACCGACGGCACGTTGGCGGCTGAGTCCACGCGGCTCACCAGAAATCCCGCCGGATGCTTTTCCTCGGGAATGCCGATCGCCTTCTCGGCTTCGACCAGGTAGTCGCGCCGAAACATGAAAAAATTTGGATAGTTGTATGCGGGGATCTCGCCGACGATCGTGAACTTGATATTCAGCCGGTTCGAATCAGCACGCAGCGTCACCACGTCGCCCACTTTCCAGCCATGCTTTCGCATCAGCAGGTGTCCCGCGACCGCTGCGCTGCGATTGTTCGAGAACTGCTCGATCACCTCCGGCGGCAAGTCGTAATCGGGATACATCAGCGCGACTTTGTCCGCGTCCAACGCGAACGCTTGCACCGTTTCCGACGCGTTCTGATACGTGGCCCGCAGCACCACCATCGGGTTGCACGCGACCACCCCCGGAATCTTCTCGATCGTCCTGCAATCGCGCGCCGGCACTCCAAGGTAACGCCCGTCGGCGTTGTAGGAATACACGCGCAGTGTCTCCGAGGTCTTCTTCAGAATCATGTCGATCGAACTGGGTATCGCGGCGAGCACCGTGAAGATGAACGTCGCGACCGCAAACGTGAGCATCGTCAGCAGCGCGCGCCGCGGCTGCCGGACCACGTAGCGAAAGACGAGATGAAGACCTTGCACCGCCGTCACGCCTCGCGCAGCGACTCGACTATCGGCAGATTCGCAGCGCGCCACGCCGGCATCAACCCGCCGGCGACTCCTATCAACCACGCCGCGACGAGTCCGCCCCCTAGCGCGCTCGCGGTGAACGCCGACGAAAAAACCACGGCGCCCACGCTCATCAGCCGATGATCGAGCCCCGCCGCGAATCCCAGCGCGATCGCAAGCAGATCGCCCGCCACACCGCCGGCCACCGCCAGGATCATGCTTTCGACCACGAAACTCGTCAGCACCGACCCGCGGCCGAAGCCCAGCGTGCGCAGCACTCCCACTTCACGCGTGCGCCGCGCCACCGCCGCGTACATTGTATTCATCCCGCCAAACGCCGCGCCGGTTCCCACGATCAGGCCGACGATCAGCACCAGCTCACGCAGCCGGTCGGCGACCTTGGCCTGCTCCGCAAAAACATCCTTCTCGCTGATGACATCGACCGTCAGGCGCGCATCTTCGATCAGAGCGTTCTGAAACGTCTCCTCGGTTCCCGGCTTCAGCACGACGTGAAACGACGAGTAGCCGTTCTCGAATCGCGCATCCTGCTGCAGCACGTCGATGTCCGTCCAGAATTCCGATTCGAGCGCGCTCCCGCGATCCGCAAACACGCCGACGATCGTCCACGTGCGCCGCCCGTACTTGAACGTCGTGCCCACGCCCAGCTCTGGAAATCGCGCCGCCTGCTTCTGTCCGATCGCCATCTCGTCGCGCCCCTGCGCCGGCCATCGGCCCGCCACGAGCGTCAGCCCGCGACGCATCCGGTATGCGGCCGGCGACACGCCCCGCAACGACGCCGGCCTGAACTGGCTCGCGGGCCGGTTCACCGCCGCGTTGAACGGCACCACCATTTCGGGTGAGAAGAGTGGGGCGCCCGACGCGTCGGTTGCAATCTCGGATCGCGACCGCAGGATGTCCGCCTGCTCGCGAGGAATGTAGCTCTCGCCCTCGGACACGGTGCCGCGGCTGAGAATGATCCAGTGACCCGGTTCTCCCACCAGCTCAAGGCTCCGCCGCAATCCGCTGACGAAGCTCAGCAGGATGACGACCACCATGACGACCAGCGCGATACCCAGCGCCGTCATCAGCGAGGTCGTTCGCCGGACCATCAGGCTCCGAAGATTGTATGTGATCGGGATCGCAGCCATTCAAACTGGGGTCGAAATCCGCTGCCAGACGGAGTCCTGCCCGTTCATGGCTGTCAGGGAATCGGTGTTCGCACCCGCGCGCAACTCTACAAGTTGTTGTGCGCGGTTTGCAAGCACGATTGAGGCGGGCTTAACAGAAAGTTACAGATCGAATCATCAAGTCATCAGATGGTTGCCTCCGCCACGCGCCCGATATGTTCGCGCTGCGATTCGCCCTGTGCGCGAACCGTTTGTCGCCGCGACGCCGTGTGCCCGACCGACTCCTCCAGCACTCCCCAGTACGTTTGCGTTACGTGAGCGTTGTCACGGTACTCCGGCTTTGACATCAGCAACGCGTGAAGCTCGGGCAGCCGGTAGAAGGGCACGCTCGGGAAGAAGTGATGCTCGATGTGGTAGTTGACGTTCTTCGGCGCCAGGAAAATCCGCTCCAGCAACGTCGCCTTCGTTGTCCGCGTGCGCGGGTATGCGGCCTGCTCGCCACCATCGAGATCGATCGCATGATGCTCCGCGATGCTGCGGATGCGCATGATCAGCACCATCCACGTGAACATCGGCACGACCCAGTACAGCAGGAACGCCTCGAACGCGCCCGCGTAAATAATGATTCCGAGCGCCGACGCGTAGAATCCGTAACGCAGTGGATTGAACCCCGCCGGCATTGTGTCCGCCTTCGCCACCGACGCCGCCAGCTTCAACATCGCCGGCGCATTCAAGCCGGTCGCGTCGCGAAACAGCGTCTTCGCCAGATCTGGAATCGCCTGCGGAAATACCCATGCCGGGTCGCCCGCCCGCCGCTTCAAATCTGGATCCTGCGCCGTGTTCAGATATTTGTGATGCGCGAAATGATTCTTGCGATACTGCCGCGCCGTCACCAGGTGCGGCCACGCCAGCACTACTTCCGACAGCCAGTCGTTCAGCCGCCGATTCCGCAGCAGCCGGTAATGCACGCCGTCGTGCATCAGGATCACCAGCGCATGCTGCCGCGATCCGATAAACGCGACCGCCAGGATGTACAGCATCGGATGCCAGTACCGCTGGCACAGGTAGATCGTCGCCACGACCAAACTCCACTCCATGGCGACGTGCAACAACGCAATTGCCGGCTTGATGCTCGACAGCTCGCGCAGTTCTTCCTTCGTGAGCTTGACCGGAATGTTCGATCCGACGTCGCCGAAGCGTCCCGCCTCAGGTGCCGTGTCAGTTGCCTCTCCGTAATTCATTGTTCCCCTCGCTCGCGCACTCGAGCCCTCGTCTCTGATTGCCGCTATCACTGCATCGCCACCGCGGCGTCTTCATGCACCGGCTGCGCGCTTATCATCGGCGCGTCGCCGTCCTCGAGCATCGGACGCCCGCCCGCCGTTTTTCCCTTCAGGAAATTTTTGAAACGCAGCACGCTGTGGTCTTCGTTCGTCTCGATGATCAATTGTGAAAATACTCGCGTCAGTTTTGTAAGCGTTTCACCGCCGAGGATCATCGGCTGCGCCCAAATCGCTTCGCCCTTCAGCGTTTCGAGATACGGGTACTCGACCGGCTCTCCCGCTTCGACGAATCCCGCCGCGCGGTAAAACGGCGTCCCGTCGAACGGCTTCACTCCCAGGTATGCGAGGATCGCCTTCGCGTCGAGCAGCCCCGCCATGATCGCCGCTCCCGCCCGCGCCAGCGCGCCCGCGCCGATCGCACGCGACCACAGCTCGCTGATCTCGATCACCGATCGCGGCGCCAGATGCGACAGGTCGGGCTTGGGACAGGTCTGCGGAAACATCTCGAGGTCATGCATCACCAGCCCCGCGATCATCCGCTCGGCCGGGTCGCCGTCATTTTCGAACAGCGCGTAGAGATTCCCGAACGTCAGGTGAATTTTTGCCAGGCGCGATCTCTGTCGCTCCTTGAAGCCGACTCCATGCTTCGCACGAATCTGCTCGGTACGCGCGGCGAAAATCTTTCGCTCGGTTTCAGTGGTCAGCAAACGCAATTCCATTGATTAACTCCCCTCACAGTCTGATTTCGTAACTCCAGTCACGTTCTTTTCTGCTTGATTTGATCTCCGGGCCTCTGAGACCCTGTTCCCGATGGAACCGGTGGCGAGCGTGGCATGCTGATGTGCGAAGGCTGCCGGGAATTCGGCGCACGTGCAGCGTGAGATACTCGAAAATTGGTCGTCAACCTTGTAACACCGAGGTTATAAAATCCGCCAATTTGTAGTGCTAGCGGTTTCTACATGGTGAAACGTCCCAAACGCAACGCAATTTGAGCCAAGATTGCCTAAACCAATTATTTTGTTGCCTATCTAGCATTAATTCAGTACTTTTGGTTATAATTTGTCACTGGGGATGACTTTCGTATGACGGTTAAGAAACGTATCTCTCGCATCGTCGGCCTCACCGGCGAAGTTGTAAAAAGTACCGAGGCGCTCTCAGGCGTGCGGACAGCCGCTCTTACCACCACACCAGAGGAAATCGCCCGCCTCTGGAGCCGTGAGTACGGCAAAGCATTACGCGGCGTCCTAAGCCGCGCCGAGGTGCGCGAGGTGGTCAGCGTGGCCAAACGTAAGGCTTGGCCGCACCTCAACGAAGACGCCGTCCGCCTCGGCTCGATGAAGCAATTCAAAGAGCGTGCATGGGCGCTCGGCGCCGATTTTCGCATCGCCGAAATGAAATGGCCTTCGGGACTTGCAGTTTTTGGCTTCTACCTGGGCAGTGACTCCGGTTTGAACAACCGTCCGCTCATTTGCCTAAATGGTGCGCACCATCCGGCCGCCGTAGCGACCGCCTTTCTCCATGAAGTTGGACATCACGTTACTGCCGACCTCTTTTCCGCGCGCGATGAATCCGTCCAGCTTTCGCGGCTGACCGGCTACGAGGCACACCTGTGCGATCCGCGCGAGCTCGGTGCTGACGTGCTCGTGAGCCTCGGAATGTATCCGCGCAACATAGCCGCAAAATTGTTCGAGCCTGGCCCTGCCCGCAAAATCCTTGCGAGCGCGGACGAGCGGACTGAATCAGCCGCCGCCCAAAAGGCAGTTCTCGCCACCGCGCGCCGTTATGGCCTCGACTTCGAAAAGTTACCCGTCCAAAAAATGCTCCAGTACCGGGCCGGCCTCATTCACTACACCCGGCTTCGCCAGGCTCTCCTCGACGAATACGGGATGTAGAGATTGCCGCCCGAAATTTGGGATCGCGTCCGCCACTCCGTGATACGGACTAAAGAGCGCGCCCCCCATTTTTCCCTGAGACCTTACAGCGCAGGGTCTACCCCGCCCGGGAAAGTCTGAAAACCTACGGTCGAATTCAAATACAGTATGTTCTGATCTATCGCTACTCCTAATCTCTTATTTTCGCGATTTCGTCAATCCTAACGCGGTGCGCAGTTTCCCCTTCAGGATGTGGACAAGTTTGCCTTCCCAGCAAACATAATCATCAGGTACGTCCAGCACCACAACTTTCTCCGCATGCGTGTCGCCGAAGCGCTCGCGGATGTGCCGCCGATGGGACTCTTCCATCACGCAGATCACGTCCGCTTCCTCGACCAGCTCGATACTCACCTGGTTCTTCGCCCACGGCTCCGTCCCCGCCGACGTCACCCACATCGGCGCGCACATCTCCGCCAACACCATCGCCGCCGTCGGACTCCGATCCTTGTTGCCAGTACAAACCATCAAAACTTTTTTCATAAGGATCGGCTAAAAGGTTCTCTCTAAAGAAGAGTATCGAAAGGTGACGAGGAACTTCATCGAGCGCGCCTTCCTTCTTCCCCTCTCCCTGTAAGGGAGAGGATCGAAGGTGAGGGTCCTTATTCAGCGCATGATTCCTATCATGCGCGATTCAAGATTCTGCGTCTTCTCTGAAGCCAAGCGCTGAGCTTATGCAAAGCTCCGGGGCGAACAAAACGCTACGCCAACCCCAACTCTTTCAACGGCCCGCGATCCGACACCGGCCGCCGCTTTGTCCCCGACGTCAGCTTGATCGATCCCGGCTTGCGCTCGAACGCATCGAGCAAGTCGATCGACTTCGCATGCTCCTTCAGCGCCGGCATTATTTCCTGCGCGATCAGCCGCATGCTCGTCTGCCGATCCTTGTTTTCCACCGGCCCCTGCACGCTGAAAATCACCAGCGACCCCGGCCGCAGCACCGTCAAAATCGCCTTCAGCTTCGGCAGCACCGACTTCGGCGTGCCGATCACCAGCTGTATCGCCTTCTGCGCCTTCTGATATCCGGGAATCAACTTCGCCCGTATCGCCGCCGGATCGATCTCGACGTCCTCCGATTGCCCGCGCATCTTCTCGCCGCTGATTCCGAGCCAGCTCCCCTGCGGCTGCTTCGCGAGTTTCCGAATCGCCTCTTTCGAGTTGTATCCGGGCGGCAGCGTATGCTCGACGCGCGCGAACGAGTTCTGCCCGCCGCCGAACAGAAAATTCGCGCCCAGCTCCTGCGCCTTGTCTTCAGTCTCCGCGACGAACGTCGGCAGCACGTAGCCGAAATTCTCCGACCCCGCTTCGTATCCATGCTTCGCCGCTTCGTCCGCGTAGTAATCCCACAAATCGCACGTCGGACCGAGCGACGTGCCCAGCCCAAAATACGGATACCCTTTCTCCGCGCACCATCGCACCGTCTCCGGGCTGAGCGTCCCGGGTATCCACATCTGCGGATGCGGTTTCTGATACGGCAGCGCCCACGGATTCACGTGCCGATAATGGAAATGCTTGCCTTCGTAGCGCCACGGCCCCGGCCGCGTCCACGCCTGCACGATAAAATCGTGCGCCTCTTCGAAATATTCGCGGTTGTACGACGGATTCGCGTTGTTGAAAAATTGCTCGCTGCCAGCGCCGCGCACCCATCCCGAAATGAGCCGCCCGCGCGAAATAAGATCAATCTCCGCCAGTTCCTCCGCCATGCGCAGCGGATGCTTGATCACGGGCAGCGGATTCCCGATCAACAAAATCTTCGCCTTCTTCGTCAGCCGCGCCAGGATTCCCGCCTCGACGTTCATCACGCTCCCCATACAGAAGGGGTTCCCGTGATGCTCATTCAGGGCGACGATATCGAACCCGACTTCCTCGGCGTAAAGATTCTCGTCGATATAGTAATTGTAATCTTCAGCCGCCCGCTCCCGATCGAAGTAGCTATTCGACACCGCGAAATGCCCCCCATTCCGCAATATCACTTCCTCAGGAATCCACCTCACCGGCCGCTCAGTAAAATATCCAACTTTCATAAAGTGGCTCTCTCCAAATCCGGTTCCCCTTCCCACTATGGGAAGGGGTTAGGGGTTAGGTCGCACGGCTCATTCACGATCTCTCACATCCGGTCCCCCTTCCCGCTCGGGAAGGGGTTAGGGGTTAGGTACTCACTCCACTACTCACTAAGAAACCGACTGACTATCTTCACAAACTCACTTGAATTCTCAATCTCCGGCCGATGCCCGACTCCGTCAATAGTCGCAACCTTCGCCCCCGGTATCGCCTTCTTGTATTCATCGATACACCCGCGCGGCACAACGCGATCCTGTGTCCCCCACACCAGCATCGTCGCCACCTTAGTCCCGCGTAACAAATGGGGCAGGGCAGGGTTGTGCATATACGGCTCCCACCCAATCCGCGCCGATTCCGCCCGCGCATCCTCGAACGCCTCGAACTGCTCAGGCGTCATCTCGCCGCCATACAGTTTCAAAAACTCCGGCGTCCCATGCGGATCAGCCACCGTCGCCCTCAAATGCGTCCGCATGGTGATCGGAAAAATATCCATAATCTCGCCTTCCGACGGCTTAATACCCATCGGCGCGACAAGAATCATCTTCGAAAAAATCTTCGGATCGGCCGCAACCATCTCAGCCGCAATAAATCCCCCCGCCGAATACCCGATCACATCAACGGGCTCGATCTTCAACTCCCGCACCACTTGCGAGTAGAACCCGGCCAGGTCGCGGTACGTCCTAACCCACTCAATCTTCGGCGTCTTCCCAAACCCCGGCTGCAGCGGAATCAACAATTCCCGCTCATGCGCAAGCGTTTCATTCCACGACATCCACCCGGGATACCCAAGCTCATCATGAAAAATAAGCAACGGCTTCCCCGACCCACCCTTCACAATGGCAAGCCGTTCCCCCGCAACGCTAAGAACTTCCTCGGAAGTTTTGATCACATCAACTCTCCTGCTCTTCCCCTCTCCCTGTAAGGGAGAGGATCGAAGGTGAGGGTCCAATTACAGCGTGCGCAGCACGCGATTCAAGATTCCGCCTCTCCGACTTGGATACCGCAGTGCGCACCGACTGTACAAGAAGTATCGCGAGCCGCGCACCATCCACGTCCGGCACCCTTCCTTGAGAGAACGGTGCCCACATCCGGTCCCCCTTCCCGCTCGGGAAGGGGTTAGGTTCCTCGCATCAATCGCGACGCCTGAGGAACGTCCTTAACCGTGCGCTTCACGCGCACCTCTCTCTCAAAAATAAATCGGATCGACGTAAATCCCCCGCTCCCCCGCATCAGCCGGCACCGCAATCCCCGGCGTCCACAAATTGAACGGCTCGACCTCGCGCGCAATCGCTCGCAGCAGCTCCACCCCCGGCGACAACGGCGACGTGAAAATCGACAGCGTTTCCATGCCGCGCTCCCGGATCGATCCGCACCACGCGCGCAGTAACGCCTCGAACTCGCGCTCCGCACCCGGCTTGAATGCATAATCAAGCACCAATCCGCGGCTCGACTCCGTGCGAACGCCTCCGGCCTCCGTCACCACGCGGATCGAGTCGCCGGCAGGCCACACTCCGGCCATCGCGCCTTCGGTCATCCACACTCTGTTCCACGAATAAAGTTCCGGCGCGCGCTCCAGCCGCGCGCTCAGCGACTCGACCGTGTACGGCGCATACATCTCTTCGCGCCCGTGAAACGAATTCAGCAGCTCGACGATCGCGGGCGCTTCAGCCGCCGTCGCCTCGCGGCCGGCTGCGGGACCTGCAAGCGCGGCGCAATCCAGCTGAATCCGAAACACCGGGTTACTCCACTTGTCGGGCGTGTTGATAAAGCCGTGCTGCATGCCGGCGTTGTCCACCGACACATATGCGTTGGATCCGTCGACGCTGCTCCAGTATTTGTCGAGGATGCGATTCGCCGCGCCCCACAGGCCTTTCCGTTGATGCTCCGGCAGGACGCGCAGATGCACCACCGTCACGATCGGATGCATGACGCCACCGATTCGCACGCGATGCTTGGCGCCGCAGCTCACGGCCGCGGGAATTCCGTCGACCGACGCAAGTCCGATAGCGCAATCTTCCATCAGCCGCGCGAAGGCGAAGTAGTCGTTGCCCCGCTCGAAATGAACGTGGGTCGCGCCCAGCACGATCGGGCATCGGCGCTCGATATCGGCGAGGATCGGCGCGTCGGCCACAGTCGCCTCGCGGAAGTCCAGCTTGAACTCGAACTGCCGCTGCCAGTTGAGAAGCGAAATCCGATGCGGCGGCTCGGGTTCGACTTCGATCGAGAGCCGCCATTTCTGGTTCTTGGCCGTAGTGACCCGCGCTTCAATCTTGAATTCGGAATGCGGCTCTATCGACAACTCCGAAATTCCACCGAACCGCTCAGCGAATCCGCGCCAACCCTCGCGTTCCCGCTCATCGCTTTCGAAACGTCCCATCCGCGGCGCGAAACTGGGAGTGTAGCGCTCCCGATCGGCCTTGGAAGCTCCTTCGCCGCGCGACAACAGCAGCCCGAGGTACCACTTCATCCGGCCCCCAGCCGCCGAATCCGGAATATCCTGAAGCGCCTCATCCATAGAATCGCCCTCGCTCACCTTAATCCGCCTCGACTTCTACCACTCCGACATCGCCCGCAACATCGATGAGCCCCGCATAAGGGAACAATCTGTGTGGCTATATAACTTCCCGACGATGCTCTACTGCTTTCCGTCGAGCCTGCTCTCATTTCCGTTGGGAGCGTTACTGAATCATGTGCTTTGTTCTATCGCAGGACCAAAAGCTTGCGACGCGGTGACGCATTCCATGTTGGCATTCCTGGCGATCTCGTGGCTGCCCCCGGTAACCGTCGGCTACCTACAATGGTTCACGCTGCTTCCGTGGACGCTTCGGAAACGTAAAAAACGGTTCTCGCCGCCGTCCGATTTCTGAGCGACCTCTGTTCCCTTCGCGATACTCGCTTCACTCAGGATGACAACCACACCGCCGACACCGCCCCTGAGAGCAAAGTAGCGCGCCGCGCGCAACTTTGCGCTTCACACTGGGTGCAGGGGTCACCCCTGCCGCCCGCCGCGCAGGCGACTATTCTTTTTCCAGCAGGGCCTCGAACTACCAACTATCTATGTACTTGTATTTCTTCCCCACCCGCAGCTCCGGCGGGGCGCTCGACTTCAACCCGGCCGCAATCCACCTCCGCGATTCCGCCGGATCGATCACATCGTCAACCCCGAAGTGCGACGCATTGTTAATCGCCTTCCCCCGCTGATACATCGTCGCCACCATTTCGTCGAAGCGCTTCTTGCGCGCCCGTGGCTCCGCGATCGCCGCCAGCTCGTTGCGATACCCCAGCTTCACCGCGCCCTCGAGTCCCATCGGCCCGAACTCGCCGGTCGGCCACGCCACCGTGAACAGCGGCGCATCGTAACTCCCGCCTGCCATCGCAATTCCGCCGAGTCCATATGCCTTGCGCAGCACGATTGTAAAAAACGGCACCGTCGCATTCGCCGCCGTCAAAAACATCCGGGACGAATGCCGCACCAGCGCTGTCTTCTCGACTTCCGGCCCCACCATGATTCCGGGAGTGTCGCACAAAAACAAAATCGGGATATCGAACGCGTCGCACAACTGGATCATCCGCGCGCCCTTGTCCGCGCCGTCGCTGTCGATCGCCCCCGCCAGATGCTTCGGGTTGTTCGCGACCACTCCGAACGGATGCCCCTCGATTCTGATAAACGCCGCGATCATCGTCAGCCCAAACTCGCGCCGCAGCTCGAGCACTGACCCCGTATCCGCCATCGTCTCGATCACGTCGCGCACGTCGTAAACCCGCAGCCGGTTCTCCGGAATGATGTTGCGCAGGATCCGCTGATCGGCGCACTTCCAATCCTTCACCGCGCCCTGGAAGTACGACAGATATTTGCGCGCGACCTTCACCGCCTCCGCCTCGTCCTCAACCGCGATGTCGACGACGCCGTTAGGCACCTGCACTTCCATCGGCCCGATTTCCTCGGGCCGGAAGATTCCCAGTCCGCCGCCTGCGATCAGCGCCGGCCCGCCCATCCCGATATTCGACCCGCGCGTCGCGATCACGACGTCGCAGCACCCCAGCAACGACGCGTTGCCCGCGTAGCATCGCCCCGACGTAACTCCGACCAGCGGCACCAGCCCGCTCAGCTTCGGAAAATCATGAAACGATCTCGAATTGTGAAAGCCGCCGTCGGTATCGCCCGGACGCCCGCCGCCGCCTTCTGCGAACAGCACCAGCGGCAATCGTAACTCGCGCGCAAGCTGGAACATCCGATCTTTCTTGCGATGGTTCTGATGCCCCTGCGTGCCGGCCAGCACCGTGTAGTCGTACGACATCACGACGCAGCGCGCTTTATCCGCGCCGAACAAATCTCCGTTGACAGTCGCGAGCCCCGTGACGAGCCCGTCCGCCGGAGTGTTCTTGATCAGATCCTCGATCGTGCGCCGCCGCCGCTGCGCCGCCACGACGATCGGCCCGTACTCGACGAACGTGCCCGCGTCGCACAAATCCTCGATATTCTCGCGCGCCGTCCGCTGCCCCGTCTTGCGCCGACGCGCAACCGCATCCGGCCGCGCCGCATCGAGCCCGGCCTCATGCCGCTCGATCGCCTCCGCCAGGTCGGCCCGCAGAGTCTCGACGTCTTTGTCTTGTGATGCCACGACCGCAGAATAGTACCGACAACCGAACTCTTCTACCGACGCCGCCGATCCACTACTGTCCCTCGACTATGCAAACCGACGACGTCACGATCATCAGCCCCGCCATCGGCATCACCGCCCGCATCCTCTTCACCCTGATTTTTTTCCTCTCCGGCATCACCCACTTCACCTCGATGCAGGGTTACATCGATCTGATGCCCGCGCCGATTCCCTTCCGCGCCTTCTGGGTGACGATTTCCGCCATCGTCGAACTCGTCGGCGCCGCGATGATCCTCTTCAACTACCGCCCGCGCCTCGGCGCCTGGCTCATCGTGATCTTCCTCGTCCCCGTGACCATCGTCGTGCACGGCACCGCCATGATCATGCTGCCCGACCAGGTGATGCGCGCCATCAACGTCTCGATGTTCTTGAAAGGCCTCGCGATGATCGCCTGCGCGCTATTCATCACGCAGCTCGGCGTCACCCCCGCCGATTCCCGCTGACCCGATCACGCACGCCCGCCAATCCAGATCACTCGCCCGATCACCTTGACCGTCGCCACCACCATCGGCTCGTATTTCGGATTGTCGCTGCGCACCAGCATCTTCCCGTCCGGCCGCCGCTGGATTCTCTTCACCTCCAGCCCGCTGTCATTCCGCAACAGGTAGATTCCGTCCTGCTTGAAGCGCGGCTCTCCCAGGTTCGCGAGGATTAGGTCCGAGTCCTTGATCGTCGGCGCCATCGTATCGCCCGCCACCTCGATCAGGATCAAGTCCCGCGGCTCCGCCTTCAGCGCGCGCTTGATCCATTCCGCCCGAAACGCGATCGAATCCACCACCTGCTCGCTGCGCAGCATCCCCTCGCGCCCGCCCGAAAATCGAATCCGGCTGCGCGGCATGAAGATGTAGTCGCCATGCTCCGACGCCCGCGCGACTGCGCTCGCACCCTGCGCCGATTCCGCGCCCGTCGCCAGCCACTCCACCGACACGCGCCCCGCGCGCGCCAGCGCCACCAGGTTCGCGACGCTCGGATGCCCCCGGCCCGCCAGCCATTTGTAGATTGCGTTGTCCGAAACCCCGACCGCCGTCGCCAGCGAGACCACCGATCCGTAGGCGTGAATCACCTGCGTCAGCCGGGACCGGAATGCGGCGTCAACTATAGTGGTTGACATAAATCTCCTAACGTGAAATAAGATTCATAAAGCGCATGCTCCTGCCACAAGCAAAACATTCCCAGCTCATGCCGAATCCCCCGCCTTTATGCGCGTGCTCGCTCTCCCCGCGTCACGCCGCAAGGCCCCCGCATGCTCACCGCCAACTGCCCGTCACCTCTCGCTCTCACCGATTACACTTCTTTACCTTAGTTCGCGACCTCGTGCCCGCCGCCTCCGCGACATTATCCATCAACTCGCATGCGCCGTCCGCTCAATTTTTCACCTCTCGTTCACGCTGTTCGATTCCCACCCAACTCGCGCGGAGGATTTATGGAACCCGCGACCTCTCCGTTTCGTCCCTCAATCGCTAGTCGCATCGTCTCCTGTCTCTGGTGCCACCAGGCGACCACGCACCACGACGTCACTCGCAACCGCGGCCTCTGCGGCAATTGCGTGCGCGACAACGTCGAGACCAGTTGGCGTCTCATCTACGATCGCGATCGCCACATCGGCGCGATTCCCTCGAATCTCCGCGTCGCCTATCGCCTATGAATGCCGGCCCCCACCGCATGCTCTCGCTTGGCCGCGCCCCTTCGCATGCGCCGTACTTCAATCCGTTCGTCGAGCTCGCGCGCACCTCGCTCTACGATCAGATCGTCAATTCGATCGGTGCCGACGCCGCCGACAAACTGGTCGCCGACTTCGGCGGGCGCCGCCTCTACATCCCGATTGCGCCCGCGCCCGGCGACTTGCTCGCGCGTTCGATCGGATTGCTCTCCGCCTTTGCGATGGCGCGTGTGTTCGGCAGCGACCGCCTGCTCATCCCGGTCACCACCGACCATGCGCGCCGCCGCTTCCGCATCCTCGCGATGCGCGCGGAAGGCGTCAGCATCTCGCGCATCGCGCGCCAGCTCCGATGCACCGAGCGCTACGTTTACAAAGTTCTCGCGCTATGCCGCCCGCCCGAAACGCCTCCCGCCGAAACGTCCGCGCCGATCGCCGAGCGATTGAAACGTGGACGCATCAAGCACCGCTCCTGAAAATTACAGCGCCGAATTTCTCGCCGCCGTCGAACGCGTGCTGGCCAACGAAGGCGGCTATTCGTCGAATCCCGACGACAGCGGCGGCGCGACCAACTTCGGAATCTCCGCGCGCTCGAATCCCGGAGTGAACATCGCGGCGCTGACCCGCGACGGCGCGATCGAAATTTACTGGCGCGAATGGTGGCTCCGATTTGGCTTCGCGCAACTGCCCGCCGCTATCGCCGCCAAGATTTTCGATTCGAGCGTCAACATCGGCGCGCGCCCCGCGATGGAATGTCTTCAGCGCGCGCTCCGCGCATGCGGCCGGCCCGTCGCCGAAGACGGCACGCTCGGCCCCGCGACCGTCCTCGAATCTCATCGCGCCGCCCCCGACGCGTTGCTCGCCGCGACGCGCTCCGAGTTGGCCGCGCATTACCGGCTCGTCGCAGCGAAGCAGGCTCGCAGCGCCGCATTTCTCAACGGATGGCTCAACCGCGCTTATGCGTGACGCACTTTTCGAGCAGGCGCAGAAAACCGCGTAGAGGGTGAAAAATGAAAAAGGCATTTTGGAAGAGCAAAGGTTTCTGGGGCGGACTCGGCTCCATCCTCACCGGGGTCTCGATAATTGTGACCACCGGCCAGGTCTCGCCCGCAGCGCTGATGGCGATAGGCACCGGCGCGCTCGCCGTCTATGGCCGCGTCGTCGCCGACGCACCGCTCGCAATCAACGATCAATCCGAGGCCGACGTTGAAGAGGCAAAAGCAGATGTACGAAAAAGCAATGTTCCGGTTGATGCTGATCGTGGGCAGTAGCGTGCTGGCCACCGGATGCGCACCGACGTACGCGCCGCATCTCGGCGCGCCTGCCGCGCCGACGCTCGCGCTGGCGCCGCTCGATCCGCCGCCGCAGTTGCCTGACGCGGGGCAATCGCCGTGTCCGCCCGGCTCCAGTCTCGCCGCGTGCTTCACGCGCGATCAGGACAGTGTGCGCCAGATGCGCTTCAAAATTCTGCACGACGATCGCGACTACTGCCGCGACGCCTACGCCCGAGCGGTGGCTCGTGCACCAGGAAATTGAGATGGATGCCAGCAACCTAACCCCTAACCCCTTCCCCCAGTGGAAGGGGAACAATCGCGTGAGATCCGGTTCCCCTTCCCGAGCCGGAAGAGGTCGCACCCAACATTCCGGTTCCCCTTCCCACTCGAGAAGAGGTTACTCCGAACAATCCGGTTCCCCTTCCCACTATGGGAAGGGGTTAGGGGTTAGGTCCGCGCAGCGTCCCTCTCTGCGATTGTCCCCCTTCCACTGGGGGAAGGGGTTAGGGGTTAGGTTATTCGGCGCCAAGCAATTGCTGATGCTGCTCGCGCTCCTCGCCGGATGCGCCCGCGTACAAGAACAAATGTTCACCCTTCATTGCGCGGCCGGACGCGAGCCCCTCACCGGCGAACTCGCGCCGGGCACTGCGATGGCGCTCGACATCTCGACCAGCCCGATTCCGCTCCTCACTCCGCCGCATCGCGCGATCGCGCGATGCGACGACGCCGGCCTCGTCACGCTCAACATCGAAACCCCCGCCGACACCGGCCTGAGCCAACTCTCATCGCCGTTAAGCACTGCCGCGAGCCACGTCACTTTTGTTCCGTAGCAGAACAATCACGACCGCAACCAACGAGGTAACCATGACTCTCAAAATCCAAACCCGTCGCTCTCTCTTCTCATATATCCGGTCCGCCGTCTTCCTCATCCCTCTCACACTCGCCGCATGCGCCCAGCAAGGCGGCGGCCTCCTCGAACCGACGCCGAAACAAATCATCAGCGGCAAAAACACGATCGTCCCCAGCGCCGCCGCGCTCAGCATGGAGGCCACCAATTTTTGCAACGCGCAAGCCCAGGTCGATTACGCCGGCCTCGTCCTCTATTGCGAAGGCAAAGTCCCCGCGCTGCCGCTCTCGATCAGCACCACCTACCAGACCGAGGCCAACCAGTTCTCGTGCCAGGTCTACGGCTACACCAATTCGAGCAACCAGCTGATCGTTCCGCAGACGGTGACGCTCGGAAATTGCCCGACCGGCACCGCGCCCGCTCCCGTAGCCGCTCCGTCAGGCGCATCGAGCAACTCGGCGAAAAGCTAGGCGGCCGAAATCGCAAAGTCATCGAAGATGAACTGAAGTGAGACTGAGAAAAAAAGAAAAGCGGCGCATCCTCAAGGAGCGCAAGCGGATGTGGCCCGCGAAAAAACATCGGCACTGGAAACTGCTCATCACGCTATGCGCGCCACGCCCGAAAAACTCGGCACCGTGTCGGACCGCGGCCTCATCACTCACAACCATAGGTACAACTATAATGGCGACATCACCTTTCATCCTGCTCGACGATCAGATCGTGACCGCGCTCGTTTCCTACGTCGATGACGAAGGCAATCCCGCGACAGCGCCTGCGAGCGTCGTTCCCGCGTGGACGGCCGCCGATCCCGACGGCACGCTCTCGCTGGCTCCCAGCGCCGACGGCAGCTCATGCGCCATCAAGGCCACCGGCAAACTCACAGTGACGCAGGCCGCGCAAATCACCGTGACCGCCGGCACGCTAAGCGGCACCGTCCAAATCCAGGTCAACGCCAGCGCCGCCGCGTCGCTAGCAATCGGCCTCGGCACCCCCGCTCACCAGTAGCCCATGACCCTCGGCAGTATCTCTCGCGCGATTGTCCCCCTTCCCTCGAGGGAAGGGGTTAGGGGTTAGGTCTCTCGCGTGAAACCACAACCCTCGACTCACCCCCACGATCGTTCCCCTCTCCAAAAGGGAGAGGGGTTAGGGGAGAGGTCGCGCGCGACAACGGAGCGCGGCCTGAATACTGGAAAAAGAAAAGAGGCGATCTAAGTGGAGTGGGGAAACGTCGCCGGATGGACCGCAACCTTGATCGCCTTTATGGCGATCAACGCGAGCACTATCCAATGGCTCCTCAAGCGCCGCGACGATCAGCATCAGCGCGACACGGGCCGGGTCGACGAGCTTGAAAAACAGCTCACCGATTTGCGCATTCATCAACCGCTCGAGTACGTGCGCCGCGAAGACTGGATCAGATTCGGCGGCACGCTCGACGCCAAACTCGATGCGATGCGCGAAGAAATGCGCGGCGAAATCGCAGAGGTAAAGGATAGATTGTATGCCGGACGGAATTGACCTCGAACAGAAACGCCGCGAGGAAGCGCGATGGCGGGTGCTGCGCGTGGTCGACGCCGGTCGCCCAATCGCAGTCTCCGAGCAGATCATCTGGCGCGTCCTCGCCGACATCAAGCTCTCGCTTTCGCTCAACAGCGTGCGCCGCGAGCTCGCCTACCTGCGCGACCTCGGGCTGCTCGAACTCGAAGGCGAGGACGACGAAACCTGGTTCGCGAAACTCACCGCCAGCGGCGTCGATGTCGTCGAGTACAACTTCCCGTCGCCGGCCGGCGTCGCCCGCCCGCGCAAATACTGGTGAGGGCGCGCCGATGAAAAAGAAAAAAGCCGCAAAGCAAAAACAAATCGCCAGTCATCCCAAACGCGTGCCGATCGATCCGACAAATCTTACGAGAAACAAAATAAACAAGCTGCCGCCGGACTTGAAGGAAGGGCTCGACCGGATGCTCGGCGAGGGCAGGATGCATACTTGCAGGCAACTCGCCAAGTGGTTGGGGGAGAACGGGTTCCAGATCTCGCATTCGGCGATTCACAAGTACGGGCGGAAGTTCGAGCGGCGGCTGGAAGCGATCCGGATGGCGACGGAACAGGCGCGAATTGTTTGCGAGCAGTTCAAAGGCGACGACGAGCAAATGCAGAGCGCGCTGATGAGGTTGGTGCAAACGCATCTGTTCGAAGTGCTGACGGCGGTCAATGAAACCAAAAACGGGATCGAGGCCGAGGGAGAAGCGACCATAGCGCCGGTGAATATCACGGCGCTAGCGCGGAGTGTGTCGGGATTGGCGAGAGCGGAAACGGAGCATCGCAAGTGGGCGGCGCGGGCGCGGGCGAATGTGGCGGAGGCGGGGAGGAAAGTAGAGGAGGCGCGCGAAAAAGGCTTGAGCCCTGAGGCTGCAAGCCAGATCAAATCGATCCTAATGGAGATTTAGCGGAGTGACAGAGTATTTTCAGAACGGAGAACGGTGGGCCGCCCGTCTGTCTCCTCTCCCTGTTAGGGAGAGGATGAAGGTGCGGGTCCTATTACAGCGCGTCTCGCGCGATTCAGGATTCTGCCTCTTCTACCTCTGGTTTCACACCTCGAAGGCACTTGTCGATCGCCTGCATAACCTCCTCCACACTCTCAAGCACCTGGCTATTCCAGAATCGAAGCACTCGATATCCCTCAGACTCGAGAAACGACGTACGAACACCATCTTCGCGCGACCTATCCAGATGCTGCGCCCCATCCAACTCGACGATAAACCGCCGCTCAGTCGAGCAAAAATCCGCAAAATAGGGCCCAATCGGATGCTGCCGTCTGAACTTCGCGCCGCGCAACTGCCTTTCTCGCAGAAGCCGCCACAATATTCGTTCGGCATCGGTTTGCTCGCGCCGCAACCGCCGCGCGTTATTCTGGGGCGATTCGATGACTCGCACAATGTGACTGTTTGTCAAGATCGAATCAAAAGCAAGATACGTAAGGAACAGAATCTTGAGTCGCGCGCAAAAAACGCGCGCTGGAATCGGACCCTCACCTTCATCCTCTCCCTAACAGGGAGAGGAGACAGACTATGAACGAACCACTTTCAATTCTCCTTCCCTACCAGCGGCGATGGCTCGCTGATCAATCGCAGGTCAAAGTCTCCGAAAAATCCCGCCGCATCGGGATCACCTGGACCGAGGCGGCCGATCGCGCGCTCAGCGCCGCTACCAGCGGACGCGCCGGGATGGACGGATGGTACATCGGCTACAACAAGGACATGGCGCTCGAATTCATAGAAGCCGCCGCGCGATGGGCTCGGCGCTTCAATCGCGCCGCCGAAGCCGTCGAAGAGATCGCCCTCGACGACGAGCGCGCAAACATCCTCTCCTACCGCATCCGTTTCGCCTCGGGCCACAAAATCGTCGCACTCTCCTCGCGACCCTCGAACCTCCGCGGCAAGGACGGATGCGCCGTTATAGACGAAGCTGCGTTCCACGAAGACCTCGGCGGCCTCCTCAAAGCCGCGCTCGCATTCACCATGTGGGGCGGGATGGTCCGGATAATCAGTACTCACAACGGCGCGCACAATCCCTTCAATGAACTAGTCACTGAGATTCGCGCCGGCCGCCGGCCATACTCACTTCATCGTACTACTTTCGACGAGGCGCTAGCCGACGGACTATACAAAAAAATCTGCGAGCAGAACAAAATCGAATGGACCGTCGACAGACAGCGCGAATGGCGTCAGCAAATTGTCGACTACTACGCCGACAACGTCGGTGAAGAATTGTTCTGCGTCCCGCGCGCGTCGTCGGGCGCTTACCTCAGTTCCGTTTTGATCGAAGCGCGCATGAAAGAAGGCATCCCGATCCTGCGATGGGAGATGCCGTCGGAATTTTCCAGCCGCCCCGAAGCCGAGCGCTACTCTGAAACGCAGGCGTGGTGCGAGGACAATATCGCGCCCGCACTGGCGACACTCGACCCATCGCGCGCAACTTGTTTCGGCGAAGACTTCGGCCGCTCCGGCGACCTGACCGTCATCTGGCCGCTCCAAATCGCAGCCAACCTCACGCGGCACACTCCCTTCGTAGTCGAGCTGCGCAACATCCCGTTTCGCAACCAGGAGCAGGTGCTCTTCTATATCGTCGACCGCCTGCCACGCATGACCGGCGGCGCGATGGACGCGCGCGGCAACGGCCAATACCTCGCCGAAACCGCGGCCCAGCGCTACGGATCATGCATCGTGCAGGTGATGCTGACCGAAACGTGGTACCGCGAAAACATGCCGCGCTACAAAGCGGCCTTCGAAGACGGCTCGATCGAACTTCCACGGGACGCCGACGTCCTCGCCGACCATCGCGCGTTTGTAATCGAGAACGGTGTCGCAAAAATCTCGGAACGAAGTGCAGGCAGCGACGGCAAGCGCCGTCACGGCGACTCCGCGATGGCCGCCGCGCTCGCCTTCTACGCCTCGCGCGCCGACTCCGGAATGATCGCCTACACCCCCGGCCGCCCGTCAGGCAAACGAGAAATCATCTACGGCCTCTTCGACCTGTTCGCCGCCCCGCCTCCGGAGGAAGAACTCGGCGGGGCCCGCGCCCGCGGCTACTGACTATGATGAATAGCTACTGGAAGTGGAAGTGCGAGGAATGCGGCTACGAGTTCCTTCTCGCGCTCGTCCGCCTCCCGCATCCGTGTCACCGATGCGGCAGCGAATGGTTTTTGAAGATCGGCGAAGCAGCGTCCAAACAAACTGCAACTGACTAATCATCGGGAGAGCAAGTATGAAACTCTATGATTCGTACGGGCGCGAAGTCGACACCGGAATGCTTCGTGAAGAGCAAGCCGCCCCGACCATGGCCGGAGTGCGAAATATATATTCCGTAATGCATCCGTCGATTGGACTAACGCCGGAAAAGTTGACCGCAATCCTTCAACAAGCTGAGTTCGGCGATCCCTTTCTCTACCTCGAACTGGCCGAAGAGATCGAGGAAAAGGATTTACACTACCTGGCGGTCCTGGGTACTCGAAAAAATGCCGCTGCGCAATTGGACTTTATCGTTAGCGCCGCGTCGAGTTCTTCGGAAGATCAACGCGCGGCTGCGATGGTGCGCGAGATGCTCGTCGACGGTCCGCTGCAACTCGACAGCGTGCTGTTCGACATCCTCGACGCGATCGGCAAGGGATTTTCGGCAACCGAGATAATGTGGGATACCTCTGGGCGAGAATGGTTTCCCGCTGATTTGAAGTGGCGCGACCCGCGCTGGTTTACGTTCGACTGGATCTCCGGCGAAGAAATCCTCGTGCGGACGCTGAAGGGCGAAGCGATCCCTGTCGAAAGCAACGCGGCCGCGGCGCGCCCAACGCATTTCGGCGGCGGCGGACTGTACACGTCGATGAATCACGGAATCGGAATTCAGCCGATGACGGCGCCGCTCGCGCCGTACAAATTCGTGACCCATTTCGCGAAGGCGAAAGCCGGACTGCCGATACGCGGAGGACTGGCGCGAGCCGCTGGGTGGGCATACCTGTTCAAAAACTACGTACTAAAGGACTGGGTAACCTTCACTGAGGTATTCGGGCAGCCACTGAGAGTCGGCAAATACCATCCGGGCGCATCGGAGAAAGACAAGCAGGCATTACTCACTGCGGTGTCGCGAATAGGCACTGACGCGGCGGCGATAATGCCGGAGTCGATGGTAATAGAGTTTACTGAGGCGCATCAGAATGGCAGTTCGGAACTGTATCAGAGCTTTTGTGAATACCTAGATGCGCAAGTGAGCAAGGCAGTGCTCGGGCAGACATTGACTACTGAGATGCCGCGGTCGGGAGGCTCGCGTGCGGCCGCGCAAGTGCATGAAGGGGTGCGACGCGACATTCTCAATGCAGATGCGAAGCGGTTGGCGGCTACGCTCGCGCGCGACCTGGTGCGTCCCATCGTCGAACTGAACATGGGACCGCAGAAGCAATATCCAAGAGTCGAGTTGGGACTGCCCGATGACAGCAATGCGAAGGTGTTCGCGGAAATCGTCGCGATGCTGGCGGATCGAGGGTTGAGAGTCTCGCAGAAAACGATACTGGATAAGTTGGGAATCGCGGAGGCGGGGGAGGGCGAGGCGGTGCTGGGGCCGATTAAGGAAGTCGGGGAAGCGAATTGATTGAATGTGGAACCCGCGGTGGGTTCCACGCCTCCTTCGGCAGGGTTAAACCCTGCACCTTAGAATTACGAAAGATGCGGGACTTCGTCCCTGATTGGAAGTTAGTTGGGGGAGGATTCGCGCGGCTGGCGACAATTGTCGCCAGTCGCTTACTTTCAGGTGGGTCGGGATTTTGTGCGGCGATCTTTTTTTGCGGCGCGGCGGGCGCGGCGGCGGTGCTTCATTTCGAGGAAGATGTCGTCGTAGATAAGTTTTCGGATTGAGAAGCCTGGGGTGGAGAATTTTGTTGCGGCGTCGGTTGGGCCGCGCTGGTAGCGGTAGACCTGGATGCCGTTCCACCACGTCGGCGAATGATTGCGTGGGGTGCGTAGATTCAGAATCAGTTTGAAGTTTTGCAGCGAGCGCGCGACGAGCGCGTTGGCGGAGCGGGCCGCGCGTTTGTTGGTATCGTCGACGATGACGACAGCGTCGTCGGCGAGGTGCGGGATGGAGAGGGCGACGCCGTCGTACTGATCGGCGAAACTGTGGCCGCCGTCGTAGAAGTAGGCGCCGATCTTCGCGGGACGCCATGGCGCTTGCGCGAGGAAGTCGCGGAAGTCCATGTCGCAGAAGGTGACCTGGCCGGGCGGCGTGTGCGCGTCGAGGGTGCGGCGGAGCGCGTCAGCGGCGCCGTCGAACTGCGAGAAATTGTCGCATGCGAAGATGCGCGCCTCGGGATTCGAGGCGGCGGCGCCGACCAGGCTCGCCCCTTTGTAGCATCCGACTTCGACGTAGACTTCGTCGGCGTCGAGCGAGGCGACGGCGCAATTGAGCAGGCGCAGCTTGTTCTCCGTGGCCATCCCCTCAATCTCGCCAAGTATGTGCGACAGCGAGCGGTCCGCGGGATGGGTCGAGCGGGCGAGGCGGCCCGCGTCGGCAAACTCGGGCCATTGCGCACGGCATCGCTCGAGGAACGCGTCAAAGTTCATATTTCAGTCGAGGCGCAGCGCGGCAGGCGTCACCAGTACATCGCGGGGCCCATCGGGCCGACGAGGCCGAGGCCGTATGGATTGAACATCTCTTCCTGCTCGTCCATCTCCTCCATCTGCTGGGCTTCGAGGTCCTGGCGCGAGATCTCGCCTTCCTTCGCCTGGAACTGCTGATTGAGTTTCAACTTTTCGTACTGCTGATAATTTTCCTCGGTGCCGATGTACATGCACTTACAGTAGTCGGGATCGGCCATGTAGTAGTGCAGCGTGCCGGTTTTGCCGACGTAGTAGTTGACGTCGAGCGGGACCAGCGTCGCGAGCTGCTGTTGACGCTCGGGAGTGTCGGCCGGGAGCATTCTGAAGCCAGCCGCAGAGAGCATCGGCTCGATCTGCTCGGCCTGCTGTTGCGGGGTCGGCGGTTGCTTCTCGAGCGATTGAGAGAGCGACGAATTGGGGCCGCATCCCGGGAGCGCGGCTGATAACGCCGCAACCAGGAAGACGAGGACGATCGAAGAGGTCGGGCGTTGCGGCATTGGTTCCTTTTTCTGCTGTCTCACGGACCCGAGGCGGAGAGAAAAAGGGGCGGCCGCTATCGGGCCGCCCCGCGGTGTATCGTCAATCAGGGAACGGAGTTGAGCGTGGCTCCGTTGGCGTCGAACAGTGTCAGCGCGCCGACGCCGTCGGTATTGACGGTGAGTGCAGCGCGGGTTTTGCCGTCGGTGCCGAGGAGTGCGAGGCCGGGGCGTCCGTCGGCCGTCATGTCGAGGCCGATGCGTCCGCGTTTCTCGTCGGCAAGGCGCAGGGTGGGAGTGCCGTCGCTCGCCACGATGATCGAGGCGCGGGGATTCCCACTTTTATCCATCAGGCCGAGGCCGGTCTGGCCGTCGGGCGCAACGCCCATCGAGGCTTGCGGATGGCCTTCGGCGTCGAACAGCACGACGCGAGCGACGCTGTTGGTGAGACCGACTTCGGCGCGCGGCTTGCCGTCGATGCCGTAGATGCCGAGCGCGGGAGCGCCGTCGGCGCCGACGCCGAGACCGGCGCGCAGCGTGCCGCCGCCATCGAAGACGACAATTTGCGCGACGCCCTTATGCGTGACGTTGAACTCGCCGCGGGTTTTGCCGTGGCTGTCGACCAGCATGAATCTTTGCGCGGTCATTACTTTGGGCGCAGCCGGGGCGGCATCGACGGTGAGGGCCGCGAAGAAATGGCCGGACACCGCTCCTCCGACGAGCGCGGCAGCGAGAGTGAGGGTCACGAACCCGATTCGCTCTTTGATGGTCATGGTCGCGGTCTCCTTTCCGGTACCGATGGTTAGGCGATTTTCGGGGAGAAGATTAGCAGGCAAACGGGGGTGCGCACAAAACATGGTGGGAGAACTTTATTGAATGTGGAACCCGCGGTGGGTTCCACGCCTCCTTCGGCAGGGTTAAACCCTGCACCTTGGAATTAAGAAAGATGCGGGACTTCGTCCCTGGTTGGAAGTTGGTAAGGGAAGAGGATTTCTTTCGTTGGGTGCAGGGGTCACCCCTGCCGAAGGAAGCGTGAAACCCATCGCGGGTTTCACATTTAATGTGGGTGGTTGAGTCGGGGTGGGGGGGGATGGCATATAAAGGGTAGGCGGGCGCGCCTGTAGAGGCCGCGCGAATTGAAAATATCTGTGCCTGCTTTTGCGAGCGGGCGCTGAACGCGGGGACGCCCCGTGTTTGTCCATCGAGTGTTTATGGGCAGGCACGAGGCGTTTTCATTTTGGGAATCTTAGTTGTAGTCGAAGGAGGTGCTTTATGCTTACGGCTGAACAACGCGATCAATTCGAGCGCATCGGATTGGTCAAGATGCAGCGGGCCATCGAGCAATCCGCGGTCGAGGAGATGCTGCGGTCTGTCTGGGAGGCGCTGCGCGAGCGTTATCATATACATCGCGAGGCGCCGGACACCTGGCCGGAACCTGACGCGAGCGGCGACCTCGCAGTGGAACAGATTGGCAGGGCGCATCGGTTTCTGGGGGCGCATCACCTGCCCAAGTCGGTGACGTTCGAGCAAGTCGGGAACGCCGCGGTCCGAGGTGCGGTTGACGATTTGCTGGGGCGCGGGAACTGGCAGCATCCCGAGCGATGGGGATCGCTGCTGGTCACGTTTCCCGAATCGCGCGGCCGCTGGGACGTGCCGTGCAGCAACTGGCATCTTGATTTTCCGGCGAAGCGATCTGACCCGGCGCTTATCGGCGTGCGTATCTTTACGTGCCTGGCCAAATTGCCGGAGGGTGGCGGCGGGACTGTCTTCGCCGCGGGATCCCATCGGCTGGTGCGAGAGCTTGCGCGCAAGAGCGAAAAGCTTTCGTCGGCCGAGGCGCGCAAGGGACTGATTCGCACGTATCCGTGGGTGAAGAGGTTGTGCTCACGGGACGAGAAAGCCGACCGGGTGCGGCAGTTCATGAGCAAAGCAACGATGCCCGGCGGAATTGAAGTGCGGGTGGTCGAGATGACGGGGGAGGCGGGCGACGTGTGGCTGGCGCATCCGCAGACACTGCACGCGCCGGTGGCGAACTGCTCGACGGTGCCGCGGATGGTGGTGCAGGGGACGGTATTTCGCGCAGGGGTGGAGCCGTTCAAGGCTTATCCTTGAGGGAGGAGGAACTCGATTGAATGTGAAACCCGCGGTGGGTTTCACGCTTCCTTCGGCAGGGGTGACCCCTGCACCCAGTGAGAAATCGCGAAATGTCGAGGACGACCTTGCGCTCTCAGGTTCGGAAAGATGAGCGGGGGTTGGGAACGATATCTGTCACGTCGGAGAAAAATGTAGGTTTGTTAAGCTGCCGCGGGGCGTGAAATTAAACGATCGTTAAGCCGCTCGGACGCATGTCAATTTTGGGGTTTTGATGTACGAGTTCGGGCGCGGAAAATCTTTCCGGGTTCTTTGTTTTCCATTGGTTTTTTCCTGCCTGATTGCGAAGTGCAATGGATATTGCACGGTTTTTCCCGTCACCTCGTTGTTGGCATCGTTGATGCTCTACCTAGCTGGTAGAGGTGACCGACTATGAAATGCACAGCAACTATATTTACGGGGTTGATCGGGCTCGCGATGCTCGCGGCTCCGATCACTGTCGCTGCCAAGGATAATGACAGCGCCAGAAACAATTCACATCAGGCGCAAGTCGAAACGCGCCAGGCTCCCGCGCACGAGGCGGCGCCCGCGATGCGCCACGAGGCGGCGCCCGCGATGCACAACGAGAACCATGAACAGCGCAGCGCCCGCGTCGAGACTCGCGCCCAGGCGCCGGCCGTCCACAACGAATTCCGTCCGAATCGCAACGACGCGCCGGCCGTCCGCAACTTCAACCAGGGCCGCGTAGTGGCGGCGCCGGTAGCGGAGCCCCGTCGTGACGTTCACGAAGATCGCCGCGCGGCGAATGGCGACTGGCGCAACGGCATCGAACACGACAACGATGGATGGAAGCGTGACAAGCGCTACCGCGACTACGATCACGACGACTACGATCATGATCGCGACTACGCGTCCGGCGGTTGGATAATGCCTCGCGGCTACTACGGTGGAGCGTGCGGCTGGGCGCAGCATCTGCGCAACGTGTACCGGCATGACGAATTAACCGGTCATCCGGCGGCGGCGCAGGACGTGCTGTGGCAGATGCGCCGTGCGGAGCGTGAGTGTGGTGGAATTCCGTACGGATACAACGTGTATCGTTAACTTCTTCTGACGCCTGCGTTACCTCCCCGACGCGCCCCGTCCCCTCCCGGCGGGGCGCGTTTCTTTTCGTGGGAGAAGGTCGCAGGATGCGCCGTTCAGACTATGGATGCCATCTGGCGCGGTACGCCTTGCAGATTTGCTCCAGCATCGCGCGGTACTCAGCGTCGACGTCGATTCCTAGTGGATTCGGGCGCGGAGCGCTTGGCGGGTTGACGTTATCGATGTGGACCGGAACAAGCAGAACGTAGTCGTACCCGACCTTGTGGGTGAGCCCCGGCTCGCGCGTGCGGAGTTGACGAAATTTCTCCGCCGTCTTCCGCGGATCATCAGGCTTGTTGACGCTCACGGCGTCTTCAAATTTTTCCCAGAGCGACTGGTCTCCGCTGGAAAGTCGAGGCAATACGAGCTTTTGAAACTGGCCGGGCTTTTTTCGATATTTCTTTTTGACCCCATCGGGAACGTTGAGAACGCGATCGGCAAGCCCGATCATAACTGTGGCGACGAGCACGGCCTCCGCGCGAACCCGGTGGATATCTTCCAGCGCTTGATTCAAATCGTCGAAACGCGCGTCGCGGTTTCGATGAGCGGTGATCACCGACTTGTTTTCGATAAAAATCCGCAGCTTCTCGAGGTTGGGCGAGCCGTCGCTATTCGGCTCAGCGACGACCAAGTCGCTCAATCGTCCTCGTGCGCCTGGCGTCTCAAGCTTGGGCCATTGACCAACGACACCGGAATCGAAGTCACGGCGCAGTGGTTCGCAACTCGCCAGGAGGTCGTGGAGAATTCCGTTGCTGACGGTGTCCGAATGCTCTTCGAGGCGGTGGTTGTGGTAGCCACGCGCTTTGATTTCCTCGATAACCTTGTCGAACGGCGTTGACATCGGGCGGCTGTGCCCTATGCCTCAACACCAGCAAAGACTAATTGCTTGGGACTGCGCGCGACAAAGGCCGGCGCACTTGTGAAGCGACCAGGTATTGGCAACTGCTTCAGAATCCTGCTCTGCAGCCGCAGGAACCCATTCGCCGCGTGCTGGCAATGCGAGGACAGCCATCGGTGCGCGACATCCGAGTTCAAGTAAGCACACAGCTCTGCAAGTTGGTTCGGATCTCGCGGGACGATGTAATAAACCGAGTGCCGGGGGACCAGGATTCCCGCGTCGTCAATCCAGAATCGCGGACGCTCGGCGATATCTTTGCAGAGGATCTTAGGTCGAAGAATGTCGGCCAGCGGCGGCGTCTCGTGAAACGCATACCACGGCTTTCGTTCAACGCACGTTCTGGACAGGAGCTTCTCGCGAACAGCAGTTCGCGACAAATAACGTCGCAGCGGACCAAGGTCGCGCTCTTTTATCAGAGAACCATTCGCGCGGTACGGGATCAGCATCGATTGATCGGAAATCAACTCGGGAGTTTCTTCGTGTAGCTGCCTGCCCGCGATTGTTGGGAAAGCATAGCTGGCGATATCCGGCGCAACTGCCGCTGTCTTCTGAACGAAAACTGAGTCCGCGCCCGTTGCCACACCGCAACTGATCCGATCGCAAACGCTCTCCAGGGTCGGAAGATCGCGATCGCAGACTGCCGCGCGATTGATCTGCGGCAGCCACGAGCGACCGTCGCGCGGAAGCACAAAGGATATGCTGTCGCCTGAACGCAACTTGACCAACGTCGGCGCGGCGGACGGCACATTTCGGACGGTCGTGATCGTCGGATAGGTGACCAATCCGCCGAATGTATCTTCATTGACCAACTCGATTTGTTCCACCTGAACGCGGGCCAATAACCTGCGCAATTCAGCAGCGGTTTCGACATACAAGAATTTTTCCGGCGTGATGAAAGTCAGTCGGCCTTCTGGCTTCAGCTTGCCCATCGCCTGCTCGAAAAACAGGATGTATAGGTCGAAGCGTCCTTGAGCGGTCGAAAAAGCCCCCCGGTACGAACACTTCTCACGTTCGCTCAATCCGGTGATTGGCACGTAGGGCGGATTTCCTACTATGAAGTCGAACCGCTCTGAGTCCTTCCTCCGGAGGAAATCTTCTTCGCGAATTTCAACCGTCGCGCACGCTTCGAACTTTGCGCGGGCCTCTCGGGCACGGCTCGAATGCGATTCGATTCCGATGATTTGCGGCGCCGGCACTTTGCGTTTTTCACACCAGCGCAAAATCCCTTCTATGAATGTGCCAGTTCCGCAGCCGGGGTCGAGAACGACACTTGTGCGATTAGGGGAGTGTTCCCTAAACAGGCGGGAGACCATCAGGTCAACAATCTTGCTAGGGGTCGGAACGAAGCCCTTCATGCCACCACCAAAGCCCTGCCACCTCGTGTGCAATCAACCACAGAGCGATATTCAGTTACAAGGCCGGATCGGAAGCATCGGTCGCGACCTGTGAATATTTCTTGACCAAACTAGCAGACAGTCGCTCAACGAACACAGGTGCAGTCTCGAAATCGTGCCTTAGAAGTTTTCTGCACGACCATATTCCCGCGAGGGATCCGACATAAATGTGCTCCGCGGAACTTCAGCGCGTCGGGGCGGGCAGTCACTTCCAGCTATGCTTTGCGTGACTACTAGTTTACGCGCTACCTGACTCCGCCGTCGGTTTTGTCTCTACACGACCACGCACGATCGGAAGTCGCTGTCTCAGGTGGGCGAAGGAGGGCGCGTGCGCCCTGGTTTGCGGGTTGGCGGGATCGTATTGGTGGCGCTTATCGCAGCGTCGCTGTTGATGGCGGTGGTGCGCGCGGGCGTCACTATCACCAGCGCCGATCGCGTGATCGGCCAAAGCAATTTCACCAATGACCAGGTGAACTTCGTCGACCCGATCGGAATGAACGCGCCGGTCGACGTCGCTATCGACACGGCCAACGGCCACGTGCTGGTCGTCGACCAGCAGAACAACCGCGTGCTCGGATGGAAAAGCGCGCCGGCGTTCACGACGGGCGGCGCCGCCGACCTGGTGATAGGCCAGCCGGATTTCAATTCCTCGGGATGTAACCAGAATGCTGCCGTGCCGAGTGCGGCCACGCTATGCCGGCCGATTGGCGTCGCAGTGGACCTGGCGCATCGTATCTACGTCGGCGATGCGGAGAACAATCGAATCCTCGTATACACCGATCCGTTCGCGGCGCTCGCAGCGTCGGATCAGTCGGCAGACTTCGCGGCGTCCAACGTATTCGGCCAGGCCGGGAGTTTTATCACCAATGCGGTCAATGCGGGCGGGCTCAGCGCCGACAGTCTGGATAGTCCGCAGGGACTGGCGCTCGATGCGAGCGGCAATCTCTACGCCGCCGACGTCAACAACAATCGCGTGCTGGTGTTTTTCTCGCCGATGCCGATGACGATGGTGAAGGGGACGCCGGGGAATTTCGGCGACGCGACGGCGGACGTGGCAATCGGGCAGCCGGACCTCGTCAGCGGCGTATGCAATGAGGGCGGCGTCGCGACACTTTCGAGCTTGTGCATGATCACGTTTTACGGGGTGGGCGTCGCGGTCGACGTGCGCGACAATCTCTACGTCGGCGACACGCTCAACAATCGCGCGCTCGAATACAACGGCCCGTTCGGCTACGGCCAGACCAACAACGTCACCGCCGACCTGGTTTTCGAGGGCAACAATCTGGAGCGGCCGTCGGGAGTTGCGGTCGACTCGAATCAGAACTTTTACGTTTCGTCGGAATCGCACAACCAGGTTTACGAGTACACGCAGCCGGTGCCGCTGATGCGATCCGATTTGCTCAACCTTCAGATCGGGCCGGGTGCGCAGAATCCGAATGCGGGGTCGCTGCAATTTCCGATGGGCCTGGCGATCGACGCGTTCAACAATCTTTACGTGGCCGATCAGGCCAACAACCGCGTGCTCGAATTCAACGAGAGCGGCTCGCCCGGAAACGCCGTCGCCAACGGCGCGGGCGGGCAGATCGATCGCGCGCATAACGGGCCGAACTACGTCGACGGGGTCGGCGAGCGTTCGGCGGGCGGGATTGCGATTGACGCGGCGACAGACCCGCCGTGGCGTCATCTGTATGTGGCCGACACCGTCAACAATCGCGTGCTCGGATGGAAGGACCTCGCATCGTTCGTCGCGGCGGAGCCTGCGGATATCGCGATCGGGCAGCCGGATCTGTTCTCATTCAAATGCAACAACGGGCGCGCGGCGGGAGACGTCGCGGGGCTCGGCGCAGACAGCCTGTGCACGCCGCAGCGGATGGCGGTCGATGCGAAGGGGAATCTGTACGTCGCCGATTCGGGCAACAATCGCGTGCTGGTGTACAACACGCCATTCAACGCGTCGAGTGGCGAGCCGGGCGCGGGCGACACCTCGGCCGATTTCGTTTACGGGCAGTTGGGATCGTTCACGACTCACAGCTCCAACCTCGACGGCGCGAGCGCGACTACGCTGAGCAATCCGGACGCGGTGGCGCTCGACGGCATCGGCAACATCTATATTGCGGACACCGGCAACAATCGCGTGCTCGAATATGCGCCCGCGGGAAATCCGCCGGCCGCGTCGGACGCGATCGCAAATCGATCGTACGGGCAGGGCGCCGTGTCTGATTTCTCGGACACGCGATGCGCCGACGGAGTTGCGGGCGATCCGTCGCCGAGTGCGCTCGCGATGTGCAATCCGGGCGGCGTCGCGCTCGACGCGGCGGGAAATCTGTTCGTCGCCGACACGGGCAACAGCCGGTTGCTGGAAATCGACACGCCGCTCGTGGGCACGCAGAACGCGACGCGGGTCTTCGGCCAGGCGGGCGACTTCACGGTGTCGGGATGCAATCGCGGTGCGCAGACGCCGACTGCGTCAACGTTGTGCGCGCCGGCGGGCCTGATGCTCGACTTGTTCGGCGACCTGTGGGTGGCCGACGTCAATAACGATCGCGTGCTCGAATACGTGGCGCCGTTCAGCGCAGACAGCGCCGCCGCGATCGCGTTAGGGCAGGGTGACGCCGGCAACTTCGTGACCACCGGATGCGATCGCGGAATCGCGCCGGCCGACCTGTTCGGACTTGGCGCGGACAGCCTGTGCGCGCCGACGGCAGTCGCGCTCGACGCGAACGTCGATCTGTTCGTCGCGGACGCGGGCAACAATCGATCGCTCATCTATGACGGAATCCTCGCGACGCCGACGCCGACTGCCACCGCGACCGCAAGCATCACGCCCACCGCGTCGTCGACCTTCACCGCCACTGCGTCAGCCACCGCAACCGTGACGGCAACGTCGTCGGCAACACCGACGGCGACCTTCACACCTTCAGCCACGCCCACGCCGAAGACCGGCGGCAAACTGAAGCTCAAGCCCAAGTCGCTCAAGTTCGGCATGGTCACAGTCGGGAACCGTTCGGGCTCGCGCACGATTCAGATTGGCAACGCGGGGACGATTGCGCTGGTGGCCTCGGTGCCGACGCAGGGCGCGCCGTTCGTGGTGAGCGGCGGACAGTTCACAGTCGACCCGCACGGCTCGACGGCGGTGACGATCGAGTTCGCGCCCACGACGAAAGGAACAGCGCGGGCAGTGATCGAAATCACGAGCACCGACCCGAAGCATCGCGTCGTCAAGGTAAAGATGAGCGGCACCGGCAAGTGAGAAGCTCAAGATCAAAATCCTAAACTCCTCTCAGACAAGGGGAGGCCAAAAGAATCAGAATCGGAACGCCCTCCTTTTCCAAGTCTAAATCAAGCACAATCTTGCGCTGAAAGTGCCAAATTTCGGCTCTATCAAGCTGTCGCTACGAGCCAGTTTAGTGCTTCCTTACGGCGCACTTTTAGATCGCTGTGGTCAATTTCCTTGTCTTTAGGCGCGCGTAATGGTACTAAATCGCAATCTTGAAACTTTGTGCCCAAGGTAATCATTAAAGCTGCGTTGGGCCGAAAGTTTTAGGTCCGCAGGATTGCAGAGGGGAGTACATTTCAAATGGCTGTTGTTAAGTCTGGCGTATCGTCGCGTGCGCGGTATTCGCTCGCAGCAGTGTCGATTGGAGCGGTCGCGATTGTGGCTTTCGTAGTCGTGACCTTTGGATCGCGAATCGGCGCGGCCAGCACCGGCTCGCAAGGCTCTAAAGTTGCCGCCGAAGTTGTCCCGGCGTCGAGCGAGGCGCAGAGTCCGGAAGAACTTCGCAAGCAGGCGATGAGCAAGATTGCCGGCCTGCCGCTTTATTTCGAAGCCAACCGCGGACAGGTCGATCCCAGCGTCCGCTACCTCGCGCGCAGCGGACGATACTCCCTTTTCCTGACTGATGACGCCGCAGTGTTTTCGCTGATCGGTGGCGAGTTTCACAAGGGGCCAATGCCCGCGGGCTTTCCGTACAAGGCCGGCGGCGACACCAACCTCACCGAATCCGCCGTGCGGGTCCGCCTGGTCGGCGCCAATCAGCATCCGCAAGTCGAAGGACTCGAGCCGCTGCCCGGCCGCGTCAACTACCTGGTCGGCCCCGAAAAAAAATGGCATCGCGACGTTCCGACTTTCGGCCGCGTGCGATTTTATGACGTGTATCCGGGCGTCGACCTCGTTTACTACGGCACGCCCTCGAGCCTCGAATACGATCTGATCGCAGCGCCGGGCGCTGACACTTCGAAAATCAAATTTGCGATCGAGGGTCCGGCCAAAACTATCCAGACCGCCTCCGGCGACCTCGTGATCGGGACCGCTTCCGGCGTCATCAAGATTGAGAAGCCGCAGAACTATCAGCAGAATGCCGACGGCAGCCGCACGCCGGTCGCAGGCAGTTTCACACTGTCGAAGGACGCTACCGTCGTGGCCGGCGTCCCCACTCGTCAAGTCGGATTCCAGCTTGCCAGTTACGATCGCAGCCGCACGCTGTATATCGATCCGGTTCTCGCGACGATTCCCTACTCGACATATTTCGGCGGCAACGCATCGAGCATCGGCCCGCTGCAGCTCGAGCAGTTTGCTTCGTTACTTGGCAATGCGACCCTGATCGACTCCGAGACTGGCGTCGACGTCGCGCTCGATCCTTCATCGAACGCGTACATCACCGGCACTGCCTATTCGAACAATCTGCCGGCCGCCGGTTTTTTCCAGTCGACGCTCAATGGCGCGAATTCGCCGCCGTCGCAAAATCCAAACGTCTTCGTCGCGAAATTCAATACCAGCCTGAGTGGCGGCGCGTCGCTGATCTACGCGACGTACATCGGCGCCAACGGTAACACCAAGGCCGGCGCAGTCGGTCATGGCGACGGCGACCTCGGCTTCGGCATCGCGGTTGACGGTGACGGCGACGCCTACGTTGTCGGACAGACCTACTCGGGCCAGATGGGCGACGTGCCGCGCGACGTTTTTCCCGGCACCGCGTCATGCGGCGTCTGGGGCCAGACCAATATTGGATCGAACGGCGCGACCAACCAGGGCTTCGTGACTGAACTTCTCGCCGCGGGCAATGCCCTCCAATACTCCTGCTACATCCCGGGCGCCCACAACGCGACCGCCGCACGCGTCGCGCTGGTTCCCGGATGCATGACGAATTGCGACGCGTACATCGTCGGCTCGACCCAGAGCACGGCCGGCGCGGTGATGGCAGCCGGCCCGGACGGATTCGTCGTAACCGGTGACGCTGCCCAGAGCCAGCTCGCTACCGGTCAAGGTGGATTGAGTAACGCCTTCATCATGCGCGTGGCAGGCGGCGGTGCCGCTGCGGCGCCGATCTATTCCAGCTACTACGGTGGAACCAGCAATGGTTCGGCGGGCGACGTCGGCCTCGGCATATCGGTCGTATCCGCCACCCAGGTGGGAATCACCGGTGCCGCGTTCTCGAATAACATTCCGCTATCGATGCATCCTGCCCAGTCCGGCTTCCTCGGCGGCACCAGCACCAGCATGGCGTACCTCGCCGAATTCAACACGACTTCGGGCGCGCTGACCTACGGCAGCTACCTCGGTGGTTCGGGCAATGGCGACGCGCTGGTCTCGGTTGGTGACGTCGGCACCGCGATTGTGCTCGACGGCTCGAACGCGTGGGTCGCCGGATTGACTGCCTCGACCAACTTTCCCGTCAGCGCAACTCCTTTCGAGTCCACCAACGAAGCCGAAACAATGGCGGGACCTCCGGCGACGACCGGATTCATCACCGAGCTGACGCCGAGCGGCACTTCCGGGCTCAGCCAGATCACCTATTCGACCTACTTCGGCGGAACCGGATTCAGCATCGCGATACCGATTCTCGGTGACTTCGGAACTGGCGACGCGATCGGCGCGATGGCCGAGAGCGGTGGAAAGGTTTACGTGACCGGTCTGACGACGTCGGCCTCGGCGTTGGAAACCGGGTACGTCAGCACCTTCCCGCTCAGCGCCAACAAATGCCAGTCCGCGAACAAAAGCAGCGGTATCTCGATCGAGGGCTTCAACGTCCCCGTTACCGCGTTCGTCTCCGAATTGAATCCGTCGCTGGCGGCCGCAAGCCAGTTGGTTTTCTCGACCTTGCTTGGCGGTTCGGGCATGGCGGATATCGGATTGGGCCTCGCCTTCAATTCCGGCGCGGGCGACATCTACGTCGTCGGCAGTACCTACTCGACCGACTTCCCGGTAACGTCGAACGGCTACCAGCTCTTCAACAACGACTTCAACACCGCCAATTCCGAACAGAGCACGGCGGCGTTCCTGACGGAGGTCAATCCTGCGGGCAACACGTGCCCGACGCCGTTCGTCAAGCCGACGCCGACTGCAACTGCGACCGGCGCCACTGCAACGGCGACGCCGACGGCAACCAGGACCGCTACAGCGACAGCAACTGCGACCGGTAGTCCCGGAGCAACACCGACAGCGACCGCGACCGCCACTGCAACCAAGACGGCAACTGCGACCGCAACCGCAACGGCGACTGGGACAGCAACGACGACACCTAAAGCGTCTCCATCGGCGACCGCGACTGCGACGGCGTCGCCAACTGGATCGCAAACGCCGACCGCAACGGCGACTGCAACGAAGACTGCGACGGCGACCGCGACCTCAACTGGCTCCTCGACGCCAACTGCCACCGCGACTACAACTGCCACCGCCACGCCTACCGCAACCGCGACGGCAACTACAACTGCAACGCCGACGCCGACACCGACTCCGCTCGGGACGCTGTCATTCAAACCGACCTCGGTGAATTTTGGCGACAAGACCAAGATTGGCAAAGTCGGCAAGAAGAAGGTGACGATCAAGAACACCAGCTCGAAGAGCTCGAAGATCAGCGTGATGGTAACCGGCGAGACGACCTCGGCCCCATTCGCCGTCACCACCCAATGCATCAAGACATTGGCGCCGGGCAAGAGCTGCAAGGTTTCCGTGACCTTTACTCCGCCCGACAGTTTGCCGCATGACGGTAGTCTGATTGTCAACGACGATGCGACCGGGAATCCGCAGTCGATCCCGCTGACCGGCACGGGCGCAGCGCCGAAGTAACCGGCGGATACTAACCAATAACGCATGCATCGAAGCGGCGAGCCATTCACGGCTCGCCGCTTCACATTCGCGGCGACTTTGACACCGACTCGATGAGCAGGCATCCTGTCGGGTGGTTGGGTGAGAGCGGTCTGATGAAACAATCAAGGGGGAAGGCGCGCGTTGGCGCGATTGTAATCGCAAGTGTCGTCGCGCTCGCACTCGTCGCCGCGTTCAGGATTTCTTCATCGCGCGCTTTTACCGCCGCGCAGACCGCGCAAACCTTCGTCAGCAATTTCGGCGCTAACTCCATAACCATCTTCGCGCCCGGCAGCGACGGCAACGACCCCGACACGATCGCGACCCTCATCGGCGCGAGCACCGACCTCGAGGATCCCGCCGGCATCGCGCTCGCGCCCAGCGGCGTCATCGGCGTGACGAGATTTTTTCTCGCCAACTGCGGCAAGGATTGCGGCGGCGTCGGCCCGAGCAGCATCAATCGCTATGACGTCAATGTCCCGATGTTCGGCGGCTCCCTCGACGCTGCACCCGGCGTCGTCGTCTCCGGCTCGAACACCGGCCTGCACGAGCCGCTCGGCGTCGCGCTCGATTCCAGCGAAAATATTTACGTCGCCAACGATTTCGGCGGCCCGTTGAACATCGGCAGCGTCACCATCTATCCCGCCGACTCCAACGGCGACATCACCCCGACCGCCACCATCGCCGGCGGCAAGACCGGCCTCGATTTTCCCACCGGCATCGCGCTCGATTCGATGCGCAACATGTACGTGACCAACTGCGGCATCGATTGCGGCGGCTCAGGCGAGGACGCCATCCGCATCTTTGCCGCCGGCGCCAACGGTAACATCGCGCCGACCGCCACCATCACCGGTAGCAAAACCGGCCTCGACGATCCGTTCGGCATCGCGCTTGATTCGAGCGGCAACATCTACGTCGCCAACGAGCTCGGCGGAAACAACGCCCACGGCAGCGTGACAGTCTACGCAGCCGGCAGTATCGGCAACGCCAAGCCCACCGCCACCATCTCCGGCGGCACCACCGGCCTCGACACTCCCACCGGCATCGCGGTCGATTCCGGCGGCAACATTTACGTCACCAACTTCAACGGCAAAAGCGTCACCGTCTATGCTGCCGGCGCCACCGGCAACATCGCGCCCGTCACCACCATCGCCGGCCCCGACAGCGGACTCGACCTGCCCATTGGCATCGCGATCCCGCCTGCAACGCCTTCCACGACTCCGACCGCGACCGTCTCGGCCACGCCGACGACAACCATTTCGCCGACTCCAACTGCGACCTCGACCGGCGTCACGCCAACCGCCACTGCGACTCCAACCGCAACGCCGACCGCGACTCCCGGCGGCGGCCGCCTCTCCGTGATGCCGAAGAAGTTGACGCTCAACGCCTCCCCGATGGCGACGGCGTCCGCGAGCATCACGATCACCAACACCGGCACCGGCCCGCTAAACGGCAACGTCGGAACAGTGACTCACACGCCCCCGCTCACCGAGTCGGGCGGCGGCGCATTCACCCTCGACGCCGGGATGCACGAAGATGTGACAATCGTCTTTTCCCCGACAGTAAAAGGCTCGCTCACCGATTCGATCGCAATCACCAGCGACGACCCCAAGCACAAAAAACCAACCAAAATAAAAATCAAAGCCAAATCAAAATAGCCTGATCGACTCACCCGCTCCGCTCGCTACATCAGGATCGCAAACAACACCAACGCGATTGTTCCCCTTCCACTAGGGGAAGGGGTTAGGGGTTAGGTCGCCGGCATCCCTCACACTCCGAGCCGCTCCACTCTTTGTGTCACCCTGACGACGGGAGCGATAGCGACGGGAGGAACGGGCCTCGGACAGCTGCGCGCAAGCGCAGCCGGTTCCGGTTTCCGAAAATCGCGCAGCGCTCCTCCTCAAATCACAATCCCCCGATCCACCCCCACCGCCAGCGCATACCTCCCACGCGCCCGCGTCAGCCGCACCGGCGCCGCGAATGCCTCCGACAATGTCGCCGACGTGAGCACTCGCGCGCGCCGCCCCGACGCCAGCACGCGTCCGCCTTTCAGCACCAGCACATGCGTGAACGCCGCGACGATCTCCTCCACATGATGCGTCACGAGCACCATCGTCGGCGCGCCGCGCCCGCGCGCCAGGCGATGCAGGAACTGCAAAAAATGTTCACGCGCCACCGGGTCGAGCCCCGCGCACGGCTCGTCGAGAATCATCAGCCGCGGTGACGCCATCAACGCCCGCCCGATCAGCACGCGCTGGCGCTCGCCCTGCGACAGAAATCGCCACGGCCGTTCGCGCAATTCGCGCGCCTCGATCCGCCGTAAAATCGCGTCAGCCGCGCGCCGATCCTCATCGCGCATCTCGCCCCAATATCCAATCTGCGCGTAGCGCCCGCTGACGACGGCTTTCAGAGCCGTCTCCCCGTCCTCCATCATCTGATGCACGCTCGAACTGACCAGCCCAATCCGCGTCCGTAGCTCGCGCCAATCGAACCGCCCATAAGTCTCGCCCAGCACGCGAATCTCTCCCGCAGTAGGCGGCAAGTATCCGGTGAGCGCGCGCAGCAGCGATGTCTTCCCCGACCCGTTGGCCCCAAGAATCGCCCAATGCTCCCCGCGCGCGACGCGCCAATCGATCGTCTCGAGAATGACCGCCTCGCGCTCAACCCGCAGCCCGCTGACTTCGATCACCGGCGATCCAACTTTCATAGTGGGAGATAACTAACAGCCCGCCGATCACAAATGCGAGCCATCTTTATTTAATTCCGGTCCCCCTTCCCACTATGGGAAGGGGTTAGGGGTTAGGTCGCCAATCATCATCAACCACCTCCGCCACCTCGCCAAAACCCTACTATTAGTAGCGATAATACCCGCTGTAGCCACAAAAGTTCAGGGATGAACTGTTCAGCCTTACGCAATTCGAAATCCCGTCGCACAATGCCCCTCAATGGAACACCTCACGACACGCACCGGCGGTGAAAACGAGATGGGGGCGGGCAAACTGATTCCTTCGTTCGTAATCGATACCGCCGGTGCGCCCGCCTCATCGCCGTCGTCCGCGTCTGCGCCCGAATGGATCGAGCTGCTCCCCAGCGGCGTCTTCTTCGGCCGCGACGGACGCGGACCTTTTCGCCTCGACGATCCCGCCGCCGTCATCGCCTCGACCGTCGCGCTGCAGATGAACGCCGGCCTCCCCATCGACTACGATCACGCCACCGATTTCGGCGCGCCCGAAGGCCGTCCCGCTCCTGCCGCCGGATGGATTCGCGCGCTCGAAGTTCGCGACGGCGGTGTCTGGGGCCGCGTCGAATGGACCGCCCGCGCCGCGAGCTCCATCGTCGCGCGCGAGTATCGCTACGTCTCGCCCGTGTTCCAGTTCGATCCCAAAGACGGAACCGTCACGCGCATCCTGCGCGCCGGCCTCACCAACAATCCGAACCTTCACCTGACCGCGATTGCGGCGTCGCATACGACGGCCGCCGCCTCGAAGGATCAACGCATGGAATTTCCAACCGATGAATTGCGCGAATTGCTCGGCCTCGACTCCGGCGCCAGTGCCGCCGACGTGATCGCAAAAGTGCGCGACCTCCGCGCCACGTCCGCTTCCGCCGATCCCGCAATCGCCGCGCATGCGCACGACCCCGCGCACTACGTCGACATCGCCGAGTTCGAGCGCACGCTCACCGAACTCAACGCGCTCAAGGCGGATCGCGCGCGCGACCGCGCCGCCCACGCCGTCGAGGAGGCGATTCGCGCCGGCAAGATCGTCCCCGCTCAGCGCGAGTGGGCGATTGCATACTGCGCCGCTGATTCGCGCGGCTTCCAGGCCTTCGCAAGTCGCCAGCCATCAATCATAGGCGAGAACCTCGGCCTTGGCGGTGAGCCGCCGGCCAGTCGCCGCGCAGGATTGCTCGACCCCGCCGAGCTCGCGATATGCGGTCAGCTCGGTCTCAAGCATTCCGAGTTCATCCGCCGCAAACGCGGCCGCGCCGATTTCCTGAGTCTCGAACGCGCCGACGCCGATCTCAGAAGCGCAGCGGCCCGCAGCGCTGACCTCGGAAACAACCAGGACTAACTCGCGGCAACGTAAACCGCGCGACTCTTAATACTGAAAAAAGAAAGAAAGGTGAAAAGATGGCTGCTCTAATCAACGCACGAAATACGCCCGAGATGGCCGACGGCGGCAGGATGCGCGTGTATCCGGTCGAAGCCAACACCAATGTTTACTTGGGCGGGATGGTCGCGCTCAATGCGGCCGGCAACGCTGTTCCCGCGTCGGCAACCACCACCGTGGCCAACGCGCTCAAGGTCGTCGGCCGCGCCGAATACGTGAAGAACGGCATCCCCGGCCAGAACGCGATCAACAATCCCGGCGTCGCCGGCGCGATTTCGATCACGGCGCGCAAGGGCGTCTTCCTCTACGCCACCGACGGCAGTTGGGGCGCCGCGCAGGTCGGATTGGTCTGCTTCGCACTCGACGACAACAACGTCACCGCCACCGATCGCGCGACTGGCGCCAGCGTTCAGCAGTACGCGGCGGCGGGCGTCGTCGTCGCAATCGATTCGAGCGGCCAGGTGTGGGTCGACTTTTGGCATCAGTCCACAGCCTCGGCCTGACGAAATGCTTCACTGAAAAAAGAGGAACACCTAAATGGAAATCAGCGCACAGAATCTGACCTCATTGTTCACCGGCTTCGACGTCGTCTTCCAGCGCGGCTTCGAAAAGCCCCCGTCCTACTACGAGCAAATCACCAGCGTCGTCCGCTCCGCCTCGCGCCAGACCACCTATCCATGGCTCGGCCGCACGACGCGCTTCCGCGAATGGCTCGGCGACCGCGTCATCCAGGCGCTCGAGACGCACGAGTACACCATCGTCAATCGCAACTTCGAGGACACCGTCGCGATCGATCGCAACGACATCGAAGACGATACCTACGGCGCCTACGAGCCGATCATCGAGCAGCTCGGATGGGACACCAAGGTCCACCCCGACATGCTGCTGTTCGCGATGATCAAAGACGCCGTCGCGAATCCTGGCGACGTCGTCGGCTTCGACGGCCAGCCGTTCTTCTCGGCTAGTCATCCGGTCGGCCTGCTTGGCCAATCGGGCACCAGCGCCGCCAACATCAACTCGAGCGGCTCCGGCGCGTACTGGTATCTCATCGACGCGTCGCGCGTCATCCGCCCGTTCATCTTTCAGCTCCGCCGCGAATACGCCGTGACCCGCATGACCAACGTCGCCGACGAAGCCGTCTTCAACCGCCGCGAATTCCGCTACGGCGTCGACGGCCGCGCCAACACCGGCGTCGGCCTGTGGCAACTCGCCTACGCCAGCAACACCGACTTGAGCAATCCCGCCAACTACGGCGCGGCGCGCGCTGCGATGCGCGCGTTCAAGACCGACGCCGGCCAGCCGTTCGGCGCATTGTCGAGCCGCACCGGCGTCTACCTGCTGGTGCCGCCGACGCTCGAAGAAGTAGCGCGCCAGTTGCTCAACTCCGAGTTCATGGCCGGCACCGGAGCCAGCGCCAACGTCGCCACCTCGAACATCTGGCGCAACAGCGCCGACCTGATCGTCAGCGAGTTCCTCGCGTAAAGGACGCGGTGAAACAGCGATGAATCCAGTTTCCCTGAGCCGGCCTCTTGCGGGCTCCCCTCCTTCCCGCGAAGCCGGAGCGCGTGCCCATGCTCCGCGGGCGCACACCACGCCCGCGGAGCCCCTCTTCCGCTCTCTTCAAATGAGGTTTGCCCGATGAGCTACGCAACCGCGCAAGACGTAATCAACCGATACCCCAATCGCGACCTCGTCCAACTGACCAACGAAGATCCAACGGCGACCACCGTGAACACGACTCCGATCACCCAGGCCCTCGCCGACGCGTCGGCCGAAATCGACGGCTACATCGAAGGCCGCTTCACTCTCCCGCTCACCGATCCGCCCGCCGTCCTCAACCGCCTCGCCACCGACATCGCGATGTACCGCATGCAGTCGCTGCGTCCGCTCCACGATCTCGAAGACGCGCGCAAGCGCTACGACGACGCAGTCGCGATGCTCTCCAAGGTCGCGTCGGGCGACCTCACCCTCGGCCTCTCCGCCGATAACCAGGAACCCCCGACTGCAGAGATCGAGGAGAATGTGAAAGGGCCCCGTCGGATATTCAGCCGAAAAAAGTTGAAGGGCTACTGAAATGGGCGTTTTCCTCGATCAACCCTGGACCGGCGTAACCTTCGCACCACCGACTGCGATCGACATCGCAACGATCGAAGACGCGATCGTCAATCAGCTGCGCTCGCAAATCTCCTCGATCGAAATCGCGCACTACCCCGACAGCCCCGAAACCTGGCGCATGACCCATCGCATCGGCGCGGCGCTCGTGATGTACAAAGGCGCGCAATACGGCGAGATGCTCGACACGGCCGCCGTCATCCAGGAACGAAAACTCGAGTTCGAAGTCGCCGTCATGATGCGCGACCTCGGATGGGCCGTCGGCGGCGACGCGTCCGGCCCCAGCCCCGGCGCCTACTCGATCATCGAAAGCGTCCGCACCGCCCTGACCGGATTCCTGGTTCCCGGCTGCCGCAAGATGTACCCGCTGCGCGAAAAGTTCGTGAAGCGCGACAAGCAAGGCGGCGTATGGACTTATGCATCGACCTTCGCCCTAAGCACCGTCGCGGTCGAAGCCTCACAGCCCGACGATTTCCCTCTCTTCACCCGCGGCCTCGCTCTGGAAGAAGGCGGACTCACTACCATCACCGTCGGCGCGGCCGCCTACACGTTCAATTCGAGCCTCCAGGTCCAACTCCCGAACAACAACGTCTTCGCCGTGAGCATCACAGGGCCGGGCGGCGGCTTGTTGATCCAGGGGATGGATTTCTCGGTCGACCGCGCGGACGGAATAGTCACAGCCCTGACCGGCGGCGCAATCTCCGCCGGCGAAACAGTGCAGATCGCGTACTCATATGCCGAAGTAGCTATAGCCACTGCAGGCCAAACCGCACCAACTAACTAATGAATCGAACCAACTGAGTAAGGTGATACATGCCAGCCAGTTTTCTGCACGGAGTTGAAGTAATCGAAGTACCTAACGGGCCGGTGCCGGTCACCGTCGTGAAGTCGGCGATCATCGGGCTGGTAGGAACGGCGCCGGCGTGGGCGGTGCAAGCGCCGTCGACTGCAGTAGCGCCCAACACGCCCGCGCTGGTCTCGTCTGCACTCGACGCGGCCAACTTCGGACCCATCGTCCGCGGCTACACGATTCCCTACGCATTGGCGGCAATCCAGGCGCAGGGAGCCGGTCAGGCGATCGTCGTCAACGTGTTCGATCCAAACCGTCATTTCACCGCGATCGCCGCGACCGCCTTCAGTTTCAGCTCGCAGGGATTCATCAACCTCGGCCACATGGGCGTCTCGAACGTAGTAGTCACTAGTAATCCGGCCGGTACTACGTACGTGGTCGGTACTGACTATACGCTCGACAGCGTGAATGGAGTGATCGCGAGCGTGCCGGCAGGATCGGGCGGCCATATCGCTGCCGGCGCGAGCGTGCTGATCGCTTTCAAGTACGCAGACCCGTCGAAAGTCGCCGACGCCGACATAATCGGCGCAATCACAAGCGGCGTGTACACCGGGATGCAAGCATTCCAAACGACGTACGGGACGATGGGTTTCTTTCCCAAGATTCTAATCGCGCCGGGCTACTCGCAAGACGCAAGCGTCGCGGCCGCTCTCGACGCGACAGCAAAAAAGATTCGCGCAGTCGCGCTGGTCGACTCCCCACCGGGGACGTCTGCAGCGGCCGCGATAACCAATCGCGGAGTTGCGGGAAACACGTTCGCGACTGCAAGCACCCGGACCGTTCTCTGCTATCCGCAAGAGACCTTCGTCGACACCGGAATCGTGCCGACCGGAGTGACGCTCAACGCGTCGGGCACGCCGCTGCCGTCGCAGTTCAATGCAAACGCGGTCTCGCCGTATTCGCAGTGGGTCGCAGGAGCGATCGCGGCGAAAGACCTGGCGCAGGGTTACTGGTGGTCGCCATCGAACACTCCGGTCGACGGAATGCTCGGGCCGGACGTCCAGCTCTACGCGTCGATCCTCGATGCGTCGTCCGATACCAACAACCTGAACGCCGCGGGAATCGTAACGGTGTTCAACGCCTTCGGCAGCGGGCTCCGAGTATGGGGCAACCGCAGCTCGGCGTACCCAACCTCAAGCGCCCCGGACAACTTCATTTCAGTGCGCCGCACGATGGACGTGATCGAGGAATCGCTCGAACTCGCGATGCTCCAGTTTATCGACCAGCCGATTTCCAACGCTCTGATCGACGCGATCCTCGCCAGCGCGAATGCTTTCATCAGATCGCTCATTCAGCGCGGCGCCCTGGTCGCGGGCGCAGCCAGCTTCGACCCGTCCGAAAATCCCGCCGCACAAATCGCCGCAGGACAGCTGGTCTTCGACATCGACGTTATGCCTCCGCCACCGGCCGAGCGAATCACCTTCGAGGCTTTCATCGACACCACGCTGCTGCAGCAACTCGGCCAGACGAGTCCGATAACTGTCGCCGCCGGCGCCATCGCCTAGGGAATAGAATGAACATCCAGATCAACTCACTGACTAATGCAAATATATACATCGACGGCGTCGGACTGCTGGGCCGCGCCGAAGAGATCGAGATCGCGAACCCCAAGCACAAGATGGTCGACTACAAGGGCCTAGGGATGGCTGGAACGGCCGAGCTGTGGGCGGGAGTGGAGAAGCTCGAGTCGAAAATCAAGTGGTCGTCGTTCGACTCGGATACGCTCGCGATGTCAGCCAGTCCGTTTCAGACGCATTCCTTCCAGGCTCGTGGGAACCTCGAGCAATACACCAGCCAGGGCCGCAGCGCGCAGCTCCCGGTCGTGTATCTCATGACGGGAATTTTCAAGGACGCCGGCAGCCCGACCTTCCGCCAGCATCAAATGGTCGAGACCACCTCAGTAGTCAGTATCTATCACTGCGAGCTATTCGTCGCCGGCGTCCAAATATACTTGTACGACGTATTCGCCAATATCTATGTAGTAGGCGGCGTCGATCAACTGAGTACCTTCAGATCGAACCTTGGCGGCTGAGGAGTCTTATCAATGAAGCGCAAACCGAGGAGCGACTAACAATGCAAACCGACGACGTAACCGTCAACGGCGTGCGACTTAACGGCCGGGACACCAAAGACGATGAGGACAATCGAACGATTGACCTACCGTCGGGCGCGCGCGCCGAGGTGCGAAAGGGTCACGGACGCGACCTGATGCGGGCCCAGCGAGCAGCTGCAGGAGGCGACGCGAGCGCCGTCATATTTGCCCTGATAGCGGAAGTATCGCGCGTAAACGGGCGCAAGATCGTCTACGAGGACGTGCTCGAAATGGATCTTGCGGACGTGATGGCGCTCCAGGCCGAGGTGATCGGCGAAAATTTCGACCACCCTCCGCAGCGAGCTTCGCAGGCCTCGTTCAATCCGGATTCTCAGTCGAAGAGCTGAACCGGATGGACTTCGCGGAGCTGTCGTACTGGCTCGACGCCACAAGTGAGTACCGGAAAATGTGCGTCGGCGCGGCGGAGGGCGGTGATCATGAGTAGTAATGTCAGTGACTATAGTCGGAAGCCCGAAGTAAGTAATAACAAGAATCGGTGAAGAGATGGGAATTAGACTATTTGTAGGAAATCTGAGTTTCTCGCTGGGTGACGGCGACTTACGCGAAGCCTTTGCAGAGATCGGGACAGTCGAGCGAGCTGAAATCGTGCGAGACCGCTTCGACGGACGCTCGCGCGGTTTCGGCTTCGTCGAGATGAGAAACGAGGCGGAGGCTGCTGTCGCGGTGCGAGCCATGAATGGCAAGGAACTCGCTGGACGTACCATCCGGGTGGAGGCCGCCACCTCGCAACGCCGGCCCTTCGACCGCAACGCGATGCGAGCGTAGCCGAACCGTTGTCGGCGGCCCCTCGATGACAATGAAAACCATGGCGAAGACTGGTTTGTCCGCCTCGATCCACGCGCTGCGTGAGCTTGATCGCATGGCTGGCGTCGCGCGCGACAATCTCAGGCTCACCAACGCTATCGCAAAAGTCAGTCTCCCCGACGTTCAGCAAGCCCAACTGCCGGCGTACGTGTCGCTTCCCGCAATGAAATTTCTTCGTAGTAAGCGCAGTCGTGTCGATGGCTCCAGGAGCATCCTCGACGTCCAGCTGATGCAACGTGAAGAAGCTCGTCGCGAAACAGCTGCGAGCATCCGCAGTGACGCAAGTCTGTCGAATCGCCCGGCATCAATTGTCCTAGACCCTTTGTCGATGAATGGGCAATTCGTTAATTTTCGAAATGCAGCGCGCGCGATCTCTGCCGCGAGCAGTTCCTCGATCCAGGCGGTTCTTCCGAAAGTAAAAGCGTCGACTCGAACGCGAGGAGTTCTCGAACTTAACGGTGCGACCTTAGCGGGAAAACAGTTCAGAGCCGACGCTTCGTCGCTTCGCGCGCTGACTCCGCTGCCGACGAGCGTTGCGCAACGCGAGTTCGCGCCTCCTATCCGAATCGCTCGCGATCGCAACCATGGCTCCTCAAATGCTGGAGTCAACATCAACTCGTCGCCGACAATTGTGATCAACACCACCGCGGCAGGCACCAACCTGCAGCGTGACGTGCTCTCCGCTCTGCGGGCGCATCGCGACGAACTGTTCGATCAACTCAAACGAGAATCGGCGCGCCGCGAGCGCGCGCAGTTCTGAGGAGCGACCCTTGTTCGCAGTATTGGGTGACATTCAATTCGAGGTCGTCGGCTCTCCGGAATCTTACGAATCCGTTGGCGCCTACGACTTTCCCGAGCTTCGAGTGATCGACAGCAAGCCGCGCCTGCAGTGGGTTGGCGACGAACTCGAGCGCCTGACCTTCGATCTAATCTGGCACGCATCGTTCACGAATCCGGCCGCGCAGCTTGCCTTGATGAGAGCGACGGCAGCGCAACATCTGGCTCTACCGTTGGTCTTCGGCGACGGAGGATATCGCGGGTTGTTCGTGATCGAATCCATCAAGGTGAAGTCGCAGCAGCTGTCCGCGGGTGGTTCTCCAATCGCTATCAGCGTCGCGCTCGCCCTCAAGGAATGGGTCGCCGACTTGCAACTTCTGTCGAGCGCACACGGCACCGCAGCATTCTCACCGCTCGCACTCGCGACGGCTTCGACGGGAACCGCTGCCGGCATCTCGAACGGACTCGCCCCGGGCGTTTCCGCGCTACTCAGTACGCCATTCGCGACCGGCGCGATCACTCCCGAACTCGACGCTGGTGACGTTCCCACCAATGTGATCGTGAGGAGCGCCGCACGATGACGCCCTCAAGCCAATACATAGTTCACATCACTGCCGCCGGTGAAAGATGGGACCTGTTAGCCTGGCGGTACTATGGCGACGCGACTGGCTATTCGCCGATTATAGTTGCCAATCCAAATGTACCTATCGAGCCGGTCTTCGACGCTGGCCTCTCGATTGCCGTTCCGATCCTGCCGAAACCTGCACTCGTCTTGACCAATCTGCCTCCCTGGAAGTTGTCGCGGACGGTGAATAGCTAATGGCTGCGAGCGTTGTGTATATAGTTCGCTCCCCAGAATGGGTACTCACTTACTCAAGAGTAAACATCACCTTCGATGTGTCTGAGATGGTACTGGCTATTCGATATGTCGATCGCCTCGACGGTGCCTCAGGTGAGTTGGAAATCGCTCTCGAGGACTCCGCCAAGCTGTGGCAGGGGCCCTGGTACCCGGCGCTCGGCGACGTAGTCAGTCTGCAGATTGGCTATCAGAACGAGACTCTGCTCGACTGCGGTGCGTTTCAGATCGACGAGCTCGAGTTGGATGGCCCGCCCGACGTGATTCGACTTCGCTGCCTTGGCGCTTACATCACGCCTGCGATGCGCACCGCCAACACCGTTGCCTACGAGAACGCCGGTATTCTCGAAATCGCGGCGCAAATCGCCGCGAAGTACGGTTTGACGTTGGTGATCGCATCCTCTGAGTCCGAGAGCGATCTGAGATTTGCGCGAGTGACTCAACGGCGCCAGACCGATCTCGAATTTCTGAAGCGCCTCGCTCGTGAGCATAATTTCGATTTTACCGTTCGCGCTGGTCAGTTGATCTTTTACGATCGCACAGCACTCGAGTCGGTGCCTCCAGCGCTCGCGATCGCGCGATCCGACACTATGCGGTTCGCATTTCGAAATCGCGCGCGCCGAATCTACGATGGCGCTGTATTTTCATATTTCGATCCCGACACCAAGGAACTGATTACTGAGTCGGTATCCACGGACTCGGCGTCGCCGACTGGCGACACGCTCAAAATAGTTGCGCGCTGCGAGAACTCCGAGCAGGCGCAGGTGAAGGCCCAGGCGTTGCTTCATTTCCACAACATGATTGCCGTCGACGCGTCGCTCGAAGGGCCCGGAAACACAGTGCTGGTCGCTGGAAACAACGTGCAGCTCAACGGATGGGGCGCGCTTGACGGAACCTATTTGATCGAAACGGCGCAGCATCGCATGTCGCGAGCATCTGGCTACACGACATCGATAGCGGCGCGGCGGGTGAACGTATGAACGACATAATCGAATATCGCGATCGCTTCGCCACGCTCAATCCCACCTTCCGCGTCGGTATCGTGCAGGCCCAGGATGCGGCGCGCGCCCGTGTGCGCGTGACGTTTCCTGATTACGACGAAATGATCAGCTGGTGGCTGCCGCTCGTGTTCTTCAAAACCCAGGACGACAAAGTGTACTGGATTCCCGACATCGGCGAGCAGGTCGTATGCCTCATGGATCTTCGCGATGAGGCCGGCGCAGTCCTCGGTGCTATCTATTCGAGCGCCGACACGACGCCCGTGAACAGCGCCGACAAATTCTACCTCGGCTTCAGGGACGGCGCGCATTTCGAATACGATCGCGCCGCGCACCTGCTCGACCTTCTCTTTCACGACACCACCGAGCTCACCTACGACGCGCGCGTCCATCTGCTGAATCTGAAATTTCAGGATCAAGCCGAGCTCACATACGACGCCGGCGATCATGCTCTTACTGTGAGTCTGCCGCAGGGTGCCGGATTCAGTCTTAACGCCAACGGTGCGCAGATTCTGATCGACTCGAGCGGAAACGTTATCGTCAAGAGCGCGGGCCAGGTGCAACTTGGCAACGGTCTGTTGGCGGGCGTCGCGCGGCTCGGAGATCGCGTCCAGGTTGGCGAGCAAACTGGCACCATCGTGAGCGCGAGCACCGACGTGCTGGCGGGTTGACGATGCCGGCGGGATCAATCACGCTGGCCGATATCAGATCGGCCGACTGGTCGCTGGCTCTGGGAGCCATCGGTGAAGTAGTGCAAGGAATCGCCGACGTCGAGCAGTGTCTCGGCATCATCGTCACGACTCCGCGCGGCACTGACCCGCTGCGCCCGACTTTCGGCGCCGACATCTGGCGCTACATCGATTTTCCGCTCGACCGCGCGCTGTCCGCGATTGTCAGTGAGCTGACCTCGGCGATCGCGCTGTGGGAGCCCCGCGTGAATCTTGTCTCTGTGACCGCGCAGCCGGTGAACGACGCGAGTACGCAATCCGGCGCGCATCTCGACGTGACCCTCACTTGGCAGCTGAAGCTTGGCCTTGCGCCCACTCCAGTTCGCAGTACGACCGTGACAATCCCGGGATCGGCGGCTTGACCGCGCCGCGCCGACCGCGATGAAGGCATGACTTGATGAGTGCAGGAATTCCGTCGCTGCCGCCACCGCTGTTCGTCAACGACGCGGACGGCCTCGATCCAAATCTGATTCTCGCCGACATGATCGCCGAGTTCGAGGCGGCGTCCGGCCGCACGCTTCAACCCGCGCAGGTCGAGCGCCTGCTGATCAATCTCTACGCGTACCGCGAGTCGCTCGTGCGCAACGCGATTCAGTATGCGGGCGAGCAGAATCTCCTCGCCTTCGCCTCCTTCCCGATGCTCGACTATCTCGGCCAACTGCTGAGCGTCACGCGCCTGGCGTCGCAGCCCGCGGTGACGACGCTTCAATTTACTCTGGCCGCGGCGCTGACGGTGCCCTTTACGATCGCCGCAGGAACTCTCGTCGGTACCAACGACGGCCAGTTCTCATTCGCGACTGCAACCGCAATCGTCATGGCCGCCGGCGCCACCATCGCGAATGTAGCCGCCGCCGCGACCGCTCCAGGAGCCGGTGCCAACGGATACCTCGCAGGCCAGGTGAGCGTCCAGTTGAATCCTAACGCGCTCATCGCAAGCGTCGCCAACACCAGCACGACCACCGGAGGCTCCGCGCCCGAGACCGACGATCATCTGCGCACGCGCATTCAGGCCGCGCCGAATCAGTTCAGCGTCGCCGGCCCGATTGGCGCTTACCGCTTCTTTGCGATCGGCGCCGATCCCTCGATCGTCGACGCGCAAATAGTCAGTCCCGCGCCCGGCGTTGTGAACGTATACATTCTGACCGGGCCCGTGACCGCGCAGCCGACGCCCGCGCCCAACAGCGCTGGAGTCGCCAACTCTGCGCTGCTCGCGAAAGTTGCCGCCGTGCTCAACGCCGACACTGTGCGTCCGCTCACCGACACCGTCAGCGTGCTCGCGGTGACCGAGGTCGACTATCAGGTTACGGCGACCGTCACGCTGTACTCTGACGCCGATCCTTCCGCGACGCTCGCCGCCGCGACGCTCGCCGTCGAGCAATTCGCGATCGATCTCGCCTCCAAGATTCAGCGCGACATTGTGCCGAGCCAGATCATCGCGGCGCTCTCGGTCACCGGCGTTTACGGCGTCACTCTCACGACCCCCGCCCTGATGACGCTCAACCCGGGTCAGTGGGCCAACTGCACTGCTATCTCGCTGACGGCGGCCTTCAGCGCGGAGCACAGCTGATGCCAGAACTTTCCGCCGCGCCTTCGATCAACGACACCCGCACGCAGTCGCTGCTCGTGCTGATCGACCGCCTCGCCGCCCTCGATCTTACGCCGCTGCTCGTTTACCGCATCGACTCGACGGTGCCGTCGGCGCTCTCCTTCCTCGCCTGGCAGTTCGATATCCTCTCTCCGCTCTGGCAGTTGATCGCGCCCTTCGCGCTCGGCGTCGACGCCCTCACCAACATCGATTTGCTCATCGACGTCGACAACCTCGTCGAGACCGGCGGCCTGCCCACCGAACTCGTTCTCTCCGAGGCGGCGCAGCGCGCTCTGCTCAAAAACAGTATCGCGCTTCATCGATTCCGTGGCACGCCGTGGGCGATCAGGCGGGCGCTCGACTCGCTCGGATGGCCCACGGTCACGCTGCTCGAAGGCCAGACGAGCTGGGGCGGCACCACCTATCCGTCGAATCAGGGATGGGCCGCGTTCCGCGTCGTCATCATGCTCACCGCTGCCGACAGCATCGGCGTCGTCGATTCCGCGACGGCAGTCGCGGCCGTAAACTTCTTCAAGCCCGCGCGCTCATGGCTGGATTCGCTGTGGTTTGCGGTGCCCGCAATTTCCGACGTGGCGCCGACGCCGTCGGACAAGCTGACGCTCAGCGGCATCGCCAAGTATCAGCTCGACTCGGCGCCCGCACCCACCGATCACCCGCTCGCGTATTCGATCGCGCTCGCGCGCTTCACCGACGCGTACGGTCCGATCGTCCCCGCTTACGACGCGCACTATCGGCACAGCGGCATCACCTACGGCGTCAACCAACCCGAGGTCGCGGATTCCGCGCTGGTGATCAACGGCGCCGCAGTTTTGCACGGCGGATAAATTTTGCACGGAGGCTCATCTGGATGGAACGTAAAATGAAAAGGCCGATTGGAATCGTCCGCTTTCGACTCCTCGATCGCGGCCGCGTCGCATGGGTTTACGAAGGCCGCAATCTTTTCGTCAACGCCGGCCGCCCCGCGCTCGCCGCGCTGCTCGGCGGCGACACCACCGGCGAATTCGCTGCGGCCGTGGGCTTTGGCACCGGTTCCAACGCGCCCACGATCACCGACACGGCGCTCACCGCGCCCGCCTATTACAAAACGCTCGACGCCCACAGCGAAGACGGCCTCGGCGGCTTGACCCTCAACTGGTCGCTGAACACCGGCGACACCGGCGCCGTGGGAATAACAATCCAGGAGCTCGCGCTCTTCGCCAATCACTCCAGTACCGGACTGCCGGGCGCCACCGCGCCGACCCCGATGCTCGCGCGCAAGACTATTGCTCCAATAGCATTTGGCGCGGGAATGAGTATTACCGGTACCTGGACGCTAACCTTCTGAGGTAGTCAATGGCTACACTAATCGACGCGGCTGAATTCACCTCAAATGAGGTTTACCAGATACAGGCGACCGATCCGGTCGAAGGCGCCGCGCTCGGCGCCAGCTTCAGCGGCACCGGCATTTCCAATCAACCCCATCAACAACTGGCTAATCGCACCGCCTTCTTGAAACAGCGCCAGGACGTGAACCTCGCGAATATCGGCGTGCTGCAGGCGTTTCAATCGCTCTTCACCGGCCTGATGGCGCCCAACGGCTACCTGAAAATCCCCGTCGCCGACATCAACAAGGGCTTGATCCAGTACATCCTCCAGTGGGGTATGGTGAACTGGGGCACGAAGCAGAACGAAGGCCTCTACGGCCCGTATTCTTTTCCAATCGCGTTCCCCAACGCATGCGAAGTCTTCATGCCGGTGACGTTGACGCCCGAAACTTCCGGCCACATCTCCGCCGGCGACGACATCGTGATGGTCAGCGCGGCGAACTTGCCGACCACCTCGCAGTTCTGGGTATGGAACAACAGTCCCGGCCCCGACTCGACCGACGCCGCGCAAGGCTTCTGCTGGTTCGCAATCGGATTCTGAGAATTGCAATGGACTTGAGACAAAACATTCTGCGCGCAACGTTCGCCGCGATGATCATGCTTGGCGCCAGCGCGGCAGCGTATGCGCAGAATCTTCCGCCACCCGGCTCCTATCAGCCGATTCCAAACTTCACCGGCGTCGGCGCTGGACTACAGTTCCGCGAGGCGATCAACAACCGATTCTCCGGCGCGCAGCCGATCGCGCCCTCGGTAGTCTCGCCGACGTTTGCAAATCTCCCGCCGGAGCAGGACGGGATGCTGCTCTACTGCAAGGATTGCAAAACCGCGACGCCATGCGTGAGCGGCGGCGCCGGCGCGTGGGCCCGCGGAATCCGAGGAGAATTTGCTTGTGGCGTTTTTGCCCTGGAATCCAATTTAAACGCAAATGGAAACAAAGTTTCGAATCTGGCCGGCGCGTCCGTCAACGGTGACGCGCTCGCCTTCGGTCAAACCGGCGCGCAGCTCAACACGCTCTCAGGCTCGAAACTCGACGGCAGCGATGCAATCGCGAACGTCAGCCTCAACGGCGTCAAGAATGTAAGAGCCTTCGGCGCCACCGGCTCGCTCGCAACGGCGAGCGCCACCACGAGCGCGGGCAACGCGGTAGTCACAGTCAATTCAATCGGCGATTTCAAGACCGGCCAGTGGATAAAGCTCGATCACGCCGGCGCCAATTCGAACGCGAATCCGCCAACCACTGTCAACGTGGTCCCGAACAGCTACGGCATGAACCCGAATCCGACTTCTGACATCACCAAGACCGCGGCCAACGGCGGCGGATGCCAGGTCGATTCGCTTGCCGCCAATCCCGCGCATAACACCGCGTGCAACGTGTCTTACACCTATCAGATTGTCGGCGTCAGCCAGGCCGGCGGATGGTCGGCGCCGAGCGCGCCCGTCTCGATCAGCGCGGGTCCCGCGACGCTCAGCACCAACAACAATCTGCTGGTGAGCTGGACCGGCGCCGCCAACGACATCGCGTATCTGATCTATTCGTGCAGCGGCGCTTCATGCACACCGACGCTGCACGCCGTGATACCTCACGCCGGCGCGCCCGGCGCAACTGCGGAGTCGTATCGCGACTTCGGTCACACATTCGGTACCGACGAAGATTTTGGCACCGCGATTCCTTCCGCCGCGGCCGCGCAGGATCTGTTCGCGCAAATTGTTGGCGTCAGCGGCAACACCGTCACGCTTTCGATCGCGCCCGCGCAGTCCGGCTCCTTCACGATGCGCCACGATGACAGCGTGCCGATCAACGCGGCGATAAGTTCGATTTGCTCGCACACCGCGACCGGCGGCAACGTCGGCGGACTCGTCGAGTTCCCCGCAACCTCCGTCTACCCGCTCGGCCAATCGATCAGTATCTACGGATGCTGGGGCGTCACGCTCTCGCTGACCGGCGCGCAGAATGGCGACGGCGGACATCCGGCGGAACTCGAATGGCACGGCGTGACCGGCGGCACCGTCATCAACATGAACAAGGCGGCCGACTCGCGCGTCGCGGGGCTGTCGGTCTCAGGAATCAACGGCAACACCGCCGGCGTGGTAATCGACGTGGATAACTACGCGGCCGGCGGCGGTGGCGACGGCCTCGCCACGCAGCACGATACTTTCGAGCGCATCGACATCGGCCGCGCGGGCATCGGGATTCGCGTCGCCAACCGCTCCACCGGCAACGTCCAGGACCTGAGTTTCCGCGACGTGCAGATCTCGAATCCGTCGAACGGGCAGGGCGGCATGTGGGGCTACTTCTTCGGCGGCGGCGGCCAGACTTACAACGAGGAAATCCGCGGCGGGCTGATCCAGGGCTATGACATCGCAATCATGTCGGCCTTCGTCGGCCAGCTCGAGATTTACGGCACCGACTTCGAGCAGAACAAAATCGAGGCGTGGACCAGCGATCGCTTCGGCGGCGGCGCCGACGGCAACATGATGTTCTCCGGCGTGACCAGCGAGAGCGCGCAGTATTTTATCTTCGACCCGAACAACACCGGCTCCAACTTCATCATCGACGCGACGCGAATCGCCGACGCTCCCGGACCCAACGGATTCCTGATGCAGTTGAATCGGCCGACCGCGATCAAGAGCTCATGGGTCTGCGGCGGCGGAACTACCACTTGCGGAATCAGCAACGGCAACGCGCCGAACCCGCAACCCATTTTCTCGATGCAGAACAGCTACGGCGACCCGAGCCCGTTCCGCAACGGCGACGGCAGCAACGCGCCCGACACCATGGTCTTCACGGAGTTCACCGATTCGCTCAACGGCGGCGTCGTCCGCGTCGGCTACTTGAATCATGCCCCGAGCATCGAAGCATGCTCGAACGTAGGTGCCGTATCGGCAAGTACGACGCTGCTGTTCGCCGCCAACTCATGCCAGAAAATTTCCACCGCAACCTCGGGACTCACTTACACGCTGTTGACGAACGGGCTGGTAGCAGACCAGGTCGTGACGGTTGAGTCATACATCACCGGGGCAATCGCGGCGGGCCCGGTGTTCGCAACTTCGAACGGCGCAATCAAATGGGCCAGCGGATCGGCCCCGACGTCGAGCACCGCGAGCGGCTCTGTAGACATCCTGAGATTCAAGTGGGACGGCACGAACTGGCTCGAACTCAGCCGCAGCATCGGCGACCATTGATCGCGTCAGCCGAGTCGCTCGATGATGCGTTCCATCGCAATTCCGCGCGACCCTTTCACCAGCAACACATCGCCGGGCCGGACCAGTCCCGAAACTATATTTGAGGCAGCGACACTGTCGGGCGCAGTCACGATATCGGGCGCGTTCGCATCGCGTTGGATGGCCGCGCACGCGGAGTTCATCTCATCGCCGACGGCAACGAAGGCGGCGGGGCGCGCGCGCTTCACGTCGCGAATCGCTTCCTGATGTGCTGCAGCAGACTGTTCGCCCAGCTCGAGCATATCGCCCATCGCGATCACCAGCCGTGCGCCGAGACCGTCGGCAACCTCACGCGCAGCCGCAAGCGCGGCGCGAATCGAGCGAGGATTCGAATTGTAGGTATCATCGATCACGAAGATTCCGTTGACAGAAGTGCTGGCGAGTCGGCCGGCGACGGGCTGGACCTTCGCGAGCGCACCGCCAATCGCAATAAGCTCGCGCGCCTCCAGCGGCGCCGCGCGCATCGCGGCGACGCCGGCGATTGCGGCGGTGCAGTTGAGCGCAGCGGCCTCGCCTAGCAGCGCGATTTCAGTTTCGATAAAAGGATCGACTCCCTCCGCAACCATCGCGCGGGCAAGCTCGACGCGGATGCGCGAGCGCGCGCCGACGCTGCGGCTGGCCAGCCGCACGTGAGCGTTTGCGGATTTGCCAAACGTGATTCGGTGCAGATCTTTCGGAATGCGCACTATGACCATCGGCTCGTCTGCGGATGCGACCGCGCAGCGGCGTGCAGTCGAGAACAGTGCCGCTTCTTCGTCGGCGATATCGTCGAGCGTGCCGAGGCCTTCGCTGTGTTCGAGGTCGACGTTGAGCACCATCGCGACATCCGGCTCGACGATCTGCGCGAGCCTGGGAATTTCGCCGCGCGTGTTGGTGCCGCATTCAAGCACGGCCGCGCGATGCTCTCCGGTGAGCGTGAAAATCGTCATTGGCACGCCGATGAGATTGTTCAGATTGCCGGGCGTCGAGAGCGTCGATCCGAACAACGCGCGAACAACGGCGGCAGTCAGTTCCTTGGTCGTGGTCTTGCCGACTGCGCCGCCGATTCCGATGACCGGAACTGTGCGGGCTGTGCGTGTGCGCGCGAGATGATGGCGCGCGAGGCGTCCGAGCGCCTCGAGCGTATCGCCAACTTCGATGCAGTCGAGACCAGCATGATGCCGGCCGGTCGCGACGATTGCGGCTATGGCACCGCGCGCGGCTGCTTGCGAAAGATAGTCGTGACCGTCTGACGCCGCGCCATGCAGCGTGACAAACAGCGCTCCCGCTGCAAGCGAGCGAGTGTCGATGCTGACGCCGCGGACGATCTCACTGTCGGAACTGCCGCGCACGAGTATGCCGCCGGTCGCTTCGACGACTTCGGTGAGCGTGAACTCGCATTGATTGATCGGAATCGGCGTCGCCATCGCGAATACATTGTGCCGAAATATTCGCGGCGCTCATACCGGCGCGGCTTGACATGCGCGCAGGCGCGAATCAGCCTGCTGCGTACGAGGGAACCACGATGGCTGAGAGCAAGGCGCCGATTGTCGGCGTGATAATGGGCAGCAAGAGCGACTGGGAGTACATGGCGGCGGCGGCCGAGGTCATGGACGAACTTCAAGTGCCACATGAAGTTCGAATTATGTCGGCGCATCGTACGCCCGACATCACTTTGGACTACTCGGCGAAGGCGTCGGGCCGCGGGTTGCGCGTGATAATTGCCGGCGCCGGCGGCGCGGCGCATCTGGCGGGAGTGGTCGCCGCGAAGACTATTCTGCCGGTGATTGGCGTGCCGATGCCGACGACGTCGCTCAACGGAATGGATTCGCTGCTGTCGATCGTGCAGATGCCGAAGGGCGTGCCGGTCGCGACGATGGCTATTGGCAAAGCTGGCGCTGCGAATGCAGGTCTGATGGCGGCGCAGATAATCGCGCTCACTGACGCGAAGCTCGGCGAGCGGCTGGTGAAATGGCGCGCCGCGCGAGCGCAGGAATTGCTGCAGCAGAAGATCCCGTAAGCATCGCGCCGGAGTTTGTTTGCGATGAAGAAACGCGACATCGACACGCCCGCATTGATTCTCGACCTCGACATCGTCGAGGAAAATATCCGCGCGATGAGCGAGTACTTCGCGGCGCGGCCGCAGAAGCTCAGGCCGCACTTCAAGACGCCGAAGACTGTCGAGATTGCGCGGCGTCAGCTCGCGGCCGGCGCGATCGGAATCACGGCGTCGAAGCTGGGCGAGGTCGAGGTGCTGGCGCACGCGGGCCTCGGCCCGGTGTTGTTGGCGAATCAGATCGCGGGGCCGTCCAAGATCGATCGGTTTTTCAAGGCAACGGCGCTAATCAATTTAATCGGAACAGTTGAGAGCGAGTTCAACGTGCGCGAGTTCGAGGCGGGTGCGGCGCGGGCCGGCCGGACTGCAGACGTGATTGTCGAAGTAGACACCGGCATGCATCGATGCGGCACTGAAACACCTGAGGAGACCGTCGAGCTGGCGCGCCTCGTCAAGCGTGCGGGTCTCAACTATCGCGGCGTGATGGGATATGAGGGCCACGCCGTGCTTGTACCGAATGCTGAAAAACGAATCGCGACGGCGCGCGAGGCGTTGACGACGCTCAGCCGGCACGTCGAGGCATTGCGGGCGGCGGGGCTCGCGCCGGAAATAGTCAGCGCGGGTGGGACCGGCACTTACGACATCGCGGGCAGTTGGCCGGACGTAACCGAGGTGCAGGCCGGGTCGTACGTGTTCATGGACGGCGCGTACCGGAACGTGCGGCCGGACCTTGGCCGTCCGGCGCTCACGCTCTTGTCGACGGTAATTTCGCGGCGCGGCGCGCGCGCGATAGTCGACGCGGGGATGAAATCGCTGACCAACGAATTCGGTCCGCCGATGGTCAAGGACAGCGCGCTCAAGGTCGCGCATCTGTCCGAAGAGCATGCCAGCGTGGCGGCGGGCGAGAGCAGCATCGAGCCGGGATCGAAAATCGAGATCATCCCGAGCCACAACGACACGACGATCAATCTGCATAGTGAGTATTACGTCGTGCGCGGCGACGAAGTAATCGCGACATGGCCGATCGCGGCCGCGCGCGCGTATCGGTGAATAGTCAGTTGCGCAGAGCAGGGTATCGCGCGATCGCTGGACTGGCTATTGCAGTAGCTATTGCGGGATCTGCGCGCGCGACCGACGTCAAGATGGCGGGCAAGCTGACGGCGCCCGCGAACGCGACGGTGATCGCGATTTGCACTGACCCGGTGATGCAGAACGTTCTGAACGAGGACCTGCGCGCCGCCCGCCACGGTCAGCCGTCGAATCCGGACGAGTCGGTGACGCTTACGGTCACGATGAATCAGCAAATGCTCGCGCCGGGGGTTTCATTGAATCAGATGTTCCCGGGCGATCCCTCGATGGTCGAGTTGTTGAAGGCGGCCGGCGCCGATCCACCGCCGCTAGGCGACAGCGGTAGTCAGCCGATCGATCCATTCGCAAACGAAGCGCGCCGCCAAGCGTTGAATCCCGACGATCCGGTGACCGATCAGTTTAAGGCCTACCAGATGCGTCAGAATGCTCTGCAGAACGGACCGACGCCCTATGACGCCATTCCAAAGAACCAGATTTACGACACGATAATCGTCGCGCGCGCGTCGCTGGAGGGAGTGACCGAAGAGCTCAAGGTGGTCGCCGTGGTGCATGCGGGCGACGACGCGCGGCGCGCGAAGGAACTCGTAGCTGAAGAGATCGCGAACGCCGTGCTGCACTAGCAGCGCGTGTTAGTTGGTGTCGCTCGCGGCGCGCGGAGGCTGTTGCGGCCGCGCCGGGCTGACGGCCGCAGGTGGCGCGCCCGCAGTTCGCGGAATATTCGATACAGCCGGCGCCGCGGCAGCGTCGGGATTGTTCACGACTGTCGCGGGCGGCACCGTCTCGTTTGGAGCTTGCGCGTTTGGCGAGGTCGCAGCCGGTGCGCTGACGGGCGCCGGGACGGCTGCTTCATGCTCCTCGAAGCGGCGCCAGGCAAAGTCGGCCAGCAAAATAATCATCGCAGCAATCAGAACAACGAATGCGATTCGGCCGCCGGCGCCGGGCTGCTTCGCGACCATCGTGATCTCCTGCGAGATCCGCACGACGTTGGCTTCGGCATGCTGAACGTTGCTGACGAAGCGCGACGCAATTTCCTCGGCGTCGAGGCCAAGGAAGGTCGCGTAGCGCCGCAGGAAGGGAACGAGGTACAGCCGATCGGAAATCATGTCGTAGCTGTCGGTCTCGATCATCTTGACGTAATGCGGCGGCAGATGCGCGTCGGTGGCGACCTGCTCGCGCGTCAGGCCCTTGCGTTCGCGCGCCTCGGTGATGACGTGGCCGAGTGAAGGTTCCGGCGGGGCGCCTTCGACGCCAGGATCCGAAGCCTGAAATTTGGATTTGGATTTTTTGTCAGCCACCAGCAATCAGCCTCCCCCCGGCCAAGCTACAGTCGAACGCGACCGAATCCAAGTGTCCCGGTTCCGTTCCTACTTACCCGACGACTCGGACCTGAGACAAACGGCCGCTTCAGGTGGCGGCGCCAGGGCGCCATTGTAGAGCGCGAATTTTTTCCCCTCGCATCCAAGTACAACGGGCGCAGGCTTCAGCGAATCCTCGAGCGCTTTGAGGTCGCGGTCGTTCGCAATCAGAACCATGCACGCGCCGGACGACCAGACCTGGCGCAGCCGCGCTTCCGAGCCGATGAGGAACGGTGACTTGCCGGAGATCGGCGGCGAAACTTCGGATAGCTCGCCCCAATACTCGACGCGCGCCTCGCGACTTTGTGTATAGAACGGTAGCGACTGGACGAAATGCCGATACGAGGCGAGCGTGCAATTGCCTGACAGATAAGGCCTCGCGGCATTTGCCAGGTCGCGGTACGTGGAAATCGCGGACGCGTCTTCGCGCAGGCGGGCGGCAAGCGGCACCGTCGCGAGCATCGCGAGCGCGAGCGCACCGATCGCGTACCGAAAGTTTGAAACGTTCCGCCCGAGCGCGAACATCGCGATTGCGCCGAAAGCCAACACGGCACCGATCAGAAATCCGTCGCGGCCAAGGTTCGGAGCTAACGAAGCTGGGGCGAGTTCAAAGAAAACAAAAGCTCCTGCCGGGAGTGCAAGGTTCGCGATCGCGACAGTGGCGAGAAGACGCAAGCGGCGCGCGGAATCTAAAGAAGTTAAGCGCGCGAGTCCGTAGCCCGCGACGATCGCGAGCGGAGGCAGTGCGGGCAGGATATAGCTGCCGAGCTTGGAGCGGGGAATCGAGAAAAATACGAAGATGACGACGAACCAGATCGCGAGAAAGGTCGCGGCAGAGCGGCGCTGAGAGCCAGTGTCCGCGTCGCGCATCGAAGACCATCCGAGCGGCGTGAAAGAAATCCACGGCCACATTCCGCCGATTACGATCGGGATGAAAAACCACGGACCCCATCCGTGTTCGTTCGACGTAGTGTAGCGCTCAAGATGTTCGTGGATGAAAAAGAAATTCAGGAACCCCGGATTGCGCGCTTCCATCAGGATGAACCACGGCAGGACGATCGCCGCATAGATGATGGCGCACAAGACTAGTGGCATTCGCGCGATTTCGCTGAGGCGTCGCTCGTAGGCGAGCCACGTAAGCGGGATCGCGCCACCGAGCACCAGTGCGACGGGGCCTTTGGCGAGAGTGCCGAGCGCGAGCATCGCGGCGGAAATCATCATCCATCGCCGAGCCGGCGGTGATGAGAATGATTCATCCCGGGCCGCTGCGTAAAAGGCGCCAAGCGCCGCAGTGAGAAAAAAAGCGAGCGCCGGATCGAGCGTCGCGAATCGGGCGAAGCCGAAAAACAACGGACTGAGCGCGAGTGCGAATGCGGCGAGGAATCCCGACGTCGCGCCGAACATCGCGTCGGCCAACGCGGCGGTGACGACGACTTGTCCGACGCTGAACAGCGCGGCCGGCAGGCGCACCGCGAATTCTTTGACGCCGAAAATTTTGATCGACGCGGCTTCGGTCCAATAAACCAGTGGCGGCTTTTCGAAATACAATTCGAAGTCGTCGCGCGGTGTGACGTAGTCGCCCGACAGAACCATCTCGCGCGCGATCTCGGCGTAGCGGCCTTCGTCTGGCTCCCAGAGCGCGGGCCGACCGATCCCCGGAAGATAAAGGATGGACGCTAGCAGCGCGTAGATTGCGAGGCGGAGAGGTCGGTTGGCGGCGAGCATCGTCGATGCAGTCTCGCGAGGTGATCACGCGCGGTCAACCGGGCTATCTTTAATTTCCCGAGCCTGTCTGCAAGAATCGGTTTACGCGACCGCAGTTCTGAACGTCGCAGGGTCGCGCATCTCTCGTGAGTTTCCCCGGCAAAATATCACCGATTCGAGGCGCGTCGACCATGTCGCGCGCGGAGAAGGGCCTCGTGTCGATCGTCGTGCCGGTGTTCAACGAGTCGGCCAACTTGCCGACGCTGTGGGCGCGCCTCAAGCCGGTGCTCGACGGCCTCGACCGCTCGTGGGAGACGGTTTTCATCGACGACGGTTCGCGCGACGACTCGCTCGACATTCTGCGCGAAATTTCGGCCGGCGAAGAAGGGCGCGTGCGGGTAGTCGAGCTGGCGCGCAACTTCGGACAGCATTCGGCGATCCTCGCGGGCTTCAAGCAGTCGCGCGGCGATATCGTCGTCACGCTCGACGCGGACCTGCAAAATCCGCCGGAAGAAATTCCGCGGCTGATCGCGGCGATCGACGAAGGCAACGACGTCGTCGGCGGATGGCGCGAGGAGCGTCACGATCAGGCCTACAGAAAATACGCATCGCGCCTGCACAACCGGCTGACCTCACTGATCGTCGGCGTGCCGATGCACGACTACGGATGCATGCTGCGCGCATACCGCCGGCATATCGTCGACACGGTGGTCGATTGCGACGAGAAGGCTGCGTTCGTGCCGGCGCTCGCGAACTCGTTCGCCAAGCGCGTCGCGGAAATCCCCGTCGGCCACGACGATCGCGCGAGCGGACAGTCGAAGTACAATCTCTTTTCGCTCGCCAAGCTCAGCCTCAACCTGATCACCGGATTTTCGCTGGCTCCGATCCAGTTGTTGAGCATAACCGGGATCGGAATTTCGCTGCTGGCGACGATGATGGCGGTCGTGCTCCTTGGGCATCGCCTGATCTACGGGCCGCAGGAAGAGGGCGCACTGTGGACGCTGTTCGCGGTCCTTTTCTTTTTCATCGGGATGATATTCCTGGCGCTCGGGCTGATCGGCGAATACGCGGGGCGCATTTATATCGAAGTGCGGCGGCGGCCGACGTACATCGTGCGCGCCGTGCACGGCGCCGACGACAAGCCGACAGATTCGGACGGCGACTAACGAGCACACGTGGAGTCCGTGAAATCGGCGCGATGCGTGCTGTTCGCGTACCACGACATGGGCTACGCGTGCTTGGACGCATTGCTGAAGATGGGCGCGCCGATAGCGGCACTGTTCACCCATCGCGATGACGCGCACGAAGAGATCTGGTGGCGCTCGTGCGCGGACCTCGCTACGAGCCGTGGCGTCCCGGTGCACTTCGACGAGAGCGTCGAAACGTTGGGCGAGAAAATCTCCGCGTTGAAGCCGACCCTGATCTACTCTTTCTCCTACAGGCACCTGATTCCCGCGAGTGTGCTCGACCTGGCGCCGGTCGGTGCATTCAATCTGCATCCGTCGTTGCTGCCTGCCTATCGCGGACGCGCGCCGGTCAATTGGGTGCTGGTGAATGGTGAACGCGAGACCGGCGTGACGTTGCACTATATGGTTGCGCGCGCGGACGCCGGCGACATCGTCGGACAGCGTGTGGTCGCGATCGACGACGGTGACAACGCGCTCACGTTGTACCGCAAGCTCGTGCCGCTCGGCGTCGACTTGGTCGAGGAGATGCATACGAAGGTCGTCGCGGGTAACGCGCCGCGGCGAACAATGGATATTTCGAAGGGCAGTTACTTCGGACGCAGGAAGCCGGAGGATGGGCGGATAGACTGGCGATGGCCGGCGCGCAGAATTTTCAACCTCGTGCGCGCCGTGACGCATCCGTATCCCGGCGCCTTCTGTTTCGTTAGTGGGCGAAAGCTGTTTCTATGGGAAGCGAAAATCGGCGCTGAAAGTGGAACGCTCGGTGCGCCTGGCCGCGTCGTGCGCGAGAATCCGGACGGCGCACTCGAGATTGCGGCGGGCGAGGGCAGCGTGATTGTGAAAGTTGCGCAATTCGAGGGTGGCGTCGAAGCCATTGCGCGCGAGGCTCTTTCGCAATCGGAACGCGTCGCGGATACTTTGCGATTCGACTAGGAGCGCGGTCGTAGCGGACGTGGAAGTAGCACTAAAGATCGACGTCGATACTCATCAGGGCCTCGAACTCGGCGTGCCGCGGCTGGCAGCGATGCTCGAGCGCGAGGGCGTCGCCGCAAGCTTCTATATAACGATGGGCCCGGACAATTCGGGGCGCGCAATCCTGCGCGTGTTTCGAAATCGCGGATTCCTGTCGAAGATGTTTCGCACCAAGGCTGTCTCGATGTACGGCACGCGCACGATTCTCTCCGGCACACTGCTCCCGTCGCGCCCGATCGCGCTGTCGTTCCCGGGAATCATTCACGGCCTGAAAGCGCGCGGCTTCGAGGTCGGCGTCCACGGTTACGATCACGTGCGATGGCAGGATCATCTCGATGACATCGGCGACGCCGGGATTTGCAACGAGCTTGGCGACGCGTTCGAGTGTTACCGCGCGATCCTTGGCGAGCCGTCGAAGAGTTTTGCGGCGCCCGGTTGGCGCACCAACGACGCGGCGCTGCTCGCGCTCGACGCAATGGGCCTCGAATATCGCAGCGACACGCGCGGCGTCGCGCCCTACCGATGCGTCGTCGAGGGACGCACTCTCGCGACGCCCGAGATTCCGACCACGCTGCCGACGCTCGACGAAGTGATGGGCCGCCGCGATTTGCGCGATGACACTGCGGTGCGCGAATTCTATCTCGGCCAGTGCCGGCTCGACGCGCTCAACGTCCACACGATCCACGCCGAGACTGAAGGGATGGGCCAGCTCGACAGCTTCACCGCGCTGATCCGCGCGCTCAAAGAGCGCGGCGCCAAGTTTGTACAACTGCGCGAGGTCGCGTGGCGCCTGAATCGTGCAGAGTTGCCGGCCTGCGAGGTCGTGCGCACGACGCTGGCGGGCAGGGCAGGGTGGATCTCGTCGCAGGGTCCGGCGCGCATTTCCGCCGAATGACGAATCGCCCGGGGTATGTTATATCCCCAGAACAATTTAGACGCAGAGGTTCCCGCAATGCCGACGCAAGATCATTTTGCCGATAGCCCACGCGACGTAGGTCTCGATCCCGCAAAGGTCGAAGCGCTTTTCAGCCGCGCCGAGCGCGAAGTCAAAGACGGCCTGCTGCCCTCGACGCAGATCGCGATTGCGCGCAACGGAAAGATCGGTGCGATGCGCACGGTCGGGCGCGCGGTCCAGGGTGGCAGCGAAAAACCGGCGACCAACGAGACGCTCTACACGATCTTCTCGTGCACCAAGGCGATCATGTCGGCGGCGTCGTGGATTCTGATCGGCGAGGGCAAACTCAAGCCGAGCGAGGTCGTCGCGGAAATCATCCCCGAGTTCGGCACCAACGGTAAAGACAAGATGACCGTCGAGCAGGTGCTGCTCCACGTCGGCGGATTTCCCAACGCGCCGTATCCGCAGGACGAGTGGCTCGACAAGGGCAAGCGCCTCGAGCGATTCGCGAAGTGGCGCCTCGAATGGCCGGTCGGCAGCAAGTTCGAATACCATCCCACGTCGGGATTTTGGGTGATCGCCGAAATAATCGAGCGCCGCACCGGCACCGAGTTTCGCAAGTTCGTGCACGATCGGATCTCGACGCCGCTCGGACTGCCCGAACTGCGCGTAGGTCTGCCGCGCGAATTTCAAAATCGTCACGCGCAGCTTTGCTACGTCGGCGAGGCGCTCTCCGATGAGGAGCGCAAGAAACTCGGCTTGCCCGCGATGCCGGAAACCGAAGTCACCGAAGATGCGATCCTCGGCTTCAACCGTCCCAACGTTCTGGAAGCCGGCGTGCCCGGAGGCGGCGGAGTGATGACCGCGGGCGACCTCGCGCTCTTCTATCAAGGCTTGCTGCACAATCGCGGCATCAACGGCGCGCCGATCATTAATCCCGAAGCGCTCAAAGATGCCTTGCGCGTGCGCTCCGGCGATTACAAGGATCCGATCTTCGGCGTCAAGTGCAACCGCGCGCTGGGAGTTGTGGTGGCGGGCGGCGACGGAATGGCGAACTATCGCGGCTTCGGCAAAACCAACTCGGCGCTGGCATTCGGTCACGGCGGCGCCGGCGGCCAGATCGGATGGGCCGATCCGGCGACCGGAATTTCGCTCGGCTACACGACCAACGGTTTCGATCGCAACGACGTGCGCCTTGGCCGCCGCGGCGTCGCCCTCTCGAGCCTCGCCGCAGTCTGCGCTGCGTAGGACGCGGAATGAATTTGCTGATCACGATCGAACGCGACGAGGACGGGTTTTTCGTCGTGGAATGTCCGTCACTTCCGGGCTGCCTCTCACAGGGCCGCACTAGGGCCGAGGCGCTCGCGAACATTCGCGAGGCAATCGAAGCGAGTCTGGAAACCAGGCGAAAGTGCGGGATCGCGATTAGTTAGTCGGCGAAGGGGTTGCTGATTACGATCGTCGCTTCGCGCTCTTTGCCGACGCCGATCATCGCGATCGGTACGCCGGTCAGCTCGCTGATCCGCTCGACGTAGCGGCGCACGCTCACCGGCAACTCTGCTAGCGTACGCGCGCCGGCCGGACTCTCGCTCCATCCCGGCATCTCCTCGTAGATCGGCTTCGCGTTGATCAGCATTCGATGCGATGGCGGCATGTCGTCGTAGCGCTTGCCCTTCACGATGTACCCGACGCAAATTTTGATCGGATCGATTCCCGTTAGAACGTCGAGCTTGGTCAGCGCAAGCGCCCACATCCCGTTGACGCGCGCGGTGTAGCGCGCAAGCACCGCATCGAACCACCCGATCCGCCGCGGACGACCGGTCGCGCTGCCGAACTCGTCGCCTTCTTCGCGCAGCGAGTCCGCGAGATAGCCGGTGAACTCGCTCGGAAACGGCCCCGCGCCGACGCGCGTCGTGTAGCCCTTGCTGATGCCGAGCACCGCTTCTAGATTGCCCGGGCCGACACCGGTGCCGCCGAACACTGCGCTCGCGACGCAGCTCGACGAGGTCACGTACGGGTAGGTGCCGTGATCGATGTCGAGCATCGTGCCGTGCGCGCCCTCGAACAGCACGCGCTTGCCCGATTCGATCGCGTCGCTGACGAACGCGCCGGTATCGCACAGATACGGCAGCAGCTTGCGCCGCGCCTTTTTCATCGCGTCGATCGTCTCGTCGGCCTTAATCGGCTTGGTCTTGAGGAGCGCTTTCAGGTACGCATTCTTCTCGACGATATTGCGGCGCAGCTTTTCCTCGAAAAATTTGAAATCGAGCAAATCCTCGAAGCGCAAACCCACGCGCGCCATCTTGTCTTCGTAGGCCGGCCCGATGCCGAATCCGGTCGTGCCGATTGCGCGCTTGCCCGCCCGCGCCTCACGCGCGCGATCGATCGCCATGTGATACGGCATCACCATGTGCGCTTCGTAACTGATCTTGAACAGGCTGTCGTCGGCCAGATGGCCGCTGCGCTTGAGCTCCGCAATTTCGCCGAGCAGCGCGATCGGATTGACCACCAGGCCGTTGCCGATCACGCATGCCTTGCCCGGATGCAGCGCGCCCGCCGGCACCAGCCGAAGCACGAACTTCTTTCCGCCGACCACCAGCGTGTGCGCTGCGTTGTTGCCGCCCTGAAATCTGACGACCACGTCGGCGTCGGCCGCGAGCATATCGACGATCTTGCCCTTGCCCTCGTCCCCCCACTGCGTGCCGACCACGGCAACTGTCTTCATGTCTCTCCCCCGACCGGCGTTATCTTCGCCGATCTCCGCGCGCACCTGTCGGGCTGAAATTTGTTGTGCGCAAATAAATTCAGAGCTTGAGCAGCTGCGCCGCCGTGATTGCGGGAATCGTCTTGAGCTTGTCGAGCACCGCGCTGGGCACCGGTTCGTCCACTTCGAAAATGCTGAGCGCGGTTCCTCCCACGCGATCGCGGCCGAGCTCCAGTCCGCCGATATTTACGCCCGCCTGCCCGAGCATCGTGCCCACCGCGCCGACTACGCCCGGCACGTCGCGATTGTGCAGCATCAGGAAGTAGCCCTCGGGCACCGCTTCGACGCGGTAGCCGTCGATCCGCGTGAGGCGCAGCGCGCGATTTCCCAGCACTGCGCCACTGACTTCATGCTCGCCGGCGCCGGTGCGCACTCTGAGCGTCAGCGTGTTCACGTAGTCGGTGATCTCGCGCGATCGCGTTTCGACGATGCTGATCCCGCGCTCGCGCGCGATGAACGGCGCATTGACGTAATTCAAATCCTCGTCGAGGAAGCCGCTCATCAGTCCCTTCAATACAGCGGCGGTGACCGCGTCGGGCTTGAGGTTCGCCGCCTCGCCGCCGAATGCTAGCGTCAGTTCCTTCGGCGGGTCGGTGATCAGTTGCGCGGCGAGCCGGCCCAGCTTTTCGCCGAGCGTTAGATGCGGTCCGAGTACCTCCAGCTCCTTGGTCGTGAGCGCCGGGATATTGACCGCCTGACGAATCGTGCCGTCGATCAGAAACTCGGCGACCTGATGCGCGATATCGACCGAGACCTGAACTTGCGCCTCGTCGGTGGCGGCGCCGAGATGCGGCGTCGCGATCACAGAATCGAGATGAAGCAGCGGATGATCCTTGGGCGGCGGCTCCTCGACGAACACATCGAGCGCTGCGCCCGCGACCTTGCCGGATTTCAGCGCGTCAGCCAGCGCGGCTTCGTCGACGATGCCGCCGCGCGCGCAGTTGATGATCCTCACGCCCTTCTTCATCTTGGCGAAGGCCGCGGTGCCGACGATCCCACGAGTGTCGTCGGTGAGCGGAGTGTGAACGGTGATGAAGTCGGCGCGCGTGAAAAGCTCGTCGAGACTCACCAACTCCACGCCGACGCGGCTAGCGGCGTCGGCCGTCAGGATCGGATCGTAGCCGATCACTTTCATCTTGAGGCCCACTGCGCGGTCGGCGACGATGCGCCCGATGTTGCCGAGGCCGACGACGCCGAGCGTCTTGTTGCAGATCTCGGCGCCGGTGAATTTGCCGCGCTCCCATTTGCCCGCATGGATCGAGGCGTCGGCCGCCGGGATGTGCCGCGCCAGCGCCATCATCATCGTGACTGCATGCTCGGCGGTCGTGACGCTGTTACCGGTGGGGCTGTTCATCACGACGATTCCACGGCGCGTCGCCGCTTCGATATCGACGTTGTCGACGCCGACGCCCGCGCGCCCGATCACCTTGAGCGACGTGGCCGCGTCGATCACTTCGCGCGTGACCCGCGTGCCGCTGCGAATCAGCAGCGCGTCGTAGGGCGCGATTATTTTCGCCAGCTCTTCGGGCTTGAGGCCGGTCTTGACGTCAAACTGTAACTGCGGGAAGCGCTTGAGGACTTCAATCCCCTGCGCCGCGAGCGAGTCGCTTAGAAGGACGCGGAAAGTTTCCGCCATGTTGTTTTAGATGCTCCGTGCCAGGCGCGCCTGAACCGCGGCGACGCCGGCGCCAAGTTGAATGTTTGCGCCGATCTGCTTGAGGCCCATCTCGAGCGCGCTCACCGCGATCAGCGTATCGAACGGGCTCAGATGCCCCATGTGCCCGATGCGCACGAGCTTGCCCTTCATCTGATCCTGCCCGCCCTGCACCGACACGCCAAGATTGTCGCGCAGGTATTTCACCAGCTTGCCGCCGTCGAGGCCTTCAGGCACGAGGACTCCGGTGACGCCGGGCGCGGGGTTGTCGGGCGAGATCAGTTTCAGTCCGAGCGCAGCGGCGGCGTCGCGAGTAGCTTCGGCCATCAGCGCGTGACGCGCATAGACCTGCGTCAGTCCTTCGGCGTGAATCAGTTCGAGCGATTTGTTGAGGCCGAAGATCAGTGATACGGCCGCCGTCCACGCCGTTGTGTGTTCGTCGCGCTGGGCTTTCAATTCCTTGAGCAGATCGAAGTAGAAGCGCGGCGTCTTGATCGTCTTCGCGGCGTCGATCGCGCGCGCCGACAGCGCGACCATCCCAAGACCCGGCGGCAGCATGAGCGCCTTCTGGCTGCCGGTGACGAACGCGTCGACGCCCCATTCGTCCATCTTCTGTTCGAACACGCCGACCGACGTGATGCCGTCGACGATCAGCATCGCGCCGCGCTTGCGAGTGATCTCGCCGAGCGGCGCCACTGGATGAATCGCGCAGGTGGAAGTCTCGCTGGCCTGCACGAGCACGGCGCGCGACTCGGGATACGCCTTGAACGCATCCTCGATTTGGCCGGGACGCACGGCGCGTCCCCATTCGACGCGCACCTCGTGCCCGATCATGCCGAAGGTCGAAAGCAGCTTGCCCCATCGCTCGCCGAACTTGCCGCCATTGACGTAAATCGCATGCTCGCCCGGCTGCAGCAGATTGATCACCGCCGCTTCCATCGCGCCCGTGCCGGTCGACGAGAGCAGAATGACTTCGCCCGACGACGTGCCGAAGAGCGGCTTCATCCGATCGCGCGCCTGGTCGAGCGCGGCGCTGAACTCGGGCGTGCGATGATGGATGATCGGACGCGCCATCTCGAGCAAGACTTCCGGCGGAACCGGCGCCGGCCCCGGCGTGAACAAATATTTTTTCATTTGCGGCATTTTCGATTTTTCAAAAGCGCGCGGCGGACTCGCGATTCCCCGGAACGAATCGGCGGAACACAAAAAAAAGGCTGGTGCCCGCGGATGCGGATCGCCAGACCCCGATTCGTCCCGGCTTTGCCGGGTCCCCGTCCTCACCACTTGGGATAACGGAGCCGATGGGCAGAGTCAAGTTGACGCGCGCGCCGCGCCCGTTTCAACGCGACATTGTAATGGCGTTGCGGCAATTGTTAAAGGTGATCACGCTCCGATGCCGATAGAATGTGAAATCCGCGACGGTTCTTTGGTCTGGATCAAGAATCCGATCACCGGCGTGATTTCGTATGTCGTCGATGTGCGCGGCAAGAGCTTCGCATTCACGCTCGGCGGGCGCGAGAGCGTCGATTCTCAGTCGGCGCAGTTGAGTCCAGAGGCGATTCGGCTCGCGACCGAAGCGTGTCCGTTCTGTCCGGGCAACGAGAGCATGACGACGCGCGAGCTGTTCCGGATGACGCGCGACGAAATCCCCGAATGGACGGGCGCGAAGGGAGAGGACGGCGCCGGATGGGTCGTGCGCGCGATCAACAACCTGTTCCCGCGGATCCCGGCGGAGCTCACGGGCAATCGCAACGAGTCGTACATCGTAATCGAAGACCCGCGGCATTTTGTCGAAGCGCCGCGATCGCAGGCCGATTTGATTTTCACCGGAGCACTCGGCGGTGGGCATTTTTTGCATCTGATGCAAGCGGATGCGCGCGTGATGCGCCTTGCGCTGGAGAATCCCAACGTTAGTTCGATCGTGATTCGCAAGAACCAGGGGCGCGAGTCGGGCGCGTCGCAGCCGCATCTGCATCAGCAGATCATCGGATCGCCAGAGCCGTTTCCGGCGGTGATCGCGGAGGCGCGCGCCGAGCGCGAGAATCCGCATCTGTGGCATGAGCTCGTCGCGCTGATGGAGCGGCTGGGGCTGGTGATCGATCGCGGCGACGCGGTCGTCAGCTATGCGAGCCCGATCGGGATGTTCCCGCGCAGCTACGATGTGGTGATGCCGAACTTTCGCGGATTGCTGTCGGAGCTGACGCCGGAGCAGATGAAGCAGTTCGCCAATGCGATCTATCGCATCCTGATGATCCTCGGGCCGCTGCCGCTCGACTATGAAATTCACCAGGGCGAGGGGCTGCCGATTCATGCGCACATCAATGCGCGGCTATATCCGTACTCGAATGTTGCGGGGACGCTGAATCTGCCGAGCACGTTGTTGCAAACGGCGGCGGCGATCCGGAATGCGCTGGGGCGGCATTCGGAGTGAGGGGCGACGAGGAACCGGTACCGGCTTCGCGTACGCGAAGCTGTCCGAGGTCCGTTCCTCCCGTCGCTAACGCTCCCGTCGTCAGGATGACAAAAGCGCGCTGAGCGCGGGAACCTCACCCCTAACCCCTCTCCCTTTTGGAGAGGGGAATGAGAAACGCGCTACTGAGCTTTCCAGATGGGTTTGCGTTTTTCCAGGAAGGCGCGGACGCCTTCTTTGGCGTCGAGGCTTTCGCGGACGGAGCGGGCCATCTGGAGCATGTCGTCGTGCCATGCGTCGAACGTCTCGGACATGCATCGGCGGACCGTCGCCTTCATCGCGCGCAGCGAGAGCGGGGCGTTGGCGGCAATCTTCTCGGCCAGCGCAGTGGTGACCTCGGCGAGCTTCGCGTCGGGGACGACGTCGTGAACGATATTCATGTGGCGGCCGCGCTCGGCGTCGAGCAGGTCGGCGGTGTAGAGAATCCAGGCTGTGTTGGCCGAGCCGCATACTTCGATCAGCTTGCGCGTGAAGTCGTAAGGCACCATCAGGCCGACGCGGCCGAGCGTCATGCCGAGCCGGGCGTTGTCGGACGCGATGCGCAGGTCGCAGTGAAGCGCGAGCTCGAGGCCGCCGGCGAGCGCGGCGCCTTGCACGGCGGCGATAGTCGGGACGGGGAAGCGCTCGAGGCGGCCGAAGACGGATTCGAGTGAGGTCGGGTTGTGGACGCCACTGGTTTCGTCGACTTCTTTGAGATCTATGCCGGCGCAGAAACTTCCCCCTTCTCCTCTAATTAGGAGGGCGCGGATCTCGCGATCGTTTTCGAACTTGCGGAGCGCCTGATCGAGCGCCTCGATCAGCGGCTGATTGAGGGCGTTGCGTTTTTCGGGGCGGTTGAGAGTCAGCACCGCGTAGTTGAGATGGCGAGTGACTTTGAGAACTTCGTCGGCCATGTTGGTCGCTCCTTGGAGGTAGGCGTGTCGGCGGGAAGCATCGCACGGCCGACGCGGAGGCATCAAGGTTCGCGACGAATGCGGACAGCTACGCGGGCTCGGTCGTCACGGGCTGGGGCATGGCGCAGGCACCTGGCCGGTCGAGCCGATGAGGCTAACTATTGCGCCGGCCATGGCACCGGGCTGGTTGACCGGAATGGGATTCCCTCCGGGGATCGGAGTCGGAATCGGGCCGCTGGTGTGCACTTCGCCGTACGCGATGAGATCGCCCGCCAATACATTCAAGGGCGCGGTTTGGCAGTTCTGTTGCGGAAGGCTGGTCAGACTTCCCTTCAGCACATAGGTGTAGGAGGTCGGCAGGCAGAGCTCACCTCGAAAATCGACGGTCGAGGGATTGGCGCCCAGAACAATCGAGGCAGAGCCAGTCGTGAGGTAGCAGGAATCGGGGCCGGCGGTTTCGCTGACGGAGACATTCAAATCCAATGACAGTTGGCGGAAGGGCGTGCCGGTCAATGAGGCTGTCAGATTGCCCGGGCAAAGGCCGTCGCCGCTGCAAGTCGGCGAAGTCGGGACGAGTGCGCCGCTACCTTCGAGATCGAGACTGGGACGGTTTGTGGAGTGGGTGCGCGACTGTGCGACTGTGCCGTAGCAAACGAGCAGGGCCGCGATCATGAGGGCGGCAAACGGGGGATAAACGCGGCGGGGAACAATCGCGTCTTTCACGAGCGTGGAACTCCGTCTGCTTTTATAGACACAGATGGCCTCGTGCTGAAAGTGCTTCGACGGATTTTGTTCACAGGATGTTTCCAGGAGGTCCGGCAGCGCGAGGGCCTCATGATGGCGCGGGGATTTTCGGCGGAATCGCGAATAAGGGTTGTGTTTGTTGGTGTTTTGGAGGGGAACGTTTCACGTGAAACGTATTTGGTTCAGGAGGGGGAAAATGCGAGCAGGGACGGGCTGTTTTTGAGGGTCGAGATCGGGGAGACATCAGATGGCGCAAAATGTTTCGGTGAAAGTGCGGATAACCGTTGTGGCAGTTGGGTTATTCGATGCGGGTGTTTCACGTTAATGGGTCATTCTGTTCAGGAGAATGGAACGCGAATAGTTTTTCAATCGGCGCAAAGCAGAGGAGCTAAGCGGGAAGGGCGGGACGTCCTGCACCACACTTCGGCGGGACTAAACTCCAAACGCACGACAGGACCATAGTCTCAGGCCGGATGGAGTTTGCCTCCGCTTTGAATACGTCGAGCATCTATGGCCGCCAGAATATAATCCACGACCAATGATGCCAGGGTGACAAAAAAGCAACCAACGAGACCCATTAGCGCGGACGGGTTAGGAGATCCAATGAAAACAAGGAGTGCGAACAGCGTCAGAATCGCACATCCGATCGATCGGGCTTTCCCAATACTTAGTGGCAAAAGACCGATCGCCGCAGCGGCCATTAGAAAGCCTCCAGTATCCCCAGAAATGACGGCTCGAAGTGATGAGAGCATCGAAGCTGCAAGTGCCGCAAAGAGCAGAAAAGCGCCCCAATGAATCGCGCTGAAGAGATATTCCACGAGTTGAATCTTGCGGACGGGACCGTAATGTCGAACAAACCACCACGGGACTAACCCCACGAGTATCGTCGCGACAAAAAGAATTCTAGCGAATGCACCAAACGTAGTAGGAGCGCCGCCTGCTTGAGTACCAGGACCCCAAGCCCAATTGCCCAGAAACAAATGCGCTGAGGTAGCAGAAACGCCGAGTGCGACTAGCCCGACGATGAGTGCCAATTTTTCGCGCGACAGGCTCCCTTGGTCGGCACCCAGATGAGTCATGATTGCACGTTGCCTCCGAATGGGCGTTCCGAGAAGCGATAGTAGTTCATATTCATAATATAGCCCAGCTTATCACTCGCCCAAGGAGAGGATTCAGAATCTTGAATCGCGCGCGAGGCGCGCTGTAGTTGGACCCTCACCTTTGATCCTCTCCCTTACAGGGAGAGGGGAATGATCACGGCGCGCGTGGTGCTAGACGACGATGCTTAGCATTTTGTTTTTTATGTAGATTAGTTTTTTTGGGGGGTTGCCATCGAGGTGGCGTTTTATTGGCTCGCGGCTTAGGGCTAGGGCGATTACGGCTTCTTCGGGGGTGTTGGCGGGGACTTCGATGCGGTCGCGGACTTTGCCGTTTATTTGGATTGCGATTGTTACCAGCTCGTCGATCACTAGCTTTGGATCGAAGCCGGGCCATCGTTCCAGGTGGATTGAAGAGGTGTGGCCTAGGGAGCGCCAGATTTCTTCGGTTACGTGGGGGGCCATTGGGGCTAGTAACAGGATGAAGGATTCGAGGGTGAAGCGATCCATCTCGGCGGGCTTTAGTTTTGAGATGTGGTTCAGGTGATCCATCATCGCGGCCAAAGCGGTGTTGAAGCGGAGGCGATCGATGTGATCGGTTACCATCTGGATGGTTTTGTGGGTGCGCTTTAGAGTCTCTTCGCTTGGGGAGCCGTTCGGGGCGCCGGAGTCGATGTAGCGGCGCATCATCGTCCAGACCCGCTGGAGGAATCTTAGCGTGCCGCCGATGCCGTTTTCGTTCCAGTTGGTCGCTTCGTCGAAGGGGCTCATGAAGAGTTCCCAGAGGCGGAGCGCGTCGGCGCCGTACTTTTCGATCATCGCGTCCGGAGTGACGACGTTGCCTTTGCTCTTGGACATGCGCTGGCCGTCGCTGGCCCAAACGACGCCCTGGTTGCGCAGCGCGGGGAACGGCTCGTCGAAGCCAATCATTTCTTCGTCGAACATGACTTTCGTCCACATCCGCGCGTACAGCAGATGCATCACAGCGTGCTCGGCGCCGCCGACGTAGAGGTCGACGGGGAGCCATCGGTCGACCGCGCGGCGATCGAAGGGGCGCGCGCTTTCGTGCGGCGAGGCGAAGCGCAGGAAGTACCATGACGAGCAGGCGAAGCCGTCGAGCGTGTCGGTCTCGCGCTCGGCCGGGCCGCCGCATTTGGGGCATGTCGTGTTGACGAACTCCGGCACGTTGGCGAGCGGGGAGCGGCCGGTGCCGGACGGCAGGTAATCCTTCATCGGCGGAAGCATCACGGGCAGTTGATCTTCGGGGACCGGAACGATGCCGTCGGTCTTGCAGTAAACGATCGGAATGGGGCATCCCCAGTAGCGCTGACGCGAGATCAGCCAATCGCGCATCCGGTAGTTGATGGTGGCGCGGCCGATTTTGTTTTGCTCAGCGTAATTGCATACGGCGGTGATTGCTTCAGCGGTGGTCTTGCCGTTCAGGAAGCCGGAGTTGATCGCGATGCCGTGTTCGTTGAAGGCGCGATCCGCAGGCGGCGTCGAGCCGTCGGCGGGTGCCGTCACGCGGGGAATCTCGAGGTGATACTTGGTCGCGAATTCGAAGTCGCGCTGATCCTCGCCGGGCGCGGCCATGATCGCGCCGGTGCCGTAGCCCATCAGGACGTAATCGGCGATCCAGATCGGGATGTCTTTATTGGTGAAGACGTTGCGCGCGAAAGCGCCGGTGAAGACGCCGGACTTTTCTTTCGCCGTGGACATCCGCTCGATGTCTGTCTGGCGGCGCGCGTCGGCGACGTAGGACTCGATCTTCGCGCCCTGTGCGTCCGTAGTAATTTCGGCGACGAGCGGATGCTCGGGCGCCAGCACCATGAACGAGACGCCGAAGACGGTGTCGGGGCGCGTCGTGAAAAAGCGGACTTCCTTTCCCTTGTGCGCCGTGACCGGGAAACTGAGTTCGGCGCCTTCGCTGCGGCCGATCCAGTTTCGTTGCATCAGCTTGATCGGCTCGGGCCAATCGATGCCGTCGAGATCGGCGAGCAAGCGGTCGGCGTAGTCGGTGATCTTGATGTACCACTGCTCGAGATCTTTCTTGGTGACGGGATTGTCAGGGTGCCGCCAACAGCATCCGTTGATGACCTGCTCGTTGGCGAGAATGGTCTGGCACTTGTCGCACCACCATTGCGCGCCGTTCGCGCGGTAAGCGAGGCCGCGCTTGAGAAGCATCAGGAAGAACCATTGGGTCCACTTGTAGTACTCGGGCGACGACGAATTGATCTCGCGCGACCAATCGTAAGCGCATCCGGAGATCGTGAGCTGGCGCTTGAAGTTGGCGGCATAGCGCGGGACGGTTTCAGTGGGATGCGATCCCTTGAGGATGGCCTCGTTCTCGGCGGGGAGGCCGAACGCGTCCCATCCCATGGGATGCAGCACGTTGAAACCGGCCATCCGCTTGTAGCGGCCGACGACGTCGCATGGGACGTAGTTGTGCAAATGGCCGACGCTGAGGCCGGCGCCACTGGGATAGGGGAACATCTCGAGGATGTAGAATTTCGGGCGGCCGGGATCCTCGCGCGTGAGGTAGAGGTCGGTGCGGGCCCATTCGGATTGCCAGAAGGGCTCGATGATTTTGGGGTCGTAGCGTTCGTCCATGAGTCAGAGAAGTTTAGCGTGAGTACGATAAGAAGGTAATCACTTTATTGAATGTGAAACCCTTCGCGGGTTTCACGCTTCCGCGGCAGGGGTGACCCTGCACCCAGTACAAAAATTAAGATGCGGGACTTCGTCCCTGGTTGGAGGTTTTTTTGGGGGGAGATTCGAGAGTATAGAGGACGTGGGGGAGGGTGGCATGGGTGATGTCGCGCTGATAGGTGAAGCCGCAATTTTCCATGACGGCGCGCGAGGCTTTGTTGAGGGGGAGGGTGAAGGCGATGATCTGGGAAACGTCGAGGGTGTTGAAGGCGTGGTCGAGGGCGGCCTTCGAGATTTCGGTGGCGAAGCCTTTGCGCCAGTTGTCGGCGGTGATGGCGTAGGCTAGTTCGATTTCGTCGCGGGCTTCGACGAGTGTGTGTTTGATTCCGCCGTAGCCTACGAAGTCGTCGGTCGATTTGTCGCGGAAGGTCCAGAGGCCGAAGTTGTGGGAGTTCCAGTGGGCGGCGGAGCGATCGAGGAAGGCGCGGGTTTCGGCTTCGGTGAAGATTGCGCCGTCGGCGGAGAGCGTGGCCATCACGCGCGGGTCGGCGTGGAGGGTGCGGAGGTCGGTGAAGTCGCGTGGGGTTGTGGGGGTGCCGAGGAGGCGTGGGGTGTTTAGTTGGTGCATTGGAGGGGACTGTCGGCCGACGCTTGAGATTAAACGAGTCGAGGGTGGTGATGTGTCGTGCGTTGCACCTCTCCCGCCGCGCTCCTGCGGCGCGTGGCGACCTCCCCTCGGACAAGGGGAGGTTATTTGTTTTTGGAGTTGACTATTTTTTGCGGACTATTGTTAGGCCGTCGGCGATTCCTAGCATCACGGCTTCTACTCGGGTGTCGGTCGCGATGAAGTCGTTTAGCTTGCGCAGGGCCTGGGTGTCGGACTCCTGTTTGGTCTCGTCGGCGACTGCGCCGCTCCAGAGTACGTTGTCGATCAGGATTAGGCCGTTGGGACGGAGGCGCTTCAGGATTTCTTCGTAGTAGATGGCGTAGCTGGTTTTGTCGGCGTCGATGAAGGCGAAGTCGAAAGTGTGCGACGCGGGCAGGGCCTTCAGCGTTTCGGCGGCGGGCGCGAGCTTGAGCGTGATCTTGTTGGCGACGCCGGCGCGCTCCCAGTAGCGGCGGCCCATGCTGGTCCATTCGGCGTTGACGTCGCAGCATAGAAGCTTGCCGTCGGCGGGCAGTGCTCGCGCGACGCATAGGGCGCTGTAGCCGGTGAAGGTGCCGACTTCGACTGCGGAGCGCGCGCCGATTGCGGCGGCGAGCAGGCCCATCAGGGTGCCTTGCTCGGCGGCGATTTGCATTCCGCTGATGGGGCCGAGCTTTGCCGTTTCGGCGGCTAGCTCGGCGCGTAGAGGATCGGCGTTGTGGCCGTGGGATTCGAGGTATTTGTAGATTTGCGGGGTGAGGGAAATATATTTTGCGTGATCTGGCATGTGGGTAAGATGGCAGGATGTTTGGGGGGTGAAAAGTGGGGACGATGGGGTCTTGAAGGGAGAAGAAAAGATCCGGGATTCTTCGCTGCGCTCTGAATGACACAAGGACGGAGAAGCGAAACGGAAAGAATGCCGACGCAGGCGGAGGGAGAATCGTGAATCGCGCGCGGAACGCGCGCTGCGATCGGACCCTCACCCGACGCTCAGGACGAGCGTCGACCTCTCCCTAACAGGGAGAGGGGAAGAGTGGGAGAGGGGAAAGATCGGGTTAGCGGCCGCCTAGGTAGGCGAAGTCGCCGTGTTGGTTTACGGTCAGGGTGCCGGTGAAGATTGCGGGGTGTTTTTTGGCGCCGAGTGCGATTCGGTAGATTAGTTCGGTGTCGCCGACTTCGTAGAACGCGTCGTCGGGTGAGAGCACGTAGAGTTTTTCGCGATCGTCAGTGTCCGTCGCGCCTATGAACATCGCGCCCGACGCGGTAAGAACCGGATCGCCCAGAGATTCTAGTTCGGTGCCGAAGGGTGTGAGCTGTCCGCGCTGGATGCGCAAGTCGAGGCGCTGGTGCGTGAGGCGGAAAATCGCGGGGATATGAGCGCATCCGGCGAGCACCGCGGTCGTGCCGTCAGCCATCAGGCCGGGACGGCCCGCGGAGAGATATGTAACGGGACCGACGCTGGTGAGAGTTCCGGTCGGCAGTATTCGCGCCATCGAACGGCTGCTGTAAAGGAACAGCGCGGCGCCGGTGGGCGTCTTGGCGGTGAAGGCGACCATGATGCCCTGCGGAGTCGGGAGCGCGGCGGGCAATCCGAACGGGCGCTGGTAGAGCGTGTGATTGGGGCCGTACTCGCCTTCGACGGCTAGTTCGGTGACGCCCCCGGTAATCGAAGCGAGCAGGAGCGCCTGATGATGTTGGGTCGGCTTGGTGCTATCGCCAAGAAAGCCGGTGAACACGACCTGGCCGTCGTCGCCGATTTGCGGGCTGCCGAAGCTGAGGATGGCGAGCTCATGACCTTCGTTGGTTTTGGCGCCGGCCTTGGCCATACAGGCGAGCTTGCCGTGCGAGTAGAAGAAGAGCGCATCGCGGGCGTGCGGGACGGTCGAGATGAACGCAATGTTGCCGTCCATGTCGGCGACGGGATAAGGGTCGCCCTTGAAGGCGGGCGTACAATCGCCGCCGAGCGCGTTGGGATTCAGCGCGGTGATGATGCGATGGCTGGGGACGGCGTCGGCGTTGCCGATGAAAATATTCCATCGCGCCTTGATGTTGGTGTCTTTGGGCTGGGTCTCGGCGCCGAAGATGACGCGTCCATCGGGCATCATCGAGGGCACGCCGACTTCGGTCACGACACCGCCGCCGGGCGCGCGCATCCCGATGCCCGTGATGAGCACGGGCACGCCGTTGCTGTCGCTGGCGTAGACGGCTTGCGTGCTGTCGTTGGCGAGGTCGGCGCCGTTGCCGTTGAGACTTAGCGAGACCGCGTGCGCGCTCAACGGGGCGAGGAGCAGAATCGCGAGCGCATAAGGCAACGCCCTGAAACTAATCATTTTTCCCCCGGCCATAATCAGTGCATCGAATACAAAATCCCCATGAATCTTATAGTCACCGCAGCAGAGGTGGTGCAATGCAGGAAAATAGGCAGGCGTTGGCGGGCGGCGATGTGGTATAGGAGCGATGAAGGGTAGGCTGGCGAAAATATAAAGCGACGGTTTAAGTTTTACGGGGGCGCGCGATGAATGAAAAACCGGTTTCGTTTCGATCTGGCGACTTGACGCTCGAAGGTTTGATCGCAAATCCGGGCGGCGATGCGCCGGCGGCCGTCGTGTGCCATCCGCATCCGATGTACGGCGGGTCGATGTACAACAACGTCGTCGATGCGATGCTCGCGGCGCTGTGGCAACTGGGATACGCGACGCTGCGGTTCAATTTTCGCGGCGTCGGCGGCAGCGAAGGAGAGCATGACGGGGGCCCGGGCGAAGTCGACGATGCGTCGGCGGCGATGGCGTACATGCTTGCGCAGCCGGGCGTGCGCAAAGACGGCGCGGTGATGTTGGGATATTCGTTCGGCGCGATGGTCGCGGTGAGTGCGGGCTACGAGCGGGCGGAGATTGCGCGAATCGTCGCGGTGGCGCTGCCGATCGCGATGGCGGATGTGCGGATTCCGGATGGCGTGTCGAAGCCGATACTGCTCATTTCGGGAGATCGCGATTCGTACTCGCCGGTGGCGGGGCTGGCGGCGATCAAAGCTAAAATCGGGGATGCGGCGCGAATCGAGATCGTCGCGGGCGCCGATCATTTCTGCGGCGGCAGAGAAGCGGAACTGTCGCGCGTGCTGACGGCCGGGCTGACTACCTGAGAGATCGCGTAGAAGGGATCGCCGGGGTGCGCCTTTGCGATTGAAATGATCTGCTTGATGGTCGCGCGCAGGTCGCCGTGATTCATGCGGTCGAGCGCGGCGAAATTGTCGAGCTGGTGAAAGTAGATCAGGTAGTTCACGAGCACCGCGTTATTGAGCGGCTGCTTGTCGAGATCGAAGCGCTCGAGGCCCGATAGCGACGGCGCGAGGGCGGCGTAGTCGGCCTTGATGGCGGTGAAGGCGATCTCGCGCTGCTTATCGAGCTCGTCCTTGGGCAAGTTCGCCATGTAGATGCGGAGCAGGCGCGCCTGCTCCTGGAGCAGGAAGCGCGCGAATTTGAGATCGCTGTCTAGGATGCCGCGCGCTGCAATCGTCGAAGGGGCGGACTCGCCGTCGGTCGCCGCGAAGAATGCGACGGCGCCGGCGCTGCCGACGTAATTGGCTGACGACTCGTTGAACATCGCGTCGCTCGGTGCGTAGTAGGTGCGATGGAACAGCTCGTGGATTAGCACGCCGGCGAGCTCGACGCGGTCGAGCTGAAGAAGGTTGGTGAGCAGAGGGTCGTCGAAAAATCCGAGGCTCGAGAATGCCACCGACGGCCGCACCATCGTGTCGAGCCCCTGGGCTTCGAGCGACGCCGCCTCGGCCTTCGCATCGCTCTCGCTGAAGTAGCCGCGATACGGCACGCTGCCGACAATCGGGAACCACCACGTATACGGCACCAGCGAGTCGCGCGGCGCGGCCATCACGACGTAGACGACAGCGCTTTTGTCCACGGGCGCAATGGTTTCGTACGCACCGCCGACATTCTCGCCGAGTTTATCGGCTGCGAACTTGCGCACGGCGAGCACGGTCTCCAGCTTGGCGCGAACGTCGGTCGAAAGATCTTTGCGCGCCAGCACGTCATCGATTGGCTTGCGGTGCCAAAGAATTCGGCCTTCCTCGTACGCAGCGCGCGTGAAGTAGCATCCGGCCAGAAGAATCGGCGCGAGGACTATCGCGATGAGACGCAGCAGGTTTGCCGCCTGAAGATGAGCCCGCGCCGGCTGCCGCGTCATGACAGATACTTTCGTGAACAGCGTCAGCTCGCGACGAGGCGGTCGCTATTGGCCATCGCGGCGTATTGCAGTTCGAAGAGCCGATAGTAGAGGCCGCGCTGGGCGAGGAGTTCGTCGTGGGTGCCGCTTTCGCGCAGCATGCCGCCGCCGAGCACCATGATGCGATCGGCGCGCTCGATGGTGGAGAGGCGATGCGCGATGACGACGGCGGTGCGTTCGGCGAGCAGTTCGTTGAGCGCGAGCTGGATGAGGCGCTCGGTCTCGCTGTCGACGCTCGAAGTTGCCTCGTCCATCACGAGGATGCGCGGGTTGTAGGCGAGCGCACGCGCGAATGACAGCAATTGGCGCTGGCCCGCAGAGAGGTTGGCGCCGCGTTCGCGGATTTGCTCGGCGAGTCCGTCGGGCAGGCGCTCGACGAAGCGCAGAGCCTGTGCGCGGCGGAGCGCGTCGCGCACTTGCGATTCGGTGAGATCGAGGCCGAGCCGAATATTTTCCATCACGTCGCCGGCGAACAGGAAGACGTCCTGCTGTACGAGGCCGATCGTGCGGCGGAGCGCGCGCAGGTCCCATTCGCGCACGTCGATTCCGTCGACGAGGATGCGGCCGCTTTGCACGTCGTAGAAGCGGTTCAGCAATTTGATGATGGTCGTTTTACCGGAGCCGGTCGGGCCGACGATGGCGATTTTCTGTCCGGGATCGACGCTGAAGCTCAGGTCTTTCAGGATCGGTTCGTCGGGTCGGTATTCGAAGTTGACGTGATCGAAGACGATCGAGCCGCGCGAGACGGTCGGCAGCTTCGGCGTTGCAGGAGTCGAGACGATGAACGGTTCTTCCATCAGCTGTTCGATTCGCTCGGCCGACGCGAGCGCCGATTGCAGCGCCGTGTACTTGTTCGAGATTTCCCGCAGCGGCATGAAGAACATCTGCGCGTACTGCATGAAGCCGACGAGGGTGCCGATGGTGATCACACGATGAATCGCTTCGCCGCCGCCGGCCCAGAGGATCACGCCGATCGTGACCGACGCCACCGTATCGACTGCGGCGAAGAGTCCGGTCTCGTAAATGTTCGCCATCATCTGCGAGTCGCGGCTGCGCAGGTTCAAGACGTCGAACTCGTCACGGCTGGTGCGCTCGCGCGTGAAGAGCTGGATGACGGTCATGCCGGCGAGCGACTCGGAGAGATACGCGTTCACGGCGGCGAGACGCTCGCGAATCTGGCGGTAGACGATGCGCGCCCGCACGCGGAAGAGGTTGATGAACAGCAGGAGCGGCGGAATCGCAATCAACGCCCACAGCGCCAGGTGCGGGCTCTTGAACCACATGATGACCACGATTCCCGTCATCGTCATCACGTCGACGAACACCGTGAGCGCGCCGGACGCGAACATGTCGTTGATGGCGTCGATGTCGGTCGTCATGCGGCTGACGAGCCTGCCCACGGGCGTGCGATCGAAGAAGGACATCGGGAGCCGCTCGACGTGATTGAAAACCGCGAGGCGCAAGTCAGACAAAGAATACTGCGCGACCATTATCGTCAGGTAGAACTGCGCGTAAAAGGTCGCGAACTCACCGACGACGAGCAGGATGTAAATCGGAGCCATCGTCGTCAGGCTCGCGCCGCCGGTCATGCGGAAAATCGCGGCCAGCCACGCCGGCGGAGCGACCTTATGATGAGCGAGGAAGAGATCGATGATGAGCTGGATGATGTAGGGCTGCGCGAGGGCGAAGGCCGCGTTCAACGGCATCAGGATCACGGACAGGAAGAACAGCCGGCGGTAGGGACGGACGTAGGTCCAGATGAACTTCAGCAGCGCGTAGTCGCGCGCCCGTCCGAGTTGTTTTTCCTCGCCCTGCTGCATCGCTAGTAGCGCTCGAGCTCCTCTTCCATCAGTTGGCGATGGAACAGCTCGGCGTAGATTCCATGCTGCGCCATCAGCTGTTCGTGCGTTCCGCGCTCGGCGATCTGGCCGTCTTCGAGGACGACGATTTCATCGGCGTCGCGCACGGTGGACGCTCGATGCGAAACCACGATTGCGGTGCGGCCGCTGACGGAGGCCTCGAGGCCGTCGAGGATCGACTTTTCAGTTTCCGTGTCGACGCTCGAAAGCGCGTCGTCGAGCACCACGACTCCGGGCCGGTAGGTGAGCAGGCGCGCGATGGTTGCGCGCTGCTTCTGGCCGCCCGAGAGCGACATGCCGCGCTCGCCGACGATAGTGTCGAGGCCATGCGGCAACACGGCGATGTCAGATTCAAGTCCGGCGACGCGTGCTGCGTTTTCGATTTCAGCGACGGTAGCATCGGGCCGGCCGAACGCGATGTTGCGGGCGAGCGTATCGGAGAAAAGAATCGGCTCCTGCGGCACCACGCCGAGCGTCTTGCGCAGCGAATGCAGCGGGATGTCGCGAACGTCCTTGCCGTCGAGCATCACGCGACCGTCGGTCGGTTCGATAAGGCGAGTCAGCAGCTTGACCATCGTGGATTTGCCGGAGCCGGTCCGTCCGACGATCGCGAGTTTGCCGCCGGCGGGCACGCGAACCGAGACGTCCTTGAGCGCGTAGCTGTAGTGGCCGTTGTTCTGGGCGCCGTTCGATTCGGCGACCGCGCCTGCAACGCCATCGCGCAGAAAATAGCTGAAGGATACGTGGTCCCATTCGACGGCGCCTTTGACGCTGAGCTGGACGCCGCCGTCTTCGAGTTCGCCGGCCTGCGGCGGTGCGGCAAAAATTTCGTTGAGGCGTTTCATCGCGGCCTTCGCGCGCTGATAAACCGAAATCATGTAGCCCATCGAGGTGACGGGCCACGCCATCCGCGACAGATAGCCCATGAACGCGACGAGGTCGCCGACTTCGAGCTTTTCGCGCGTGACCATCGAGCCGCCGTAGATCAGCAGGACCATGACCGCGACAGTCGAGGTGCCGCGAATGATGGGGAACATCGCGCCGCGAAGGCGGGCGAGCGCGAGGCCGAGTTCGTTGTAGTCGTCGTTGGCTTTGCGGAAGAGGGCGGACTCGTGATCCTCGAGCGCGTAGGCCTTGACGACGTGAATTCCGGCGAGGCTTTCCTGCACCTTGGATTCGATGCCGCCGAGTCCTTCCTGCACGGCCAGGTTGCGGACCATCAGGGAGCGCGACAGTTGCTTCATTCCGACCATCAGCAAGATGTAGGGGATGACGACGACTATGGTCAGCTTCACGTTGGCGCTCAGCATGAAGATGAGCGCGAAGGTGACCGTCGCGGGAGCGTCGGCAAACGTCACGACGCCCATCCCGACCATCATGCGGACGGCGGTGAGGTCGTTGACGAGGCGCGACATGAGGTCGCCGACCTTGTGCTTGTCGTAAAAGTCGGCGCCGAGATGAGTGAGGTGGACGAAGAGATCGTTGCGCAGATCGTATTCGATGTCGCGGCCGGTGTTGAAAATCGTCATGCGCGAAAGCCATCGCGCGGTACCGCCGAGCAGCGCGGCGCCGCATAACATCAAGACGATTCGATCAAGCGACTCCTGCGCGGGGAGGCCGAGCTTCGCGAGCGGGGTAAAGGTTTGAGCGTGATGCGCCTGCACTGCGCTGATCGCGGCGCCGCTGAGATACGCGACGGTCATGCCGCACGCCGACGCGACCAGCGTGCATAGCATACCGAGTCCGTACCAGGTCCAATACCGGCGTACGTAGAAGAACAGACGTTTCATGGGCAGTCGCTAAAATATCAGGTCTGCGGCGCGATAGAAGTGGTCGGCGGCCACAGATTTCAACCAGGCCGAGCGAGAACTCAAATTCCGGTGCGCGATTTCAGGCGGCGCTCGTAGAGCTTCGCGTACTTCAGGAATACGTAGAAGGCAGCGGTCATGGCGGCATACAGACCGCGTCCGCCGTCGCGGAAGCCACCGCGGATTATGTAGAAGTTGAAAAATCGCCACGCGGGATTCGCGAGCATCTTGAACGGAGTGAAGGCGTTGGGCTCCTGCTCCATCGCGGCGCGCGAGCTGAAGCGGTTGATCGTCGCGACGTGATCAGAGATGTCGCGATAGCTGAAATGGAGAATGGGCTGATCGAGGCGAGCGACGCGTCCGTCGACGATGACCTTGTCATGCGGATCGCGGCCGCCGATATGGCCACGATCGCGGCGGAACAGGCGCACCGGAGTGTCGGGGTAGATTGCGTGCGAGTAGTAATGGCCGAGGTGATAGAGGATGCGACGGATGCGGTAGCCGTCGGCTGAGGGCGAGGATACAGCGCGCAGGATTTCCTCGCCGAGGTCGTGGGTCGCCTGCTCGTCGGCGTCCATCAGCAGCACCCAGTCGCCGGTCGCGCGATCGAGCGCCATCTGCTTTTGCTTCACGTAGTTGGTGAACTCGTGCTGGAGGACGTCGGCGCCGAGGCCGCGCGCGATCTCGACGGTTTTGTCGGTGGAGAATGAGTCGATGATTATTTTCTCGTCGCAGAACCACGCGCTGTTGAGGCACTGGCCGATCAGCGCTTCTTCGTCGCGCGTGATGGTGATCAGCGAAATCTTTGGGCGAGCTGACATTCGTCAGGAGGCGTGCATCGCTTCGGCGCGATCGAGGCCTTCGATCACTTTCGCGGCGATCGATTTGAATTCGGCGGTGATCGGATGCGTTGGGTTGGACGCGACGATCGGTTTTGCCTGATCGCCGCCTTCGCGGAGCTCACGGACCAGCGGCAGTTCGCCGAGGAACGGGACGTTAAGCGATTCGGCAAGGCGAGCGCCGCCGCCGTGCGCGAAGATTTCGTGGCGATGGTTGCACTTGCGGCAGAGGTAATAGCTCATGTTCTCGACCACGCCGAGGACGGGGACGTGGACTTCATCGAACATCGCGACACCGCGCTTGACGTCGAGCAGGGCGATCTCCTGCGGCGTCGTCACGATCACACCGCCGTCGAGGGCGACGCGCTGAGTGATGGTCAGTTGCGCGTCACCGGTGCCGGGCGGGAGGTCGAGCACGAGGCAATCGAGATCGCCCCATTCGACGTTGAATAGGAATTCGGTTTCGAGCTTGGTGACCATCGGGCCGCGCCAGATGACGGCGGTCTCGTCGTTGATGAACAGCGCCATCGAGATGTAGCGGATGCCGTAGCGCTCGAGCGGGATGATGCGGCGTTCGGGCGTGAGGGTGACGGCTTTCTCGACGCCGACCATCATGGCGACGCTGGGGCCGTAGACGTCGGCGTCCATCAGGCCGACGCGCCAGCCGAGGGCATGCATCGCGAGTGCGAGGTTCACGGCGACGGTGGATTTGCCGACGCCGCCTTTGCCGCTCGCGACCGCGACGATGTGCTTGACGCCTTTGATCGAGCGCGGCTGGGCCATCGCGGGACCGGACTTCGGCGCAGTCGCGGCAGGCTGTTCGAGCTGGACGTTGACATTGGGAACGCCGGGCATCGCGGCAACGGTCGCCTTGACGTCGGCGACAATCTTGTCGACGACTTCGGGTTTCGCCGACGCCATCGTCAGCGAGACGGTCACGCCTGCGTACGCTACTTCGATGTCCTTGATGATACCGAACGAGACGATGTCGCGGGTGAAGCCGGGGTATTTTACTTTCTTCAGCTCGGCGAGGATTTCATTTGGACTCGGCATTTTGCGGGTCGGACCTGTCGCGGTTTCGGTTAGGATGGGGCTGCGCTACAAAAGCGCGACGCTCATGTTATCATTCCGGAACCGCCGGAAAAACGACGGGTTAAGCGCGTCGGGAGTTCTATAATATTGGGCAAGGAAGGCGTCATCGCACCGCGAATCCGGTTCGGTAACGAGGCCGGCGAAGTCGCGAGGCTCGCCGAGCGCGATTTGGCAAGCGGGCTCGCGGCGATGGTCGGTGCTAAGGTGGGAGCGTCCGCGGACGCGTCGATCCAACGAAATGAAATCGTAGTCGAGCTCGGTGATTCGAGCACTGGCGCGCCGGAATCGACGGTCGCACTCGAAGGCGACAGCTTCGAGATCGCGCGCAGTGCGAAGTCGATTGGGATTCGCGCGGGGAGCGAGCGCGGATTGATTCACGCGGCGTCGAATCTGCTCGAAAAGCTTGGGGCGAAGTTTCCGCCGGGCGTCGCGCCGACCTATCCACGTATTGATTTAGAGCGACTGGCTGCGATCGAACCTTGGCGCGTTACGCCGGCGTTCAAGCGGCGCGCGTTCATCTCGGACATCATGACGTGGAACTACAATTTTCCTGACCGACTCGAATTGCATCTGCGGCACGACAGGGAATTCATTCCCTGGATAGCGCGGCGGGGGATCAACGCGTTCTCGTATATCCGGCACGCGCATGATACGCGGCTCAAGATTGACGAGATCGCGCCGCTACTGCGCGAGCATGGGATCGGCGTCGAGTACGGAGGGCACGTTCTGCAGTTGTTGCTGCCGCGCGATCGCTTCGATGAGCATCCGGAATATTTTCCGGCCGGCGATGACGGCGTTCGCGGCGCGCGCGGGAATCTATGCGTGTCGAATGCCGAGGCGGTCGCGATCGTGCGTGAAGGCGCGCTCGAATATGTTCGCGAGCATTCTGAGAATGAGTTGCTGCACATCTGGGGGGCCGACGTGTGGCGCGGCGCGTGGTGTCAATGTGCGCAATGTCGCGAACTGCCGGCGCAGCTTCAGTACATGAAGGTCGTCAATGCGATTGCGGGTGCGCTGGGCGGCGACTCGAAGGCACCGCCGATTGCGTACCTTGCTTATCACGACACGATCGAGCCGCATCCGGGCTTGAAGCCGCTAGATAACGTGTGGTTCGAATGGGCGCCGCGCGAGCGATGCTACAGCCACGCGATCGACGACGCGGCCTGCGAGATAAATCCGCGGTACCTCGAATCGTTGAAACGCTACATCGAGATCTTCGGGGGCCGCGGGCACATCTTCGAATACTATGCCGACGCGATTCTGTTCGGCGGTTTGGGCTTCGCCACGCCGGCGATTGTGGCGTCGGATTTGCGCGCGTATCGGCGGCTGGGCATCACGAGTATCTCGTGCCTGACGTTCGGCGCGTACAGCGTGATGGCGTATCCGGCGAATCTGGAGGCGTTCGTCAGAGGGACGCGGGATCCTGATTTCGATTCCGACGCGACACTGGTTGAGACCTCGGTGGGACGGCATCCGCGATGCTCTGCTGAAATGGCGGCCGGGTATCGAGCGATCGTGCGAGCGTCGAAGCTGTGTCTCGACTATGCCGATATTATTCGGCCGATCGCTTCGGCGGAGAAGGCGGCGCGAAAGCGCGTCGAGCTTCAGGAAGCGGCTTTGATTTTCAATGCGGCGATCGCTGCGGCCGAGCAGATTGTGTCGAGCGCGGATACTCGGCTCGCTAAAGCCGAGAAGGAACTGTGGCGTTACAGCAGCGACGTGATCGCGGGAATGTCCGACTACCTGGGAGCGCTGCAACAGACTGGCGTTCATCGCCAGATTTGGGGTGCGGCTGCGATCACCAGAGTCACCGACGCTATCACGCACATTCGTGAGATCGATCCTGAAATCAAGGGGACGTGGGGCGCGTACGACCTCGAATGGATTCGCGAGTTCTGGATTCGCGGACTTCAGCGCGCGCTCGATGGCGACGGGAAACCGGCGGAGGAGCTGTTCTGATGGATGCTGACAACGGATTTGCATTGTCACCGGAACTGCGCGCGCTGCGCGACCAGATCGGGAAAATAATTCGGGAAGAGATTATCCCAATCGAGGCGCGATGCGATCCTGACGCGGCGGAGATTCCCGAGGACGATTACTGGCGGATTGCGCGCAAGAATCAGGCGGCCGGCCTGTGGTGTATGGGTGCGCCGCGCGAATACGGCGGCGGAGGCCTCGGCACTTTCGACATGTGCGTGCTGACGGAAGAAATGGCGCAGCATCGCATGGGGCTCTACAACCCCGGATGCGGCGTGTTCGGGCGCACGCCGCCGCCGGTGATTTACGCGGGCACCGAGGAACAGAAGCGCGCGTACGCCGGCGGCACGATCAAGAATGCGTGGCATACGTTCTTTGCGATCACTGAGCCGTCGGGCGGATCTGATCCGGCGGGCGCGATTCAGTGCAAGGCGGTTCGGCAGGGCGATACCTACGTGCTGAACGGCACGAAGATTTTCATTTCGCATGCGCATGAGGCGGAGTGGGGCGTCGTGTTCACTCGCACCGATGCGAAGGCCGGGCGCAAGGGAATCACGTGCTTCATAATCAAGAAGGGCACGCCGGGATTTACGGCGCGGCCGTTTCGCACGCTGCGGACGTCGGCGCTGCCGAACGAAGTTCACTTCGAAGATTGCGTCGTTCCGATCGAGCAGCGGCTCGGGCCTGAGGGCGAGGGATTGAACCTGTGCCTCGATCTGCTGACGCGGCTGCGGTTTCCGTACTCGGCGTGCAACGTCGGCGTCGGAGTGGCGGCGCTGAAAATGGCGATCAATCACGCCAAGCAGCGCAGCACGTTCGGCGAGTTGCTGTCGAAGCGGCAGGCGATACAGTGGATGCTCGCTGATTCGGAGGTCGAGCTGCGCGCGGCGCGATGGCTGACGTGGGAGGGCGCGTGGAAGGCTGACCGCGGCGAGGACTTTCGTACGGAAGCGTCGATTGCGAAGCTGTATTCGAGCGAGGTGCTCGGGCGTGTGATCGATCGCGCGGTGCAGATTCATGGCGG
>Ga0210383_10000037_pt1 | contig 147813 bp, 127 predicted proteins | sample IncBWC14OmetaG_FD_160072 | JGI IMG/M metagenome (GOLD analysis project Ga0210383, IMG submission 160072) | Forest soil microbial communities from Barre Woods Harvard Forest LTER site, Petersham, Massachusetts, United States - Inc-BW-C-14-O ...
ACAAGCGGAAAGACGTGGCTTACGCGAGAACCATTCAACGGCTGCAATTGCCAGTTGGCAGTTAACATTCGCTCCCTAAACGGGACGATCCGTCAGAAATGCGCCGAGTTTGTGACGTCCGTCACCGAGAAAAGGACGCTGACCACGATATTTATTGAATCACCATTGGCAGGCGCGCTTGTAGTGTAGCTACGAGTGGAGTTACAATGAATTTTGAGTGGGACCAGGCCAAGAACCGTGCGAACATCCGGAAAACGGCCTCGATTTCACGGATGCCGAAGAAGTGTTCCGCGGCGTGCTCTTAGTAAGCCCGGACACGCGGGAAGACTACGGAGAAAAGCGCTGGGCCGGACTGGGCGTGATTGGCACCCGCACTGTAAAAGTAGTTTTCGCCGAGCTTGGGCACGAGACCATTCGCATCATTTCACTGAGAAAGGCGACCAGGCATGAACGCAAAGAATACGAAGAGACGATCCAGAACGGACTGGAAGCGGGTTGATTTAATGCGCGATGAAGATATCGATCTCTCGGACTCGCCCGAGCTCGGACCTGAATTCTTTGCCAACGCCATCCTCTGGCCAGGCCCGAAAAAGCAGATCACGTTGCGCATCGATCCCGACGTACTGACATTCTTCCGCAAGCATGGACGCGGTTATCAGAGCACGATCAACGCCGTCCTGCGGAAATACATGGAAGTCAGGAAAGAATCGAAATCCGTCAAGCCGCGGAGTTCCGCGGACCAGCGTGTCAGCAGCCGATGATTGAGGTCGGCGGGGTCCACGACACGACGATTGAGTACTAGCTTCCGTGCCGTCTCGGAACCCGCTTCGAAATATTGCAGAGGATTTCGTACGGAGTGCTGTTGGCTAGCTCGGCGTGCTCGAGCGCGTCGACGCTCAGGCCTGCGCACTCGCCGAGCAGGATGACTTCGTCTCCTACGGTGACGCCGGGAATTCCGGTGACATCGACTAGCGTAAGGTCCATCGAGATGCGGCCTACGATCGGCGCGTAGTGCTCGCGCACGATCACGCGGCCGCGATTGGAGAGCTGGCGGTTATAGCCGTCGGCGTAGCCCACGGGCAGAACCGCAACGTGCGCGGGAGCTTTGGTCACATAAGTCGCGCCATAACCCAAGGGCTGGTTCGCTGCGAAATCCCGCAACGATAAGATGCGGGTCTTCCAGGTAAGAATCGGTTTCACGGGCAGGCGCAGAGTTCCGCCGCTCACTTCACGTCCGGCGCGCTGAAAGGGCAGGTAATATCCGTAGAGCGCGACTCCCGGGCGCACCATGGTATTCCACGTTTCGTGCCGCGAAATCACAGCGGCAGTGTTCGCCATGTGCACGAACTTTGGTTCCATGCCTGCGTCCTGCACCATGCGCCGGGCCGATTCGAATTTTTGCTCCTGCTCGGCCACTGAAGGCGCATCCATGATTTCCGAAGATGCGAGATGGGTCGACAGCCCCTCCAGCGCAAGGTGCTTAGCCGCTTTCAGGGTGGTGAGAACGCCGGGAAGTTGATCGAGCGCAACACCCAGGCGGCCCATGCCGGTATCGACTTTCAGATGCACCGGATGCTGCGCCACGCCCAGGGCGGCCGCGGCCGATTCGAGCGTCTCGATATGCCAGGGCTCCCAGACCGTGGGCGTGAGATGAAGGCGGATGATCTCACTCTCTTCGCCGCGCCAGAAGCCCGTCATCAGAAGAATGTTGGCGCGGATGCCCGCCTCGCGCAGGGGAATCGCTTCATCGAGTGAAGTCACTCCCAGCCACTTCGCGCCTTCGGCTTCGAGCGCACGGGAGCACTCGACCGCACCGTGACCGTAGGCGTCGGCCTTGACGACCGCGCACACGGTGACATTCGCTCCGACGTGCTTTTGCACGGTGCGGAAATTTTGCCGCAGCGTAGTCAAAGAAACTTCCGCCCAGGTGGGGCGGGTCGCTACGCGGCTCAGGATTTCTGCGGTGGTTGCCACTTTCGCGATTATAGCGGGAGCAGAGCGCGCGCCCAGGTTACGCCGGGGCTACTCCCGCGATTATCTCTGGTCTCACAAGTCTCCACTTCTCGCGCAAACAGCGCGCGAGAAATGGGGCACCTGTCCGACCCACCCCTCTAGTTTCCTGCCAGCAGGAAATTCACCGTGATCTGTGTTTCCACCTCGATGGGTTCGCTGTTGAGGATGTAGGGGCGATAGCGCCACTGGCTCACGGCCGCGACCGCAGCCGGCACGAGCATCGGAGGCCCGGAGACAGCGTGTAGGTGATCGATCGTTCCCGCTTTGCTGATCACTGCGACCAGAACCACTGAGCCCTGGATGCGCGCGGTTTTCGCCAATGGAGGATATACGGGCTCGACCCGGTGCAGCAGATTGCCTTCGAGCATGGACGACGTTCGAATGGCGCGGGTGATCGCCGGGGGCGGAGTGGGTAACGGCCTGTTCCCGCCAAGCGGGAATGGAAGCGCGGGGCCGGATGTCGTTCCGATCGCCGAAACAACCGGGCCGCAGAGGGCATTGCATTGTTCACCCGGCGTCGGCGTGTCGTCGGCTGTCGTGGATATGGTCCTTGGAATTCGTCCGGGCGCCACGAATCTTGCGGGGGAGAGGTTGTTCTGCGCCGCGTGCGGGGCCGCGGATCGCGGCGTGCCGGCGAGTGGTTCCGGCGCGAGTCGTCCCAAACTGATGGGTGTAGAGACGGTGCGCGCCGCGGGCAGGCCAACGGTCTGCAGCACCGGCAGCAGAAGCAGCAGGCCGACGATCACTGCCTGCAAACCGAACGAAGTCATGGTCGTCCAACTGCGGCGACCGCGCTGGCCCCAGGAAGTTTCCAGTATGCTATCGGCAAAGATTGTGTTTTCGGAAGTCGTGTGATCGAGCCCGGTGTATTCCAGCATGGCGTCCTCCAGCGTTGAGATCTGTTTGCTGTTATGGACACCACGAAAGCTGGCGCGGGCGCGGATTACGCAAAGAAAAAAGGCCGCGTTTTCACGCGGCCTGCTGGAACTTTTCAGACACTCGGGGTGTCCGGCATTTACTGTTTTGGTGCTGCCGGCGCTGCTGGCTTGGCGGCTCCGGCCGGCTTGCTCGCGGGTGGCTTCGCAGCCCCCGTGGAAGCGGGTGCGGGAACGCCCGACTGCGTGTTGTAAAGTTCAACCACCTGCTTTGTAATATCCACGCCATCGCCCGCCATCAGGACCGGACCTTGCGGCCATTGCTTTGACGTGTCCATGAGCATTCCGTAGCCGTTGTCCTGAGAGTACTTCACTACCACCTGAGCCACCTTTGGAAAGATGCGACTGAAGATTTCCTGCTGCTGGGCGCCGAAATCTTCCTGAGCATCCTGCACCGACCGATCAAAAAGCTTTTGCTTGCTTTCGATCTGCTTCTTCAGAGTGTCCAGAGCCTCTGGACTCAGCTTGTCCTGGGTGTTGGTCAGCTGCTTCTTTAGACCTTCCAACTCGTCGTTCTGAGTCTTCAGCTCGTTCTGCTTGGGCTCAAACTTCTTGCGCAAAGCTTCGAGGTCGCGGTTTCCTTCGTTGCACCCGAAGACGGCCGCTTCTATGTTGATAGCTCCGATCTTGGTGCCAGTGATGGCAGGAGCCGCCGGCGCAGGGGTGGCAGATGTAGCAGCCGGCCCTGACGGTGTGGCGGCGCTGCCGGTTTGGGCCAACGCGGAAAGAGTTAAGGTAACCGCGCAGGCCAGAAGAATTCGCAGAAACTTGCTTGTCATTGGATCGGTTGAACTCCTTGGGAACATGCTTTTTCCGAGCATGCTTCCGGGAATGAACTGCATTTGCCGTTCTCTATTTATCGTTCTCTGAATCGCTGCTCAGATCGTTTCTTGAGTCAACGCTGGGCCGCACTGAAATGAGGTCTCCGAAGCGGTTAGCGGCCGCCATCGGAAAGGGCGCACTAGATTGCCAGCGTCGCACACGCCGCATCGGCTGGGTGTGCCGTCCACTCCTCACAGCTGACTTGATGGCGTGGATCATGAACATTATAGTGACCTCGCGCATAGCCCGTCAAACCTAACTAAAAGCGTCGCAGCCGCTAGAACGTGGTCGCCACGGTAAACCGGAAAGTCTTGCGCGGCTCCCTCAACTGGAAACTGGGCGAATAAGTGTTGACTGCCTGATGATAGGTGTAAGCGCCCGCCGCAGTGTTGCAAATGGTTCCCGGCGGCGTTCCGGCCGGACACTGCGCTTGCGGGAACATTGCAGTCGTAATCGGAATCGGCGGGTTCGCCTGCTCGTTCAGCCGCAGCGGGTTGTACGCCCAGTAGATGCGGAAAGGTGCGTTCACCACGGGCAAGAACATCTGTAGTTCAAGGCCGGTGGAAGCGCGTGGCCTCCAGTTCGTCTGGCCTAACACCTCCAGCTGATTCGAGGGCCTCGGATTTAGGATGCTTCCACCCTGGCAGTTATAGCCGGCGTCGAGCGTGGGACATCCGAATAGTGTACCCACCACCTGATCGTACTGCGCCTGGGCGATCTGCAATTGCGATCGCCGGAGGATCGGATCGATTCCCATATCCCAGAAAGGAACAATCGCCACCGGACCGGCGATGGTGATGCGGTATTCGAAATTCGTGAACACACTAAGGTCGCCGCCGGGGAACACGATCTGATCGACCGGGATGGGAATCGTCCAGTTCCCTAAGCGCGGGTTGGCCGGATTCTTGGGAACCGGGGTTCCATCCGGATTGGTCAGCGTGATTACGTTAGAACTGGGAAGAAACGCCACCGGAGAGACGGAGCGGATATCGAAACCGCGAATGTCATTTTCGCCGCCCATGAAGAAGCGCTGGAACGGGGGCGCCACCAGGCCTCCCCAGCCGCTGATGAATGATCCCTGAATGTTGAAGCCGAGGGCGTTGCGGCGGTTTTGCACTGGGATGAATTTCTTGTACTGCACAATCGGCCGGATCGAATGGACCGTGCCCCCGATTCCGGCGAACTCCACCCCAAGCGTCATCTGGTGCCCTTTGTGCGGAGAGATGCCGCTATCGAGGGTATTAAAGGAAAAATTGGGGAAGAGCTTGCTGGTAATGATTCCGTTCACCGCGTTCGGCCCGGAAATACCGCGGAAGGCGATGAAGTCGAACAGATTCTTCGAGGCGGTGCTCAACGGCAACAGCGTCGACCGGTCTAGTGTGTAAGACACGCCCAGACGCTTGAAGGAGCGGCGCAAGGGATAACTCATCGACGTGGTGAAACCCACGCTCGATTGCGAATAGTTTTGCAGGTTTTGCAACGCCGCGCTGGGCAGGTTCAAGCTTTGTCCACCACCCAGGATGGAAAGCTGGCGCGCCTGGTTGTAACTGATCTTGTTACCGAACACGTTGAAGCCGAATTGCAGCGGACGGTCGAACATGTAGGGCTGGGTAAATCCAAGGTTCACGCTGCGCGCCAGGTTCCCCAGGCTGATCTGCACCTGCAGGGTTTCGCCGCGCCCCAGAAAGTTGTTGGTGGCGTAGTTGAGCCCGATGAATGCGCCCTCCAGCCCGCTGACGCCGCCGTTGAGGCCGATGCTGTTCTTGCCTTTCTCGTGGACTTTCAGGGTCAGGTCGACCTGGCCGTTTTTCTCGTCCAACTTCTTGTCGGTCACGTTCGGATCGTCGGGTTTCAGCTGGTCGAAATAAGAAAGTTGATTCAGGCGAAGCAGGCTCAGTTCCCACAAACGAGAGTTGTAGACGCCACCCTCTTCGAGAGCCAACTCGCGACGGATCACTTTGTCGCGCGTTGTAGTGTTGCCCGTAAACTCGATCCGGCGCACGGTAAACTGCTTGCCCTCGTCGACCTCGATTTCCAGATTTGCGATTTTCTTGTCGTCGTCAAAGGTGGTATTGGGAATAGGTGAGTAGTTGATATAGCCGTACTCACCGTAAGCCTTGCGCAGAGCCTCCAGGCCTTTAGCAATCTTCTCGCGGCTGAAAATATCTCCGTCCTTGAGCGGGAAAAGCGAGCGCAGCGCAGCCGTGTTGGGAATCGCTTTGTTGCCCTTGAAAGTAATTTTCCCGAGCCGGTACTTTTCTCCCTCGTCGATCGGCATCGTAATGTCGACCGCCTTCCCCGGCCCCGACTGAATCAGGGGAACGTGCGGGCCCGGGTGCCCTGTGTCGTGAATCTCCGTCTTAGGGTCGGTCACGTTCGCCTTGAAGTATCCGCGGTTCTGATATTCCGCGCGCACCCGCTCGGTGTCTTCTTCCAGTTTGGTGGCGTCGTAGGTCTTGGCAAAAATATTTTCCAGGAAGATGGAATGGGGAATGCCGATCGGCTTCAGGTTCTTCATGGCTGCGCGCAGGGTCCGCGAAGGTATGGCTTTGTTGCCCTCGAACTTAATCTTGCCGACCTTGACCTTCGGCCCTTCTTTGATCACAAACGTTATGCCGACGGCGGCCGGTGGAATCTGCCGCACTTCGGTTCGGATGGTGGCGAACTGGTGCCCGTGTTCGGCTTCCAGACCTTTGATGGAAACTTCCGCTTTCTTGATGCGCGTGGGATCGTACTGGCTCTCGACCACGAGCCCGACTTTGTCCTGCTTAAAGCGATCGAGGATGTCGCTGTCGGAAATCGAACCGTGCCCCAGGTAGAGAATTTCGCGGATCGTCGGCTTCTCCTTCACCTGAATGATCAGGCGCCAGCCCTTGGGCGTCTGTTCGCGCAGGATCTTGACGTCTTCGAAGTATCCGGTGTTCCACAGAGAGTTGAAGTCTCGCTCCAAGGCGGAAGTGTCGTAAACGTCCCCCGGTTTGGTAAAGACGCGAGCCTTGATGGTTTCGGCTGGAATGCGGCGATTGCCGCTCACGTTGATTTCCGAAACCAGGTCGGTCTGCGCCCACGTCAAGCCGGCGGTCGCCAGCAGGAGCGTGGCCAGTACAAGGCAACGATTGAGCAGACTCCACCCCACTCTTGGCCAAGGCCGTTGAAATGAAGAAGATGGCACCGACGCGGCCCCTGCAACACGGGGGCGCTTGGGCACAACAAGGTTCTCCGAATGAAAGCGAAAAGGAATCGCTACGACCTCAGCCTCTGGGATGTAAGAAAACTGTCATTATACGGTAGCGCAAGGGAAAGCGTCCAAGCCGCAACTCTTTCTGGGCCGAAATCTTCGGCCAAATCCTGTTGCGTCCTTTCAAAATCCAGCCCAGCAGGTCTGACCCGATCCGCGAAACCTGCGGTTGCTTCATGGGGATGGCTTGGTTAACTCTACATCAATGAAGACGGAATAAAACGTGGCCGAGTTGCCCATGTCGGCAAGTTTTTCTGATGTGAGGGCGTTAAGGCTCTGAAAACCCGGGTCATCTTCGAAATTCGCTGGCGGAGGGAACGGCCTGCTTCATCGCCCTTTGATTATACGGTGCTTTCCGTTGGCAGGTTCGCCCACGTCTAATCTCTCCACAGCAAACGAAGCGGGCGGCCGCGAGGCCGCCCGTCCGCCCATCCTGTACGAGTTACGTCGCAGCTAATTGCCTGGCTCAGACACGACCCCCGCATAGACTTCCGGAGGTCCCGTTCGGTGCCAGTAGCAGACCGCGCGTGACCAGAGGAATCGAGGTTGTCTGAGTCTGGAGCTGACCAAGCCCGGTCAGGTTGTTGAAGTAGGTCAGGTTGAAGGTGTTGACCGTGACCGGCCCACCCACCGAATAGCCCACCAGCCCGTTGTTCGACATCTGGAAGCTGCCCAGGTTGCCGCTGTCGACGGTGACGCTCGCCGGCACGAACATGCCGTAAACGCCGCGGCGAGAGCGCTACTTCAACTCCAGGACTTCCTTCTCTTTGCCCTTGCTCATGTCTTCCATCTTCTTGATTTCGCCATCGGTCAGCTTTTGAATCTCGTCGAGCGAGCGCTTCTCTTCGTCTTCGGAAATCTTCTTGTCCTTCAGCGCCTTCTTGATGGCGTCGTTGCCATCGCGGCGAATGTTGCGGACGGCTGTGCGGTGCTCTTCCAACACGCGATGCAATTGCTTCACCATGTCCTGCCGGCGTTCCTGGGTGAGCGGCGGAATCGGCACGCGGATCAGCTTGCCGTCATTCATCGGATTCAGTCCCATGTCTCCGGAGCGGATCGCTTTTTCAATCGCGCCCAACTGCGAAGCGTCGAAGGGCTGCACCGTGATCAACTGCGGCTCGGGCGCATGCACTTGCGCAACTTGGTTCAAGGGCATCTGCGAGCCGTAGTAGTCCACGGTCACGCCGTCGAGCATGTGCACTGAGGCGCGGCCGGTCCGCACGCCTGCCATCGCTTTGCGAAAATCTTCGACTGCCTTATCCATGCGCGTCTTCAGCTGGACGTAGGTTTCTTTCAGTCCGGCGATCGCCGCCATTGTCGCTTGAGCCATATGGTTAGCCCCGTATTAACAGGAATCAAAACGTTGCATTATAAACCCAGGAAGAAATCTGGCCACGGATTTACGCGGATCAACACGGATCCAGAAAGAAAAACTGCGCGAGCCTTTAAAGCTCACTCACGGGAACATGTGTTAGCGGGCGTTTTCTAGATTTTAGTTTTATCCGTGCGAATCCGTGCGAATCCGTGGCCGACGATCTTATGCGCTCACTCTTGATCCAATCTTCTCGCCCAGCACCACGCGGCGAATATTGCCGTGGTGGTTCAGGTTGAAGACGATGATGGGAAGATTGTTGTCCTTGCACAGGCTGATGGCCGTGGAGTCCATCACTTTCAGGCCCAGCTTCAGAACGTCCATATACGTAATGTGATTGAATTTTTTGGCGCCATCGACTTTCATTGGATCGGCGTCGTAGATGCCGTCCACGCGAGTCGCCTTGAGAATGGCTTCGGCCTTGATCTCCATGGCGCGCAGCGAGGCCGCGGTGTCGGTCGAGAAATAAGGATTGCCCGTGCCTCCGGCAAAAATCACGACGCGGCCTTTTTCCAGGTGACGAATCGCGCGCCGTCGAATGAAGGGCTCGGCCACCTGCTTCATCTCGATCGCCGACTGCACCCGGGTGTAAACGCCTTGCTTCTCCAGCGCATCCTGCAGGGCCAGTCCGTTGATCACAGTCGCGAGCATGCCCATGTGATCGGCGGAGACCCTGTCCATGTTCTTGGCCTGGTCGGCGACGCCGCGGAAAAAGTTTCCTCCGCCGACAACGATAGCCAACTGCACGCCCAGTTTATGAACGTCGGCCAATTCGGCGGCGACTTCGTGAATGCGTGCAGTGTCGACGCCAAAGCCCTGGTTCGCGGCCAGCGCCTCGCCGGAAATCTTGAGCAGAACACGTTTGAAGGCAGGGGTTTCAGTCATGAGTCAGTCGCCCGTTTTCCGCTTACCACCAGTCCAATCTTACTCTGACATTGCAAACAACGCCTTTTTCATCCTGAGCGAAGCGAAGGACTTGTGCAACTGGCGGGGGTGCATTAGGTCCTTCGCTTCGCTCAGGATGACAAGGCTGTAGGTCTCGAGCGCAACAAAAAAGGCGCCCCGCAGGGCGCCCGGATTATTCGCCTTTCGGCTCTGTAGGTTTCGTGACAGCGATGGTCTCGCCCGCGTCGCCGACCTTGAAGCGCGCAAAGCGGCGTACGGCGATGTTCTCGCCCAGCTTGCCAATCTTGGCGGCAATCAGCTGCGCGATCGAGATGGTCTGGTCCTTGATGAAGGGCTGCTCCAGCAAGCAGACTTCTTCGTAGAACTTTTCCATCTTGCCGTTCACCATCTTCTCGGCAATGTTCGCGGGCTTTCCACTGGCAATCGCCTGCGCCAGAAAAATATCCTTCTCGCGGGCGAAATCCGCCGCCGTGACGTCTTCCTTGCGCACGTACTTCGGATCGCTGGCCGCGATGTGCATGGCGATGTCGTGTACCAACTCTTTGAAGTCATCGGTGCGAGCTACGAAATCGCTCTCACAATTCACTTCGACGAGCACACCAATCTTGCCGCCGGCGTGAATGTAGCTGGCCACCGCTCCTTCACTAGTCACGCGCGTTGCCTTTTTTGCCGCCACCGAAACGCCCTTCTTGCGCAGAATCACGACCGCCTGTTCCATGTCGCCCTTGGCTTCAGTCAGAGCCTGCTTGCAATCCATCATCGGGGCTCCGGTTTTCTCGCGGAGGTCTTTCACTTGTGCTGCCGAAATATTTGCCATAGTAGTGCTCATAATAAGTTTCTGGTTTCTAGTTTCGAGTGCTTGAAGGGTTGTGGTTTCAGGCCACTCGAAACTGGAAACCTGAAACTCAAAACCGCTCTACAAACTTTGACCCGCGCCGGGCGATCTATAAATGACCCGCGCGGGTCTGATTTTTAATCCCGGTTTTTTCTCGGTACTCGCGACTCGGGACTGGCTAAACCGTCTGGCTCTCGACCTTGGGCAGTTCCGCTTCTTCCGCCACTGCCGGCTTCTTGTGCATGCCCGGCCCCAGCACTTCTTCCATGCTGATGTCCTCGGTCGCATCCACCGCGCCCGCTTCTTCCGCCGGATACTCGGCGGCCGCGGTCTCGGCGGCCTGCGCCGCATCCGAAGCGGCTTGCATGTCGGCAACCTGCTTGTCGGTCATCAACTGCGCGCCCTCGGCAATCGACTCCGAAATCTTCGAAGTAAACAGGCGAATCGCCCGCAGCGCGTCGTCGTTGCCGGGGATCACATAATCCACTTCGCTGGGATCGCAATTCGTGTCGACCACCGCGACCACCGGAATGCCCAGCTTGCGGGCTTCCCGAACCGCGATCTGCTCTTTGTTCGAGTCGATTACAAAGATCGCGTCGGGCAACCGGCTCATATTCTTGATGCCGGCCAGGTTGGCCTGCAAATGTTTGCGCTCGCGTTCGAGCTTGATGACTTCTTTCTTGGGGAGCAGCTCGTAGCGGCCATCCGTGGCCATCTCGTCGAGCTCCTTCAGCCGCTTCACCGACTTCTGCACCGTAACCCAGTTGGTGAGCAGTCCACCCAACCAGCGCTGGTTGATGTAGAACATCCCGCAACGCTGCGCTTCTTCGGCAATCGCGTCCTGCGCCTGGCGCTTAGTGCCGACGAACAGCACAATGCGGCCGTCGTTCGCCAGGTCCTGCACGAACTTCGACGCCTCTTTGAACATCTTCAGCGTCTTCTGCAGGTCGATGATGTAAATCCCGTTGCGCTCTCCGAAGATGTATTCCTTCATCTTAGGATTCCAGCGCTTGGTCTGATGCCCGAAGTGGACTCCCGCTTCGAGCAACTCCTTCATGGTAATTGTCGCCAATGAACCTCCTCTTTAGTCTGCATCCTTTGCGCGATCGTGCCGCTCTGGATTGCCATTCCCGTCCCCGCGCCGCGAGGCACGAGAAGAATTGAACACCTGAAAACCGCTATTGGCTCTTAGCCTTTAGCTTTTAGCCAAATCAAAATCAAAAACCTTTGTCATTCCGACCCTCGAGCGAACGCGAGGGGCGGAGGAATCTCGAAGCATCCATCAGCAATTACCGCTTGCTGAACTGGAAGCGCTTGCGAGCGCCCTTCTGGCCGTACTTCTTGCGCTCTTTGCCGCGCGAATCGCGGCTGACGAATCCCTCAGCCTTCAGCTTCTTGCGCAGTTCCGCATTGAACTGCATCAAGGCGCGGGCAATCCCGAGCTTCACTGCATCGGCCTGGCCGCGCACGCCGCCGCCCAGCACGCTGGCGATAACGTTGAACGTGGCCGCCATCTCTGACGACGCCAGCGGAGCCTTCGCCGCCGAACGCTGCGCCGGAGTCACGAAATATTCTTCGAAGGCGCGCCCGTTCACCTTGAAATCGCCGCTGCCCGGACGCAAATACACACGGGCTATCGCCGTCTTGCGGCGTCCCGTTCCGTAGTATTGAACTAATTCAGCCATTTTTAGCTTTGAGTCGTGAGTTACGAGTTCCGAGTAAAACCTCGGAACTCACCCGACTCTTACCTTTCAAATATGAATTTCTCTTAGCTCTAAGCTCGTAGCTCGAGGCTCGTAGCTGCTCCTACGAAACTGCAACTTTGCGCGGCTTGTACTCGCGCACTTCCAGTTTGAAATCCTGCGGTTTCTGCGCCTGGTGCGGATGCTTGTCGCCCTTGTACACATTCAGCTTCGAAAGCATGTGCGCCGCGAGCTTGTTTTTCGGCAGCATGCGTTTCACCGCCGACTCAATCACCAACTCAGGCCTGCGAACCAGCCGCTTGTTGTAATCTTCCGTTCGAAGACCGCCGGGATATCCCGTGTAGTGGTGATATTTTTTCTGCTCCGCCTTCACGCCCGTCGTCTTCACCTTCTCGGCATTGATCACAATCACGTGATCGCCGGTATCGAGAAACGGCGTGTATTGCGGGTTTTCTTTGCCCATGAGGATGCGCGCGACCTGCGAAGCCAGGCGTCCGAGCGTCTGCCCATCCGCATCCACGACGTACCACTTGCGCACGATTTCCCCCGGTGTGGGGAAATAGGTTGACATCAGAGTTCTCCCAGATTGAATAAGACTGCGAAAGAAGACCGCTCGTTGATTCCCCGGCGAGGACGCCAGGCCATCAGGCGGGCAACCACACGACTACCAAGTCCTTACGATAGCGTAATCTGCAAAGAAATGTCAACGCCGTGTTACTCACAGATTGATGGTGGTAACCTAATTGGCGGAGGTTCCTCATGAGATTGTTCCCCAAACTTCTTGCTGTTCCTCTGACCGTGCTGGCTGTATCCCTGATGTTCTCTCTGCCCGCCCTAGCGCAACACGGCGCCCACGGCGGCGGCGGTCACGCAGTCGGCGGCGGATTCGTTCCCAAGCATGGCCCACCTGCGAGTCACGGAACGATTGCTCACCCTGCGCCGGGTTTTCATGACCAGGAAGGCCATCCCCAAGCCCCGCACGTCCATCACGACGGCACCTGGGTCGGGCACGACGCGGGACGCGATGACGCGCGCTTCCACTTAGATCATCCCTGGGAGCATGGCCACTTCACCGGCGGCTTCGGCCGCGGGCACGTATGGCGCATTGGCGGAGGCGGCCCCGGCCGCTTCTGGTTCAACGGCTGGGCGTTCGGCGTTGCCTCGTTTGACCTGGCCTTGTGCGCTGACTGGCTCTGGGACAGCGACCAGGTCGTGATCTACGAAGATCCCGACCATGACGGCTGGTATCTCGCCTATAACCCGCGGCTGGGAACTTACGTTCACGTGCAGTACTTCGGACCGCAGTAGCATTGCCGAGATGCGTCGGTGCCTGTGTTGCGCCGACGATCGACGATTGATGACGGATGCGGATAGACGGCGGGGCGACGCGGCCCCGCCGTCTATCACTCCCATCGGCTATCACGAAGGACGCCCGACATGCCTGCCAAGAAGAAAGCTCCCGCGAGCGGCGCCGTCGCCCTCTACGACAGGCTGATCGCAACTAATCCCAGCATCGAGCGCAAGGGCGACGCCAACCCCTACACTTCGCTCAACGGAAACATATTCACTCTGCTGCACCAGTCCAGGCTGGCGATTCGTCTGCCCGAGGCCGAGCGTGAAAAATTTCTAAAGAAGTACAAAACAACTCTGTTCGAAGCTTACGGCGCTGTCATGCAGGAATATGTTGCCGTTCCCGACGCTCTGCTCGAAAATACAGAAGAATTGCAGAAGTATCTCGACGCGAGTTTCGACTACGCGAAAACGCTGAAGCCCAAACCCACCAAGAAGAGGCGCTGATCAATCGGCCTGGTAGCCGTGCTACCATTCCTGCGTCATGGCGCGCCACGCCAGCTTCGCGGCAATCTTGCTGATCGTCATCACTTGCGCCGCATTCCGGGGCGATGAGATCGGCCAGCCAGCTCCGCGCTTCCGCGCCAAGACCACGACCGGCGAGCAATTCAACAACGAGTCCATCAAGGGCAAGGTTGTCCTGTTCGAGTTCTGGACCACCTGGTGCAAATACTGCGACCAGGAAGCTGCGATGGTGGATAACATTGCCCGGGAATTCAGCGGCAAGGGATTGATCGTGCTCGCGGTCAACGTCCTCGAACCCGATCAGAAAGTGAAGAAGTATCTGGCCGAGCACCCGCGCTCGGTCCCTATCGTCCTGACCAAAGACACTAACCTGGCCGCGATGTACAACGCCCAGGTCTATCCCATCTACGTGGTCATCGACCGCGACGGCAACATCGCCGACGAACAACGCGGAGCGGCAGGCGAACGAGGGCTGCGCGGCATGCTCCGCCAAGCCGGACTGAATTCTGAAAACTAATTTGCGACTGGAATGCTTATTTGCACTGTCATCCTGAGGCGCAGCTTTTGGCGCCGAAGGACCTATGCAATTTGCGTCCGCGGTGAAAGTGCACGGGTCCTTCTCTTCGCTCAGGATGACAAAAACAGAAGAGGTGCGCCAGCGCCTCTACTCGTACGCCAACGCGTCGATCGGATCGCGCTGCGCCGCCTTGAGCGCCGGATACAGCGCCCCGGCCAGTGCGCCCACCAGCGCAATCACCGCCGCGCGCACCACCCACTCGTTGCTCCAGAACAGGCGCAGCACGGGCTTTTCGTACATGATGGCGTGACGGGTCACCAGACTAATAATGATCCCCGCGACAATTCCCGCAAACGCTAGCAGCAAAGTTTCGCGCAGCACCACATTCACGATGTACCACTTGGACGCACCGATCGACTTCAGAATTCCAATCTCGCGCGTCCGCTCCATCACCGCCGTGTACATCGATTGAAAGATCACAAGAAATCCCACAACCATCGCGACACCGATCACAACCTTGATCGCCAGATCAAACCCAGGAATCTTATCGGGCGTCATCATCGACAGATATTCCTGCATGGAGCGCACGGAATAATTCTGCATGCCTGGTATCGCCTGGATCGCACTCTCTACCGGTCCGGCATTCGCGGGATTATCCAGCTTGAGGTAGAAGACGGAGGCACGGCCTTCTGCGCCGGTCAGATCCTGCAAAGTCGCCAGCGGCAGAAACTTGCGCCCTCCCTTTCCGTGGGGAACGATGCCGCAGATGGTGAAGTCATGGTTCAGGATCTCGATCTTGTCGCCTACTTTCGAATGATTCATGTCGGCGAAAAAATCATCCACGATCACGTCGTAAGGCCCATGAAACGGCCCGCCATCGAGATACTGAAATTGTGGTGGCAGTTGGTTATAGCTATCCAAGTCGATGCCGTAGATGATCTCCAGCGGTTTCTGCGTAAACTCCCAGACCACTGGAACCGAGGCACTGATGTGCGGCACTTTCTTCAGGATGTCTCCCACCTTCACCGGTATAGCGGCACCCTGCAGGCCGATGATTGCCGCCGCTCCCGGCGGCATCACCATCAGATCCGCCCCTACGCCCAGCTGGCTGTCTTTTGCCCCGATCAGGATGCCGTAGAACAGCGCCACCACCAGCAGAATCATGGTGACTTCCAGCGCAATCGCGCTCATCGCGATAAACGATCGAGTCGGCCGGTGCACCAGGTTGGCCACCACCATTTTGTTCATCATAAGAATCCGGATGGAACGGGTGCCCCATTTCCCGCGCGTCCTTGCCGCGAGAAGTGGGGATTTTGACTCTGCGTACTGAGCAGCGGCACTAAATACCGCTTACTGCCTCTGCCCCAGCGGCACGACCAGGCTCGATTGCGGCCGGTCCAAGTGGATCACATCCACCCCCGACGGCTCCTCCAACAGAAACTGATCGTCGGTCAGCATCTGGTTAATGTCCACTTTCAGCAGGTTCAGCGTGATGTCGAACTCTTCCTGCGGACGCGAAATCTGGATGCGCGACGGAAAGCTGACGCCGTCGAAGTCCTTATATTCGGCGTAGCGGGCGTCGGTGGCCACCTTTAGATTCTCATCATAGATGTACTGCCGGTGCGGCTTCAGGTCGACTCGCCCGAAAATTATTTTGCGCGACATTCTCCAGCCATTGTCGTACTTGTGAATCACCGTCAACTCGTAGTCATCCTGCAGAATGCGACGCCCCTTCTCGTCGTGCATGATCTCGTAGCCGTTCTCCATCACCGCAATCTCGACCTCCGGATCCGGGTCGATGTGTCGAATCAGCAGGGCGTCGTAGATATTCTGCGGCCGAATGTTCTCCATTGGCTGATCCGTATTGGGCGTCGCCACCGCGTTCTTGCCGATCACGAAGCGGTTCTTGGGAGGAATCCACAACTTGAAATCCTGGCCATCACTGACCATGTCGAACGCCTTGGTGCGCACCACCGGCATGAGCCCGATCATGTGCAGCGCCCCTGGTTTCCGCGCCAGCACATAGCCGCGGATCTCCTTATAGTCGGTGACGTGGCCCTTTTTCACCCCCCCGGCAGACGTATCAATGTCGACCGTCGCCTTCAGCGAGCGAATGGCATCGGCCTGCTGGTTAATGCTGTCGATCAGCCCCTGCTGCGTAGAGTCTTTGAGCGGGACCTGCGAGATCCTATCTTCGACCGGACGAGTGTGGAACAAACACCCCGTCGTCGGCAGGACTGCAAGAAGTAAAGTTAATGTAAAAAAAAGCCGCTTACGTCTCATCAAAATATAAGATTTCCTCTTGGCCATTTGAGTATACCTCGCCCGGAAGGTTGCAAAAGTCGCTTGGGACAGTTTTGCGAGTGTCCTATGCGGTTCGGGACGGTCACTGAGAGCACTCCCTCTGTTCTGAGGGTTGCCGCCAACATGAACGAAATGAGCCTTTTACGCGGCCTGCTCCGGGTTCATATCAGCCGCTTACCAAAGTCCGGCGCACGATCGGCAGCTACATCTCAAAGCAGCATCATCTAAACTGTTGTGGCTGTGCGGAAAATCGTCTGGCTCATCCTGATCGCGGGGGTTGGCGTCGCCGGATGGTTCGCCTGGGCCGTGCTGACGCCCACCGAGCCCGCCGGGCAGACCTTCGTCCTACTGCGCCCGGGCTATTCCACCCGCCGGATCGCCGCCGAACTCAAAAACTCCGGCATCATCCGCAGCGAGCAGGCATTCGTGCTCTGGCACTACGTTCACCGCAGTCGCTCACTCAAGGCCGGGGAATATTCCTTCGACAAGCCGGCCAACATCCTTGACATCCAGAAGCGCCTGCGCCGCGGCGACGTCTACCTCCACACCGTGGTCGTGCCCGAAGGCTTCACCATGTTCGACATCGCCCGCGCGGTCGAGGCCGCGGGACTCGGCCCCGCCGACGACTTCGTGAAAGAAGCCCAGTCCGACACCACGTTAGTTGCCGACGTCGATCTGCAGGCTCAGTCCCTGGAAGGATATCTTTTTCCCGACACTTACGAATTTTCGCGCATGATGACCATGCACGACATGGCTGCCGCCATGGTCAAACAGTTCCACCAGGTCGCCCGCCAGATTGGAGTCATCTCGGCAGATTCTTCTGTCGGATTCCCCCAAGGCGTCCCTACCCGCTCTCCACGCGATATCGTGACCATGGCCTCCATCGTTGAAAAAGAGACATCAGTTCCGGAAGAACGCCCGCTCGTCGCCAGCGTTTACTACAACCGCCTGGTCCATAACATCGCTCTCGACGCCGACCCCAGCATCATCTACGGGGAGCTTCTGGCTGGAGCGTACACCGGCAAACTGCATCACTCCGACATGCAATTCAGTTCGCCCTACAACACCTACCGCCATGCCGGACTACCCCCGGGCCCCATCGGCAATCCTGGACGCAGCGCCCTCGAAGCCGCCCTGCATCCCGCGCAGAGTGACTACTTCTATTTTGTAGCCGATGCCGAAGGCCACCATCGCTTCGCCCGCACCATCGCAGAACACGACAAGAATGTTCTGGCCTACCGCAAAGCCATGCGCGGACGTTAAAAGCAGACGTAGTACAATCCCCACCTAAGTTCGCGCCGACCTCGAGATTGGAGACCAAATGTCCGCGCCGGCCGTACCAACTCAGACCGCGCCCGCATCGTCGGTCGATTCCTCTTCTCCGGTCGCCTCCACACGCCTCACTTCTCTCGATCTTTTCCGTGGCGTCACCATCGCCGCCATGATCCTGGTCAACAACCCCGGCAATGATCACCCTTACTGGCCCCTCGAACACGCCGAGTGGAATGGCTGGACACCGACCGATCTCATCTTCCCGTTTTTTCTTTTCATTGTCGGAGTCTCGCTCGTCTTCTCCTCCGAGTCTCGGCTCAGGCGCGGCGATTCGAGGAACGTGCTCCTGCTGCATGCCTTTCGCCGCGGAGTCATCATCTTCGCCATCGGTCTGGCGATGAACTACAGCCTGGTTCTCATCGCTCCGTCCGCTTTCCCCGGGTTGCGCATTCCGGGAGTTCTGCAACGCATCGGCGTCTGCTACCTAGCAGCGTCCATCTTATTTCTCTATACGAGTTCTCGAACCCGGGCCGTGGTCGTGGCCGCGCTGCTCCTCGGCTATTGGCTCCTGATGCGTTTTGTCCCGGTGCCAGGTTATGGGGTTCCGGGCCGGGACATTCCGTTCCTTCACCCGGACGCCAATCTCGCCGCCTATCTCGATCGCAGGTTCCTCACCACGCTCTGGGAAAAGACTCGCGATCCTGAAGGCCTGCTGAGCACCTTGCCGGCGATGGCGACGGCGTTGTTAGGCGTTTCCACCGGCGAATGGTTGCGCTCGAAAAACAGCTCGCAAACCAAGCTGGTCGGAATGCTGGTGTTCGGCGCGCTGGGTCTGGTTGTGGGCAGAACCTGGGGCATCTGGTTCCCGCTCAACAAAAAACTCTGGACCAGTTCTTATGTCCTGTTCACCGCGGGATTCGCGCTGGTTTGTCTGGCCCTTTGCTATTGGGCCACCGACATCAAAACGTGGCGAGTAACATGGGCCAAACCGTTCCTGATTTTCGGCCGCAACGCAATTGCCGCCTACATCGTTGCCTGGTTCTTCGCCGTGCTGCAATTCGTCATCAATTTTCGGCGAAATGGTCAGATCGAGAACAGCCACGAATACATCTTCCGGCGCTTCTTCGCCCAGCTCGGCAGCCCGAGTTTCACTTCATTACTATTCTCGCTGGCCTTTGTCGCGCTATGCCTGGTTCCGATGTGGCTCATGGATCGCAAGAAAATCTTCCTGAAGATTTGAAAGAAAGGCTAGCGACAACGTGGGCCTTTAGCGCGGCGTCAAAGTTGCCAAGAGATTTTCCGGGTTAGCCCCTGCCCGCCGCAGAAACTCTACCGACTCGCCCGGCCTTCCATCCACCCCTGCAGAATGAGTACCGCTGCCATGCGATCGACGGCCTTGCCCCGCTTCTCGATCGATAGATCGGTCTCGCGCAACAGCCGGTTGGCTTCGGCCGACGTGAGCCGTTCGTCCCACAAATGTACTGGCAGCCGGAATCGCTTGCGCAGTTCTTCGGCGAATACCTGCATCTTGTCTGACTGCGTCCCTTCCGCGCCACTCATGCGCAAGGGCAGGCCTACCACAATTTCCCGCACGTCGTATTTCTGAATCACGCTCTGCAGGTGGTCAAAGTCGCGCCGCTTCGTCGTGCGCTGCAAGGTTTCCAGCCCTTGAGCAGTGATTCCGAGGGGGTCCGAAACGGCGACTCCGATTCTGCGCGAGCCCACATCGAGCCCCATCACCCGCCCGGCCGGAAGCGTTCGTTCGCTCCCGATTTGGGACGAGACGTCCCCAGGCTCATTTCCCAGCTGGTCTGAAATTGACGCTTTCCGGTTGGAATTCACGGGCTGATTATAAGCCGGCTCCCGGGCGCGACGGCCATCACGAAGTCGCTCCGGAATGGACCCGTGGCCGAGGTCAGAACGCGATCTCCGAGGTTCGCGACCCAGCTAATAGATTATTTATCAATAGGTTAGCTGGGCCGGACGGCCCCGACGCAGTGAACTGTCTTGCTTTCGGCCCATCCGGAGAGTAGCATAGTAGACAGTAATTAGGGCCCGTTGCGGCTTCTCCCCACGAACCTTCGCCTTCCTTTGGGTGTCTAAACATGAGCGGTACGGATTTGAATTTCCACATCGGCGACAAGGTCGTCTATCCCAATCACGGGGTTGGGGTTATTGAACAGATCAGCAGCCGCTCGGTGGGCACGACAGTGGAGAAGTTCTACCTGCTGCACATCAAAGCCAGCAGCCTCAAAGTGATGGTCCCCTGCCAGAACGCAGGCAGCGTGGGGCTGCGTCGCGTGGTGCGCAACGGCGAAATCCAGAAGGTTCTCGACGCGCTTTCTATCGGCGAAAACGGCAGCAACGGCGACTGGAAAGACCGCTTCAAGGAAAATTCCGAGCGCATGCGCACTGGTTCGTTGCTGGAAGTAGCCAGCGTCCTGAAGAGCCTGATCGCGCTGCATCAGGCCAAGCCGCTTTCGTTCCGCGAGAAAAAAATGCTGGAGCGCGCCCGCTACCTCCTGGTCAGCGAACTGGCCATGGCCCGCAACTGTGAAGAATCCAAGGTCGAAGAAATCCTGACCACCGCCCTGGCCAAGTGCAAGCTGCGCTTCCCGGAAGCCTCAGAATTCCAGGCGTAGTCCCGCCCCCACTTCAGCAAAGTCGCCGACTCAGCGGTGGGGATCGAACTCAAGCTTTACGGTGAGGACTTCATCAGCGGCGGCCGGCGCATATCTCCACTGCTTGACCGCCTTCATGCTGGACTGCCCGAGAATCGGACTCCCGCCGAGCAGCTTCGTACTTTTTACGACTCCATTGGCCGCAACCTCGACTTCCAGCCGCACCACGCCGCCAATGTAGAGTCGCTTCAGCGCATCAGGATATTCCGGCTCGACCCGCGTGATTATTTTCCGGTCAGAGGGGCTTTGATCGGTCTGCGCCGCCGAAGATGTTGCGCTGAACGGCAGAGAGGCCAGCAACAGGCCGAGCGTGAGCAGAAGCCTGCACTGGCCCAACCTGCATTGACCTGATCTGCATTGACCAAGGTTCCGACCGTTTACGACTTCGCGTTTCAACATTTTCTCAGGCCCTCGCGATCCGATTACGGCAGTTCCAGACTCAACTGGTAAACCTCTTGCGTGCTGCGGTCCCGCACCAGCATCCACGAGCCGTCGGCGGCCCGGCCAATCCATGTGCCCAGCCCGCCCGGAAAGCGGTCGACCGCGCCCAGCACGCAGGTGAGTTCCGGTTGACTTTCTCCCACCTTCACGCTGCGAATCGACTCCTCGCCGCTGACGAGATCGTCAAAGAAAATGTACTGGCTGTCCGGCGACCAGATGGGATAGCTCACCGCGCCCGCCGATTCGACCAGCCAATTCGTCCACTTCTGAGTTTGAAAGTCGAACAGCTTCAAGGTTGTGTTATCCGGCGAGAGTGCGGCGATATACCGTCCATCGGGCGACCAGCGCGGGCTGAACATACCCTGCGATCCAGGAATGGTTTCGATCTTTTGCGTCTTGAAATCCAGGACCCGAATGCTGAGGCCTCCCACGTCATTCCTGAAATCTCCAAACATGAGCCGCGTACCGTCCGCCGACCAGTTGGCGTCGATCTGGCTGCCATTCTCGGTAAGAACCGGTCGCGGATTTCCACCGCCCGCGGGGACGAGAAACAGCTTCCACGATTCTCCCGGTTGCATACTGACAAAAGCGATCTGCTTCCCGTCCGGCGACCAGACCGGCAAAGCCACTCGTCCGGGCGCCGTAGTCAGTTGCAGCCGGTCGCTGCCGTTAGCCCGGCTCCGCCACAACGTCGCTTCCGGAACTGAAACATACGTAACCCACTTGCCATCGGGCGAAAAGGCCAGGTCGGTCGCCGAAACTCCCGGCAACACCGGCACGAACTTCTTGCTCGCTCGTTCATACTTCACGACTTCCCCAAAGGGCTGCACTCCGATGGACCACATCCTCTTACTGTCGTGGGCCACCGAAGCGTTCCCGAACGACATAGGCCCGTTGGTCAGTTGAACTAGACCTGAAATGTCGCCGCCGGCGGCCGAGCTGGGCAGTGCCCAAAGAGCAGTGAACAGAGTCAGCGTGTGCGGCACGGTCTGCGATGCCTGGAAAACGTAGTAGCGGCCATCGGCCGTCCAACTGCCGCAGCACGCCGTGGACGCATGTTCCCACTTCGTCAGCAGGGCGTGCGGGTTCGAACCGTCCTGCCCAATCTCCCAGAGTTGGGTTGTGCTCTGGGCCACGTCGCTCACCGTGAAGCGAATGATGTTGCCGTCGGGTGAAAAGCGCGGCGCAAACACCGACCCGCTCGCCGTATACAGTTCATGCGAGGCAGTTCCGTTGGCGCCGGCAAGATAGATAACGGCTCCCTTGCTGAACACCAGATGCTGTCCGTCGGAAGACCAGGCCGCATCGCGGCCAGTAAGATCGCCAATCCGTTCCGGAGACCCCTTCGCGACTGGCAGGGTCCAGAATTCATCATCGCTCGATCCGGTCTGAATCGGCGCCACCAGCAGCTTGCTGTGATCCGGCGAAAGGTCGAGCGCCTGCAGGTTCGAAAACGGACTCGGAACCACCGACCGACCTGAGCTGGACCGGCTCGAATCAGGCAACGACACCCTCGCAATCACGCGGTTCGCGCCCGGCAGCTCCGTGATGAAGAGTTGGGAGTCATCCGCCAGCAAATTCGTCTTGCGGAATCCATCGCGCGTAATCTGCGTGATCGACGTCACTCGCGGCTCTGCCGCCGACGCCGCGCCATGGGCACGACTCACCGGCAAAACCCCGGCAAGGGCAATCATCCCGATCAGCATCAAAATGCCGAAAAACAAAACTCCCTTGAGGGCCAATACTCTCCCGGTTCCAGTGCTCATGCCAGTGCTCATGAAGGAATAGTAGTCAAAAAGACATCCCGCCGGGCATGGGAACATAACCGATTGATTACGTGGGTAATGGTCGTTCCGGGCGGGCAGTTGGTCCGCCGACCGCCCTCGCCGCAGTGCCGACGGGTTTATAATCCCAAAGGCAATGGGTTCCAGGCTGTGGGTTATTGAATGACTGACGCAATCAAACGAAAATTGCAGGAAGAAATCAACGCGCTCGAACACGAGCTCATCCACGAGCTTCCTAAAGAAATCAAGAAGGCTGCCGCCCTCGGCGACCTCAGCGAGAACGCCGAGTACCACATGGCCAAGCAGCGCCAGGAGTTCGTGAAGGCGCGCGTCCGCCAGCTCGGCAAGCGCCTCGCCGACCTCTCCATGGTCAACATGAACAACATCCCCCACGACAGGGTGGGTCTGGGGTCGACCGTGAAGATCTTCGACAATACCAAGAATCAGGAAATGGAATACAAGATCGTTACCAGCGAAGAATCCGACGTCGCCGCCGGCAAGATCTCGACCACCAGCCCCATCGGCCGCGCGCTGCTGAATAAAAAAGTCGGCGACGAAGTGATTGTGGACTCACCCAACGGCAAGCGCGAACTTGAAATCCTCAGCCTCAGCACCATCCACGACGAGATCGCGCCAGAAGAGGCAGGCGCCTAATGTCCGTCCGCGAAGATGCAAATGCCGGGTGCCCCATTTCTGGCGCGTATTTTGCGCGAGAAGTGGGGACTTTCGCGCCGATCACTATCGCAGTGGACGCTAGATCGAACCCGAGGCCGGAACCGAGGTTTGAACGATGAGCGCGAGCTTCACCAAAACCTTCGGCCGCGCCTGCGGAGTCCTGCTCGATACCATCGTGCGCTGGCTGGCGCTCTCCCGCATCAATCCCAACGTCCTCACCTTCATGGGATTGGTCGTCAACACCTGGGCCGCCATCCTCTTCGGCTCCGCCAACGCCGATAACCAGAAGCGCATGTTCTTCTATGCCGGACTGGTCATCTTTTTTTCCGGCTTCTTCGACCTGGTCGACGGACAGGTCGCCCGCGCCACCAACCGCGTCACCCGCTTCGGAGGCTTCTTCGACTCGGTGGTCGACCGCTACAGTGACGCCAGCCAATTTCTCGGACTCTTAGTTTTCTACGCTCGAGGCGGGCGTTTTTTCTATGTCGTACTGGCAGCCTTCGTCATGGTCAGCGCCATCATGGTCAGCTACACCCGCGCCCGCGCCGAGTCGCTCATCCCATCGTGCCGCGTCGGCTTCATGGAACGCCCCGAACGCTTAGTCCTCGTAATCCTCGGAGCCCTGTTCAACCGCATGGCGCCGGTACTGTGGATCATCGCAGTGCTCAGCACCATCACAGTAATCCACCGCATGCGCTACACCTGGACTCGAACCCAGGACCCGCCGATTCCCGCCAAAGCCGGCCAAGCCGCGTAGAGGGATTTAAGCTGTCACCATTCTTAGTGTAGGGAACGCCGCGCGATACAACCCTTCATCCAGACTCAGGAGCCAGTAGTTGTGTTGAGTCGCGTAGGCCCCGATCACAAAATCGGCCAGTATGCGACGAGGGCCCGCCTCGCGCTGTCGGCGGCGTCTGGCCGCATAACCCTGGAAGGCCTGCCCTGCCAGCCGCCAAACGGCCTGCGATGTGTCCCAATCAACTGTGATACCAGTCTGGCGAAAGAACGCATCAAGAAAATCTTCTGTGCGCCCCGCGAATGCCATTAGTTCCGCATAAACCGGAGCAGGAACCACAAGGTTTCCGCGTGAAATCGCGCCGTCTAGCGCGGCCTGCGCCTCCGCATTAAGTGCATCGTCGCGGTCCCACAGAGCGGCGATTATGTTGGTGTCGACGACGGTGGTCATTGCCCGCGCAGTTCTCTCAAAGTCTTTATGATGCTTTTTCTGCCAGACCTCGCGCGTCCATTCCCAATCCCACGATACGGTGCGAACGGACTCCGCGCGCGTACTGGTCGAACGTGAGCGCGCGCGCCGCTCGTCTCAAACACAAGATGATCGCCCGGCTTTACGCCTAGAAACTTTCGAATCTCGTGTGGCACCGTAATCTGTCCCTTGCTGGTAATTCGCGCTTGTTTCTGCATCGGCAGCCTCTCCTTACTCCATTATACTCCTCCTTACTTTCCAACCATCCCTTCATTGCCCACAAGAGTGCTATCCTATCCAGTCGCATTGACCACCTAGATTTTGATTTTCTGAAGCCGATGCTAAGGACATCTCTGCCCACTGATCCCGTTCTCGTCATCCACGGCGGCGCCTGGGCCATGCCCGACGACATGGTCGAAGCCCACCTCCGGGGCGTCTCGAACGCGCTGGCCGCGGGATGGCGCGTGCTCGAGCGCGGCGGTCCGGCTCTCGACGCCGTCGAGGAATCCGTCGTCATTATGGAGGACGACGAGACCTTCGATGCCGGCCGCGGCAGCTTTCTCAACCGCGACGGGAAAGTCCAGCTCGACGCCCTCATCATGGATGGCTCGACCCTCCGCGCCGGCGGCGTTGGATGCGTCGAGCGCCTGCGCAATCCCGTGCGCGCGGCCCGCAAAATTCTCAGCGAGAGCCCGCACGTATATTTCGTTGCTGAAGGCGCAGAAAAATTCGCCGCCGAACACGGCGTTGCACTCTGCAAGAACGAAGACCTGGTCATCCCGCGCGAGGTCGAGCGCCTGCGCCAGTACCAAGCCGCACAAGCTAATGCGAAACAGGCCGGCGCAAAGCCAGACGGCAACGATCTGTTCGCGCCCGCGGACCACGATCCGGCCATTTCCCACGACACGGTTGGGGCCGTCGCCCTCGATCGCAACGGCAACATCGCCGCCGCCACCTCGACCGGAGGCACCCTGAACAAAGCCCCCGGCCGCCTTGGCGACTCCTCGCTGATCGGCTGCGGTTGCTACGCGAACAACGAGAGCGCCGCCGTCTCCACCACCGGATGGGGCGAGCCCATCATGAAATTAGTGCTGGCCAAGTGGACCGCCGACCGCATTCAAGCAGGCAACTTGCCCGAGTGGTCGGCGCAGGAAGCGATGAATTATCTGAAGCAGCGCCTCAACGGCCACGGCGGCATCATCGTCTTAAATCCCGAAGGCCACATCGGCATCGCCCACAACACACCGCGCATGGCCTGGGCGTATAAGACGGTGAAGAGGCAGGAAGCGGGAGTGATGCGAGAGACCTGACTTCTTAGTTCACATGGAAGGTAATTCGCACCTGGAATTCCGTCGCTTTGCCATTTTGCAAGTATTGCTGAAACCTCCACTTCCTCAATGCGAGATTCAGTGGATTTTCAATCATTGAAATCTTCCTCGGATTCATCATCGCTTTTGGGTTGACTTCGTCGGAGCCGACGAATGTAAAGCCCGTGCATTCTCCGTTCTCCTTTACCGCGAGCGTGACTATCACCGGACTTCCGGCGGGCGCGAATCCTTCCGGCCAACTTGGCTCCACGCGGTGCAGGATCAGCTCGCTTCCTTCTTCTTCCGATAGCACCGGGATCGGATTCGCGTTCGTGGTTTCAAAAGCAAACGTCAGGATCGACTCTACCTGCACGCGTGCCCCGTGATTCGTGGCGGGCTTGAACTGCCATTTCATCACCTGGTCGCGTGCGACATCGCTCAGTCCCGGGTTACTGGAATTGAGTTCATACACTTCCCGAACATGCCCATCGCGGTCGAGGCAAACGTAGAGGCTGAGCGTGCCTTTTTCCGCTCCGCTGCGGACCGTCGGCCACACAATTTCGGGAGCGTTCACAGCCAGGCTGCGGAGCGTTGCCTCGTCGGCGCGAATCGTCTGTAGAGGATGGCTCGCCTCCTGGATCGCGAACATGGAGTCGTCCGGAGATTTTAGTTCTGTCAGTCCTTCGACGGTCGCACGCAGGTCGGTTCCGTTTTCAATTCGTTCGTTAATGGTTCGCGCCACTCGCTTGCCCGCAAAATTCTTGTAGTCCCGGTAGATGGCTTCATATCCCGGCGCAACCACCATGTCCAGCACGTCGTTCTCAAAACAGTAGATCGAAAAAACCTTGTTGCTCACAGGAGCCACGCCAGCCATATATGTAAAGCGCCGGCAGACTTGGGTTCCGCCAAACACCGGGTTGTCTGTCGAGCGCGTCAGCTCAACGCCCTGCAAACGATCGCCGGGATCGAAGATTGCAGACACGACAGTACGAAGCCAGTTCGGGTAATAATCACCTGAGAGTTGCTCACTCGTCTTGTCGCCGTTCACGACCAGCGTTTGGGAAAAGTTAGGCGTTTTCACAGTGCGCCGCCATTTGTCGGGCGCGACCCAATATTCTTCGATCTCGGCCTGGTAATTTGTATTCGCAAGGTTTGTGATCTCTACAACCTTGGCCTTCAGGAGGAAGGGATGGGATCCCGGCGCCGTGATTTGCGATCGCTCGATCGCCTTCTTTGGCAGGTCAGCGATCGAGTCACTGGTCGCAGCAGATGTCGCGAAAAGAGCCAGCCAGCTCAGAACCACGGTTACGAGACGTTGTGGCATTTGACGAGTGTCTCCTCCCGAGCGATTATAGGCACGAAGAGCAGTTTCCGCTTGGGCCATTCGCAGAGAGGGAAATCGACTTACAGCCAGCCTTTGGTCCGTGCGATCCGCGCGGCTTCAACGCGATTGCTCGCACCCAGCTTGCTGATTGCTTCAGAGAGATAATTGCGCACCGTGCCGTCCGACAACCCCAACTCGCCGGCGATGTCGCCGCTGGCCATGCCTTCTCCGGCCAGTCGCAGCACTTGCCGTTCGCGATCGGTAAGCGGGTCCATCTCTCCCCACGCCTCGGTCGCCAGTTCGGGATGAATCACGCGCAGTCCCTGATGGACGCGGCGCACGGCGTCGGCGAGTTCTTCGGCGCGCATGTCTTTCAGCAGGTAACCGGACGCGCCAGATTCGAGGGCCCGCCGCAAATATCCCGAGCGCGCAAAGGTAGTAACGATGACCACGCGCGTCCCCGTCCGCTGCCGCTTCAACTCCGCCGCCACGTCGAGGCCGCTCATGTGCGGCATTTCGATGTCGGTGATAAAGACGTCAGGCTTATGCGCGAGCACGGCGTCAAGCGCTTCTTTCCCGTTGCGCGCCTGCCCCACGACGGAAATGTCGCCTTCGATTTCAAGCAGCGCTGCCAGCGCGCCCAGCACCATCCCCTGATCTTCGGCCAGAACCACGCGGATAGTCTTGCGGCCATCTTTATCCCTGTCCCTGCCGCTTTCTTTGTAGGACGGGTTCAATTTCGGCTGCCTTCGCCTTGCCCCACGACTTCCTTCGTGGGCAGCGTAATGGTGAGTTTGGTGCCGGCCCGGGTTTCGCGCAGCAGCGTGCCACCGAGCATTTCGACTCGTTCGCGCATGCCGCGCAATCCGTTGCCCTCGCCGTCGGAGCTGCCCAGGCCGTCGTCCTGAATTTCCAGGCAACACGAGCCGTTCTCCTGCTCGAGCCGCATGCGGCAGGTGCGGGCCCGCGCGTGCCGCACCACGTTGGTCACAGCCTCGCGCACCGCCAGCGACAGCACACTTTCCTGCACCGCCGGCAGTTTCACCGTGGACGCGGCGTCGCACTGCACGGTCAGGCCGGCGGTCTCGAGCGTCGACTTGGCTTGCGCCAATTCGGCCGCGAGTCCCTGCGAACGGTAGCCGCGAATCGCGTCGCGCACGTCGGTTAAAGCCTGCCGCGAAATCTGTTCGACTTCGCGGATCTCTTTTCCCGCCCGCTCAGGATCACGGTCGATCAATTTGCCCGCGAGCTCCGACTTCAATGTGATGACCGAGAGCGTGTGCCCAAGAACATCGTGCAGGTCACGCGCGATGCGCTCACGCTCGGCGACTTTGGCCAGTTGCTTAATCTCCTCGTTCGCCTTCCGTAGTCTCCGGTTCATGCGGTTGCGCTCGGCGAAGAACATATTTCCTGCACCGATGATCACAGGAAAGATCGAGGAGTAGAAAATAACCCAGCCGTTGTCGTGGCGCCAGACTGGTTCGATGGCACCGATGGCTCCAATCGTGAGCAAACCGACGGCGGCAGCGGTTTGTGTTTCGACGCAGAACGGCAGCATGGCGGCCGCAAAAATAAAGAAGGTGCAAGCTCCTCCATTGATGGGTTGGAACAGGAGCCCAAGCAGGACCATCCCGCCGACGTGAAACATCGCTCGTGGACTCTCGAGCGCGAAAAGCCCGAAATATAGCACCAGAAAAACAGCAGCGCCGCCGAGATCAAGCAGCCAGAGCTTGAGGCTCGCATGACTAAATACCGGATCCATGAAAAAGAACCCCAGATAGACCACCCAAAACAGAGGGCTCCATCCGTGATCCTTGTCCTTAAAGATCACCCTCCAGGGCCTCAGCTTCCAGGGACTCCCGGTTGCGCACGTATCACGATCGAAGTTCATCACCGGCATACGTCTATTGTCGCCCCTCTGGTCAATTCCGGTCGCGTCGCAGGGTCGATCGGGTTCCGAACCACACCAGCATCGCCGCAGGAATCAAGGCCACCAAGTATTTCTCACCGCCAAACATGGCGACCAGGCCGAAGCCGATCAGAAGCATCGTCCCGCCGATCGATTTTCCTGGGGTCATAGTCGTGTCCTCAACTTTCTCAATCTAAGCCATGTCACTTTCTCGGACCGCTGCGCAACTCAGCCGTAAAGTTTTCCCTTGTCGCGTTGGAACCCGATCCGCGCCACGCCAAGGCAGATCATGGTGAACGCCGCCAGCATTTCCCAGTGCCCCGCGTTCGATTCATGGCGTCCCGCTCCCACGATTCCCAGCGCCAGCTGCGCCAGATGATAAGGCGGCATCACGGTCGCGATCTGCTGCACAATCTTCGGAAGGAACATGATGGGCACCCACAACCCGCTGCAGAATGACATCGGCAAATAAATCAGGTTGATGGTCGCGGGTGCCGAATTCGGCCCAGTGAAATATCCCAGCGCGAGTCCCATCGCGGAAAACGGCAGCGAGCCCGCGACCAGCGTTCCCACCAGCAGGGCGAATTCGCCGAAGTGCATGCGGACGCCGCCGAACGCGTAGCCCAGCACAAACAGCACCAGCACGATGGTCGCGCTGAAAATCATGCTATTCACAACCTTCGCCGTAAAATACGCGAACGGCGGCATGGGGCTGGCGCGCTTTACCTGCAGCCATCCCAAGCCGCGATCTGAAGCCAGTCCCGCCGCGGTTCCAAACAACGATGCGCCCATCACGCCGAACGTGCCATACGTCGCGATCATGTACGCGGGAACAGCCGTGCCCGCGATCGCCTCATGCCCGTTCAGCACCAGCCCAAACAGCACGTAGAACATGATCGGAAAGCTGAGCACCGACACGGTGTACATGCGCAGACGCAGGTTTTTCAGAAACTCGTACTTCGCTTCCTTCAGATAAATCATCGCCGTGTGGCTCGGCGAACGCTGCATTTGCGGGCGGCTCAGGGCCAGGCTTGCGGTAGTCGTCGTCATGGTGTTTTCCTCCGGTGCTCGCCGATTCGTTCGACTCAATTGGAGCTGGCAGCGTCGTTCGTAGTGTCGCGGGTCAGTTCCAGGAACGCTTCTTCCAGTCCCGCGCTGCTGACCTCCAGGCTCGAGAGCCCGGCATCCCGCATCAGCAGCTCGCGGACGATCGACTCCGCTTCGACCGCATGAATCTCAACCGCTTCGCGATCTTCTTTCACTTCCGTGACGCCAGGAATCTGGCGCAGGGCGTTCAGACTGAGGGTCGTGATGCAGCGAATCCGCTTGCCCGCGGTTTTCGCTTTGATCTCCGACGGAGTTCCCTGCGCAATGATCTCGCCCTTATTAATGACGGCCACGCGGTCGGCCAGCGCGTCGGCCTCCTGCAGGTAATGCGTCGTCAGCAGGACCGTTTTCCCGCGCGTGACCATCCGGCGAATTTCGTCCCACAACATCCGCCGCGCTTCTACGTCGAGTCCTACAGTAGGTTCGTCGAGAAAAACCAGATCCGGATCGCCGCAAATAGCCAGGGCAAACAACACGCGCTGCCTCTGCCCACCGGAGAGATCGCCGAACTTGCGCTCGCTCAATTTCTCCAGACCAGCGGCGGCGAGTACCTCTCCGAGCGCCATCGGTTTCGGGTAATACGTGGAAAACAAGTCGATGTGCTCGCGGACGCGCAACGTTTCCGGAACTCGCCCCACTTGCAACATGGCGCCCGTCCTCATCCGGTTTTCAGGATTCGTCGGGTCGCCTCCAAAAACGCGCGCTCGTCCCGCATTCGGCTGCAGCAATCCCAGCAGCAACTTTACCGCGGTGGTTTTGCCTGCGCCATTCGGACCGAGCAGGGCAACAACCTCTCCGGCCTGCACCCGAAAATCGACGCCGCGCAGCGCCTGCACGGTGCCGTAGTTCATATTTACGCCTTCGAGGCTGGCGACGGCCAGGTTCGAATTTGCTCTTTCCAGGTTTCGTGGCTGCTCCAGGGTTGCGATCATTTTCCGTCCTCCCGCCTCGTTCGGCGCCGTCCGGCGGGAATCGATTCCGTTCCCGCACCGTGAATCATCATCGACCACTGCATCATCGCGGACGCCGAAGAAACGCACCAGTGCCATCCATCACGCGGTGAGCGTGACAAATGTCATTCTTTGGAAATCTTGCTGGAGACCCCGGCTTGCGGGAACCGACTCCGGGAGATCGACGCAGGGCGATACGGGGAAATCCTGATTCCCCTTACAGGTCTGTTACGAATTCCGAACAAGCACAGGAAATCCACAGCACGAAACTGGCCGCCCCATTCGAGTCGCTGAATCTGGCATACCCTCGGTGCTGCGCATCTGGCAAGGCTGGGCGCGTGTTCGGATTTCGTAACAAGAGTCGCAGGCTCAAATTTTCACACATGTCTCTCACACTTCGCCTCTCCCCTTTGATATGATTCCCCCACTTTCGTAGGAGGGCGCAAGCATGTTGCCCGCGGGAAAAAGCCTTCGAACGTTACGCGAGAAACTCGGCCTCACCATGCGTGACGTCGAGAACTCGAGCGCGCGTGTTGCTGACAAATATCGCAACGAGGAATTTTCCATTCCTCCCAGCCGCCTGTCCGATATCGAGACCAAAGGCATTCTTCCCAGCATTTTCCGGCTCTACACTCTGTCAGTAATCTACCGCCGCGATATTCGCGAGTTGATGTCATGGTACGGCGTTGACCTGAACAATCTGGCCGCCGATCTCGGCCTGGTATCTCCACCCAAGTCGCATGTTTCCGACGCACTTGCGGGACTTTCTTCCGTGCAGGTTCCTCTGCGGTTCGATCCCAGCTTTGACGACCGTCGCACCACCAACCTGGGCCGCATGGTCGAGCAGTGGGGCATGGTGCCCGTCGCTTACCTGGCGCAATTCGCCACCAGCGACTTCACCTACGGCTACATCGGCACACACGATTTCACCATGTACCCGATTCTGCCGCCCGGCAGTTTCATCCAGGTCGACGAATCAAAAAATAAAGTGGTTGAAGGTTCGTGGCGCTCGGAATACGAGCGCCCCATTTATTTTGTCGAAACTCGCGACGGCCACACTTGCTGCTGGTGCAGTATGCGCCGCGAGGAAATCATTCTGCAACCCCATCCTTTGTCGCCGGTTCCGGTTCGTATACTGCGCCATCCTCAGGAAGCCGAAGTGCTCGGCCAAGTCGTGGGAGTGGCTATGAAATTGACCGAGTGGCACGCCCTCGATTCTTCTGTAGCATCGAAAGCGCCAGCAGCACTGAATTAAGGTGAGTGGCGGACGGGGCCTGGCGCTCGCCGGGCAGTAGGTCTTCAAAGCGATCGCGCATGCCATCTACGTAGGCTTGTGCAGGAACTCCCGTCGCGTCGCTCGACGCGTCTAAATCCTCGACCAGCGACCCCAGCGGCATCCTTAGCACTCCGGCGACAACTTCGGTGTGAGCCGTCTTCAACGCGCGTTCAGAAGACTCCGGCCCGTGCACCAGTTCCATTCCCCAATGCTCGTAGCGCCCCTGCGCGCGGCGCAGCGAGGCCAGATAAACCAGCTTCCCCAGTCGCCCCGCGACCGCCGCTAGGGTGGTTTCTTTTATGTCCTGTAGAGCCGATTTCAGCGTCATCTTGTTACGAATTCCGAACGCTCAGAGGCCGCCAGACCCCGTTGCGTCCGCAATTGTCCCCATGAAATTATCACCGTCCAATTCGCAGTCACAAGGAGAAAACAACCATGAAACGCATCCTGCTTATCCTCGGCGCAGCTGTCCTGTTCGCTAGCACTTTGGTAATCCCAACCGTCGTCAAAGCTGATGGCGGCGGTAGTGGCGGCACGGGCTGCGGTATGACCCTCTGCAAACCCTAGTTGCCGCTATTTTGCATGAAAATCGTGTGAGGTTGAGCGTTCGTTAGTCGGCCTTACGAAAACCGAACAAGGCTCTCGATTGCGTTGCCGCTGGCAGCGGATCGCGGTATAGTGCGTACGCCATGTTTCGAGCGCACTCACTCCTCTGGAGCTACCTTTGGGTTGCGCCCAACCTGCTTCTTCTTATCCTCGCCTTCTTAATGTGGAGGCGAGGATTGATTCGGCAGGTTCCGGTTTTCTTTGCGTTCGCGATTCTGACCGCGGTCGCTGATCTCACTGAGTACGCTACGGATGTGATTCCAACTGTAAGCCCAGCGACATATTGGCGAGCAGACTGGGCGAATTTGCTGATCCAGGCTGTGCTGAAATTTGTACTCGTCGGGGAAATCTTTGCTCACGTCTTCGGGTCCTACGAGTCAATCGCACGCCTCGGGCAATTACTGATTCGCGCACTGGGAGTGATTTTGGTGTTCGCTGCTGCGATAGCGGCGGCGTATGCTTCGCAAAACAGTCCCCACGGAATTATCTCGGGCGCGTGGCTACTAGACCAGACGACATTCATTGTCGAATCCGGTCTGTTGGTGTTCATCTTTGTTTTCTCTTTGTACTTCCACTTGGTTTGGGACCGGCGTTTGTTCGGCATCAGTCTCGGCCTAAGCATTTCGAGTTGTGTACATCTGGCGTCTTGGGCAATCCTCGGCAATTTGGGAGCGCTCGACCCCAAGCGGATGATTTTCGTCTTCCTCAACATGGCGACTTATCATGCTGTCGTGCTGATGTGGTTTTACTACCTGCTCGTCCCCAGCAAAGTTGCAGTGATCCCCGCCGTTCCGTTGCCCGAGAATGATCTCGAGGCCTGGAACCGAGAGCTGGAGCGTTTAGTCCGGCCATGACTCTAGCGATCATCCTCGTTATCGCCGCCGCTCTCGCGCTGATCTTTATTCTCGGCGTCGCCGTTTCTCGCAACCTGCAAGTTTCCGCCAAGCCCGGCCTCGCACAGCGGATTCAGCCTATCGATATCGAGGCTTTCCGCAACCTCGCTGATCCGGCTGAAGACGACTATCTTCGGCGCAGCCTTCCTGCCTCAGAATTCCGAGCTGTCCGCCGCCAACGCCTGCGCGCCGCGGTCGCGTACATACAAGTAGCGAGACGCAATGCCGCAATCCTCATCCGCGTTGGTCAAGCCGCTGTCGCCGCAGGGGACCTCCCGACCGCCGAAGCCGCTCGACAACTGGTCCGAGACGCCCTGTGGTTGCGCCGCAACGCGACCTTCGCGCTTCTCGGAATCTACGTTGCGCTGGCTTGGCCGCATGCCGGTTTTGCCGCCGATCCGATCCTCGACGGCTATCTCCATCTGAACAACTCCGCCATGCTGCTCGGCCGATTGCAGAACCCCTCGGCCGTTGTGCGCATCTCGGCGTGAGTGGAGTTATGGGAGTACAGCCGGCGATCTATGTTAGCTTCAGAAGACCCAATCTATCGCAGCGCGCTGCCTCACTAAGGCTTGCACAGCACCGCTCCACATGCTGCCTGACAGATGCACTCCACCGGGATGTTGCTCGGACAACTCGTGCCGCCTGACCCGCCGCCGTCTTGAGCGTCGCCGTAAAAATCGGTCTCCGCTGCCCATTGCTGAAAGCCTCCGGCTGCCTGCACAGCTTGATACATAGGGCAGGCTGGGTTCGGTTGTGGGGCTTGCGCCTGCACCGACACCGGAACCATTAAGGAGTCGAATGCAGCGCATCCTAGGATGACAATGGCGCAGATCGACCAAGTTACGCGGTCCATCCGCAGGAGCGACTTAAGTTTATTCATTTTTTGCCTCCCTTCGGGGCTTGCGGCAGGCATTTTGCTGCGCCGTCCTGTCCTTGTCAACCATGACTATATTCCTGATTCCGTCGTAAGTAGCGTGAAGACAGTACCCAATTCCCAACTTGTTTTCGGGGGTCTTTCTGTTATAAAACCAGCGGGCTGCAAAGCTGGGCTGCAAAGCAACGCGTTCCACACCATTTGTGATTTACATCGGCACCTGCCGTGGGAATTGGTCCCGCCGTCTGCTCGCCTCCGCGAGCCCAAGGGAGAACCTTATGATCCGCGCCCTAAAAGCTGCCTCTTTGTCTTTCTTCGTCCTGCTGTTGTCCGCCATGTGTTTTGGACAGGGCGGCGCTGCCACCGGCGATCTGCACGTCACCGTCAAAGATCCCAGGGGGAACCTGGTCGCAAGCGCGACCGTGACCGTGCGTGACACTGCCAAGGGTCTGGAGCGCACTGCGACCAGCGACGGCCAAGGTGGCTACAGCGCTCAGCTTCTGCCGCCCGGCACCTACTCCGTCACGATTGACGCTACCGGTTTCAGCGGCATCTTAAGTACCGGCGTAGTCATCACTGTCGGCGGATTAGTCGAGCTTCCAGTCACGCTTGCAGTAGCCACCGGCAAGGAAGTCGTGGAAGTCAGTTCGCAGGCAGAACTGGTGGAAACGTCGCGCAGTTCCACCACCGACACCATTGGCCAGCGCCGCATCGACAATCTTCCCATCAACGGCCGCAACTACATTAACTTCACTCTGACCGATTCTCAGGTCGTGCGCGACAACGCTCCCAACACCGGCGCCGCGCCCACCTCCGGCCTCAACATGAGCGGCCAGCGCGCCCGCTCGAACCTGGTGAACGTCGACGGCGCCGATGCCACCGACAATTCCACCAATGGCGTGCGCTCCACTGTTTCGCAAGAAGCTGTGCAGGAATTTCAGATCATCACCAACAGTTACGCCGCGGAATACGGCCGTGCTGCCGGCGGGGTGGTCAACATCATCACCCGCTCCGGATCGAACGACTTCCACGGCGACGTTTACGGCTACTTCCGCGATCGCAGCTTCCAGGCGGTGAATCCCTTCAGCACCGTTTCCAATCCCGCCTACACTCGCGTGCAAGCCGGAGTCGCCGTCAGCGGCGCCATCAAGAAAGACAAAACGTTCTACTACTTCGCCTACGAAATCACGCGCCGCCACGAAACCGGATTCTCCTCCATCGGTCAGGATTGTCTAGCCACGGCCGGCCAGACCTGCTTCGGGCTCAACCCCTTCGACGCTTCGGCGTTTTTCGGCGCTCCCGCGGGCAGCGTCAACCTGCAACTCACGCCCGACCAGATCGGGTTCCTTGCCAACCCAGCGGTGGACGCCGCTTTGGCAAACCCGGCGTATGCGGGGGAAGTGAGGGAGTATCTCGGCTTAGTCGGCGCCTCTTCCGGCATGGCATTGAACGGTTCCTGGCCGGTGGGCTTGACGGGCGGCTACCCTGGCCTGGCGGGCTTTCCTACCAGTTGCACTCCGCCGGGATGCTTTGTTCCGAGTTCCTATCAGACGCTGACCTCGCAGATGGGAAACTTCCCCGTCTTTGAAGGAACCAGCCTCTACTCGCTCCGCCTCGACCACAACCTGGGCAATAACCATCGGCTCACGATCCGCGGCAATGTCAGTCCCAGCACCGTCACCGGCATTGAAGTCAGCGGCGAAGACCAGCCCTTCGGGCAGAACGCGTACTCGCGCACCTCGCAGCAGACCTATCGCGACGTCGCTGGCGTATTCCAGGACACCTGGACCATTGGCAACGACAAGGTCAACGAATTCCGCTTCCAGTACGCTCGCCGCGGACTGTCTTTCTTCTACAACACGCAGAACCCCGGAGGCTCCGATCCGGCCGTCAACATTCCCGGCTACGCCTACTTCGGCCGCGAGCCCTACTCTTACATTCAACGAGTCGAGCAACGCTACCAGTTCACTGACAACTTCTCCTGGACCGTCGGCCGCCACAACATGAAGTTTGGCGGCGACCTCAACTATCTTCCACTCACGGCGACCTTCACCGTCAACTATGGCGGCGTCTATGATTTCGGTTCCTTCAGCGCGGCGAACCTCGGCTTTGTGAGCCCCGGCGGTCTGCCCGCTTTCCCTGACCTCTCGCCCGTCCAGTCGTATGGCGCCGGATTGCCCGGAGATTTGGTGCAGGGCCTCGGCAGCCCCCACGACACATTTCACAATATTCCCATCGGCCTGTTCTGGCAGGATTCGTGGCGCGCCAGCCGGACTCTGACTCTGAACTACGGCGTGCGCTACGACGTCGAGATTCCGCCCAAGTTCACTGCGCCCCAGGGCCTGGCGCTTCCTGCCTACAACCTGCTCGGCTTGCAGAAAGGCATTAAGACCGACAAGAACAATATTCAGCCGCGATTCGGCGTTGCCTGGGATCCCGCCGGCAACGGCAAGACCGTGGTGCGCGCCTCCTACGGCATCTTCTTCGACCACCCGCTGCTCGGTCTCTATTTTCTCGGCGACGCCTCCGACGGTTCCTCGAGCGGACAGTTAGCCTTTGGAGGAACCGGGCTTTGCTCGGTCGCAGGAAATCCCGCCAACCTGAACGCGTTTACTATTTTCCAGGGTCTGGTGCCTTCCGCGACCGGCAGCCCCACTTCGCCGTGTTCGCCGACCGGCAGTTCGACGGCTCTTGCCCTGATGAACTATTCCCCGAACCAACAGCTGTTCTCCTGCGGCACTTCCGCGGCAGGCTGCGGTGTCTCTTCTCCCAGCCAATCCATTTTCCTGAACCAGAACTATCTCAATCCGGGCACGTTCCTGCCGCTCGCCTTCCAGCCTTTCGGTTATCCGCAGTCGAAGAATTTCGTCTATGCCTACGCGCAGCAGGCGAACCTGACCCTGGAACAGGATCTGGGCGGCGGCTATGCCCTGAGCGTCGCCTACAACTTCAATGGCGGACGCCACCTGAACCGACCCATCAACGCTACCGCAATTCGCGGCGATCTGCTCATCAACAACTATCTTGCTTCCGGCGCAACCGCGGCCAGTCCGCTCACCGTCAGCGGCTGCTCGGCTCCCGGTGCACCGGTACCCTGGGTCGATTCTTCCATGATGAACTTCTTCCGTCCCGGAGGCTTGAATCCGTCGATCGTCGGCGCCTACTTGTCTCAGGGTGCGGCGGGCGCCTACTGCGTAGGAGTGGCGCAACAGATCGTGCAGAGTCTGGCCAGCCAGGGCTTCAACGCGAATTGCGATCCTGCCACCTTCACCGGCTGCGTTCCCTTCGGCGACATGGACGCCAACTACTCCAACGGCAGCTCCATCTATCATGGCCTGAGCGCGAATCTGCGCAAGCGTTTCACCAGCCACTACGAATTCCTCGCGTCCTACACCTGGTCGCACGCCATCGACGATTCCACCGATTTGCAATCTACGCTCGTGCCCGAGGATAGTTACTACCCCGCGCTCGATCGCTCCACCTCGCTGTTCGACCAGCGCCATCGCTTCGTCTTCAGCGGTGTGTATCAGAGTGGAAAGCTGAGCGGCAGCAGCGTTACCAGCAAGGTCTTCAGCTACTGGACGGTCGCGCCCATCCTCGAAATTGGTTCCGGGCGTCCTTTCAACATCATTACCGGCAACGGGGACAACCTCCAGTTGTCCTCTGAAACCGGCCGGCCCAACACGTACGTCAACGCCGCCTGCGGTCCGTCTTATCCCTCGAAGTACTCGCCGACCGGCACGCTGCAAGAACCCTGTGGCGCAGAATACAACGGCACTCTGCTCTCGCTCGACGGCAATCTCGCCCGCAACGCCGGTATTCAGCCCTGGACCGTCTTCAACGACATGCGCATTGCCAAACGCATTCCCCTTGGCGAGCGCTTCAGCACCGATCTGATCGTCGACATGTTCAACATCGCCAACAACTTGAACGTGGCCGCCGTCAGCCCGCTGTGCAGCAGCGCAACCTGCAACGCCGGCCAGCCTACCGCAGCCTATGACCCGCGTCAGTTCCAGTTCGCTCTGAAAGTGAATTGGTAGAAACACCACCAATGCCGTTGTCATCCCAGCCCGCGTTCTTTGCGGGCCGAAGAGCCTGCCCTGAGCGCAGTCGAAGGGATCTATGCAGTTCCCGCGGCCCATTCAGAACTGAAACGCCAACCCAGCAGTCGGCGTAGTCGGCAGCCCCTGCAAGGTTTTCACTTGCGCCTGCCCGGTATTCGGATCGACGCCGGAAGTGTAGGCGTAGCGGGCGTTGTAGTGATTGGTAACATTCAGCACTTCCCCGTAAAGCGTCAACTTCCAGTGCGTGAACGCCCAGTCCTTGTCGACGCGCAGATCAAGACGTTCGTAATTCCCCAGCCGGGTCGAGTTCAGCCCGACCGGCACATATTGACCGCTGACTAGAACGAACGACCCGCTGGGGATGGGATATCCCGAGCCATACAGCCACTTGCCACTCAGGTTGAGGCTGGGCCGCAAACGATACGTTGCGAAAATGTTCAGCGAATTCCGTTGGTCCTCCAGTGTGGGAAAGTATCCGGTATTGAAGAAAACAGTTGGCTGACCAGCGATGAAATACGGCGGTGTGATCTGATATTGCCGCTCGCGCGCTCGCAGCAGCGTGTAGCCCAGCCAACCGGACAGCCGGTTCGCACTGCGCCGCTGCACCACCAACTGCACGCCTTGCGAGTAGTCGCGCTGGTAGGTACTACCGGAAAACGCCTGCAGAACAGAGCACGGATTGGAGCTTAATTGCGCCGTCGAAATGGCGCCGAACATGTCGAAGTCTTTGCGCTGGAAAGCCTCCAGCCGGATTCGCGTATTCTCTCCGAATCTTTGCTCCAAAGCCGCTGAGTAGTGGTTCGATATGGGTGGCAACACGCCTTCGTCAATGCAGCTTCCGGGCGGCGCGTCAAAGACATTGTCGGTGAATTGCGTGTAGCGGCCGGCGCTCAATTGCAACTCAGTGGCGTGCGCAACCCGAACTGCTGCCGAACCCTGCGGCGAAAACCGCTGCGGCAAAAACGCCTGCGAACGATCCCAGCGCACGCTGGCCAGCAAGTGCACTCGCCCTTTCAGCAGCGACCCCGACTGCTGCGCATAGGCCGTCTGGCGCACTGCGGTTTCCTGATACGCGCCGCCACCCTCGAGCCTGCCCGTCGTGGGATCGTAGAAACCGCTGGAGAAGCCCGTCAGCAGATGGCGCACCGTCCATCCCGCTTCCAGAACGTAGTCTCGAAACCAATTCCAGGTCACGCCCGTTCCACCCACCCACTCCCGATAGTCGCTGGTGTTCAGAATCTGGTTGGCCGTGTTGCGCAAATCTTCGGGTTCGCGAAAGAACGCGCCGCGCGCTTCGACCAACAGATGTGGGCTCAGGCTCCATCGCCATCCCGTTCGCGCCAGGGCGAAGTCGCTTTTTCCGCTGGCATAGTCGTCAACGGTCAAGGCCGTGGGGTCGGTCATAGTCATGTCCGTGTGCCCGTCCGTGGCAAAGAGGCTTACGTTCTGCCTTGGCGTTATGTCGTAGTTCAATTTCAGATCGCCGTCGTAGAAGCCCACGTCCGCTGCGGGCTGCTCGCGGTTCTGGACGAGATAGTTGATATAGCTCTTGCGCGCCGAAACCAGCCACGATCCCTTCTGGGTGCTGCCCAGGCCACCCTCGCCAAGAAGTTCACTAGCCGCAATTCCCGCCGTCAGCCGGAACAGCGGCGCGCCGCGGCTGCCTTCGCGGGTGCTGACGTCGAGCGCCGCACCTACGGCATCGCCGAATTTTTCGGGATAGGCAGCCGGCAGCAGCTTCATCTCCTCGACCACTTCGCTGGTCAGCACGCCCAGTGACGCGCCTTGCGCGGAGTTGCCGATTTCATGAAACGGGCTGGGCACGAGCACGTCATCGATATAAATCGAGACGCTCGAAAACGGCGCGCCCATCACCGAAAATTCCGCAAAGAATTCGTTGTTGCCCTCCGCTGAAACTCCCGGCAGCGTCTGCACCGCACGGAAAGGATCGTCGGCAAAGACCGTCGAGGTCTCTCGAATCTCAGTGCTGGTCAGCGTGGTTTCAACCGTGGCCGGCGAATCGCCGCCCTGGAATACGTCGCCGCGCACTTCCACCTGGTCGGTGTGGTGGAAATTGTCGGGCACCATGACGATGGAGAACTCTTTCACATCCGCAGCAGCCGCCAGAGTGAACGGAATCGTGAGCAGCCGGTAGCCCACCGCGTTGAGCCGCAGAGTATAGCTACCGGGCGCGAGATTCGCGAGGTCGAACTCGCCAGTGATTGACGTAATCACGCTGGCCTTCCTTCCCAGTTCAACTTCCAGCACGACCACTTCGACCCGCCCCAACGCTTCGCCGCCCACTGCGTTCGTGACTTTGCCCTTAATTTCGGCGGCCCGAGCCGCGGCCGCGATCAACAGCAGAACAGCGAACGGACGAAGGCGCATGTGACTCCCAGGGCAGGGGTGGTGGACATTTTATCCGACAAGAGAACGGTGCTGACTGCCGTCCTTGCGCCGTCCGGCAACGGCAGTAGCCATCAGTTTCAAACTCAGGCTCTCAGGAATTGACTACCCCACAAATGACGACTCTCGCTCGAAGCTCAGGGCTCGCAGCTCATAGCTCATAACTCATAACTCAGTGTTACACTCTGCTTTTACCCATCCTTGGCGCTTGCCCGGAGTTCGCTCCCCAATGTCTGAAACTCAAATGCCCACCCCACGCACCCGTGTGGTCCGTGAGCCCCATCGCGCAGCCTACGATCGCGAGACCGCGTACCGAATCCTCGACGAAGGATTTCTTTGCCACCTGGGATTCGCCGTCGACGGCCAGCCTTTCGTCATCCCGACTTCCTACGGCCGCAAAGACGCCAGCCTCTACATTCACGGCTCCGCCGCCAGCCGCATGTTGCGTCAGATGCAGAAAGGGGCCGTGCAGGTCTGCATCACCATAACCCTGCTCGACGGCCTCGTCCTGGCTCGGTCTGTTTTCAATCACTCCATGAACTACCGCTCGGTGGTAATTCTCGGAAAGGCCACGCTGGTCGACGATCCAGAAGAAAAGCTGGCTGCTCTGAGAATACTCTCAGAACATATCCTTCCCGGCCGCTGGGACGACTCGCGCCAACCCAACGATCGCGAACTCAAACAGACATCCGTGCTGCGGGTGCCCATCGAAGAATTCTCCGCAAAAGTCCGCACCGGCCCTGCCATTGACGATGAGGAAGACTACGCGTTTCCGACCTGGGCTGGAGTCGTCCCGTTAGAAATGGTCGCAGGCTCGCCGATCGATGACGCCAGATTGCTGCAGGGAACAGAAGTGCCGGAATACGCGAGGCACTACACGCGAAAGCGCCAGGAAATGGCTTGACTCCAAGAGTAAAGACGGCTATCCTTATTGTAAAGAATAGAAGTAAAGATGAATAACTCCAGCACAATCAGCAGCAAAGGCCAGATCACCGTCCCGCAGGAAATCCGAAAGCGCCTCGGCTTGGAGCCCGGCGACCGGGTTGAATTTGTGATCGAGGAAGGCCGCACTGTGCTCCGCCCAGCTCGCTCGGAGGTCAATCCCTTCGAAAAGTATATCGGAATCGCGGGCCCGTTCCCGGGCGGGGACGAAGGAATTAAAGCCTGGATCGACGATATGCGGAGCGATCAAGACGACGAATAGTTACGAATAATGAGGACCGCCCTCGACACCAACATCCTATCGACAGTCTGGTCGGGAACACCCTCGGCAGTCGCGATTTCCGCTCAATTGGCAAGAGTCCACGCCGAAGGAGCGCTCGTGATATGCGCGCCAGTATTTGTCGAGTTGTCGGCAGTTCCTGGCATGAATGTGCAGACGGCTCGAAAAGCTCTGGAGGAAATGGCCATCGCGATTGACTTCGACATCGAAGAGGATGTTTGGATACTGGCGGCGCAGAGCTTTGCGGCCTACTCCATTCGCCGCCGCCATTCCGGCGGAGGTTCGCACAAGCGTCTGCTGGCAGACTTCGTGATCGCCTCGCATGCCATGCTGAAAGCAGACCGGCTGATGACCCGCGACATTAATCGCTATGCGATGGATTTTCCAAACTTACGGCTGATTTGAGAAGGCCGAGTCAGACGTCGACAGTCACGAGGTCAGCTTTTTCACGGCAGCAGCAGCAACTTCCCAGCAACTTTCCGCGCTTCCATATCGCGGTGCGCCTGAGCCGCATCCGCCAGCGGATACGTCTTCGCGATCCGCAGATTGAGTCTGCCGTCGGCGATCATCGCAAACAGCGCACCGGTGCGCGCCAGCAATTCCTCGCGCGTGGCTGTGAAGTGGGCCAGCGTAGTGCGCGCCATGTAGAGCGAACCTTTCGCCGACAGCTTCGCCGGATCGACCGGCGGCACGGGCCCGCTCGACATGCCGTAGAGCACAAGCATCCCGCGCAGCCGCATCACGTTCAGATTTTTTTCGAAGGTGGCCTTGCCCACGCCGTCATACACCACGTCAACACCCTTGCCACCGGTCAGGCGCTTTACTTCGGATTCAAAATCCTGCCGCGTGAAGACGATCAGTTCGTCTGCGCCGGCCTCGCGAGCCAGCGCGGCCTTCTCCTCGCTCGATGCCGTGCCAATCACTCGCGCTCCGATCGCGCGCGCCATCTGCACCAGCAGCAATCCCACGCCGCCCGCGGCGGCGTGCACGAGCGCGGTCTCGCCCGCTTTCAGTTTGTGTGCATCGTTCACCAGGTAGTGCGCCGTCAGCCCGTGCATCATCGCAGCCGCAGCCTGCTGATCGGTCAGCGTCGCGGGCACCGGAACCAGATGCTCCTCGGGCGACACCACAAACTCCGCGTACGATCCCAGCACTCCGCTCCAGGCCACGCGGTCGCCGACCTTCACCGTCTTCGCCTGCGCGCCGACCTCGGTGACCACCCCCGCACCCTCCTGCCCAGGAATAAAGGGCAGCGGGGTCCGCAAACTGCCGTCGCGGAATTGACCGTCAATCGAATTCACTCCAGCGGCGGCCACTTTCACCACCGCCTCGTTCGGTTTCGGCCGCGGCATGGCGACGTCGGCGACTTCCATCACCTCTGTTCCGCCCGTGTGTTGTACGCGAATGGCTTTCATGATTGATCCATAGGTCCCATCAAACGCCGGTTTTCGATTCGTATCAAGGCGCGGCTTTCAGCCGTGCCATACGGCCAACAAGATTGCTGCGGCTTTAGCCGCTGGATTCGAAATGCAGGGGCTGACGCCGTTCTAGCCTCCCGCTACAAACGGCGTCGCTGAAGCGATGCCCTGATACGAACCTTGAGACTCCAAACATTGCTAATGCAACACCGGCGACTTACCGCCCGCGCTACGGAATCAGCAATAACTTCCCCGTAGTTTTTCTTTCTTCCAACTCGCGATGCGCCCGCTGCGCCTCAGCCAGCGGATATGTGTGATCAATCCGCAATTTCAGTTTTCCCGCAGCCATCATGCCGAACACGGCGCCTGACCGCGCCACCAATTCTTCCCGCGTCGCGATGTAGGCGCCCAGCGTCGGCCGCGTCACGTAGAGCGACCCCTTGGTCGACAGCGTAATCAAATCAAACGGAGGCACTGCCCCACTCGACCCGCCGAACAGCACCATCATTCCGCGCGGACGCAGAACGTTCAGCCCCTTTTCAAACGTCGTCTTGCCCACCGAGTCATAGACCACGTCGACACCTTTGCCGCCGGTCAGCCGCTTGGTCTCGACCTCGAAATCCGATTGCGTATAAAGAATGACTTCGTCCGCCCCTGCTTCGCGCGCCAGTTTCGCCTTCTCGTCGGTTGAAACCGTGGCAATCACGCGCGCGCCAATGTTGTGCGCCATCTGCACCAGCAGCAATCCCACGCCGCCGGCCGCAGCATGCACCAACGCAGTCTCGCCGCGCTTCAAAGAAAACGTCGCGTGCGATAGATAATGCGCGGTCATCCCCTGCAGCATCAAACCGGCGGCCTGCCGATCGGTCACGCCCGCCGGTATCGGCACCAGTCGGTCCGTAGCCACGGCCGCGTACTCGGCATACGATCCCATCAACCCGCACCAGGCCACGTGATCGCCGGCTTTCACCGACCTTACGTCGGCGCCCACGGCCGTCACCACGCCTGCGCCCTCCTGCCCCAGCACGAACGGCAACGGGACTTTATATCTACCCTCGCGCTGATAGACGTCAATAAAATTCACACCCGAGGCGGCCAGCTTCACCACCGCTTCATTCGCCTTCGGCTCAGGAGCCGGCAACTCCACCAGTTCCATCGCCTCCGGCCCACCAGGTTGTTTGATTTGAATGGCTTTCATGTTGGGTTGGATTCGGGATCTTGCGCCGAGATTCGACGGAAGGCGAATCTCCTGCACCCAAGACTCAACTGTTTAATGCGGGAATGTCAAGGCGGGCTCGCCTACCCGGACGGGTTAGGACGGTGGCTCGCGCTCTGCGACGCGCTCGGAGTTTGTGGGGGTCAAACTTGTGTGGGTCAAGGTTGCGTGGGTCAAGTCCGGCAGCGGCCATGACGGCCAGGCCGAACTCTTCCGCGGAAAATCTTGAATACTTTCGCCGTCGCGGGCGTCTCGCCACCTTCCTAGCAGAGAGGCGTGACCCAGCGGTAGCCGCGTCCAACCACGGTCTGCAAATATCGTGGCTGCGCGGAATCATCTTCGAGCGCAATGCGTATTTTGCTCACCGCGGTATTCCCTGTTCGACGTCGACAAAGACGTCCGGCCCCCCACAGCGTCTCGGCAATCTGCGCGCGCGTCACCAGCCGTTGCACTTGCGACGCCTGCTCCGCTTCTGGCCCCGCTGGTTTTTGGTTTTTCTCACTCCTGGCTCTGTTCACGCCCGCTCTGCTGAACCCGACTGCCGCCCCCGCTCTGCTACACTGGCTCGTCTTCCGGCAAGGAGCCCTTCATGGCGCAGGAATCGCAGTCCTACGATCACCACACCCGCTGGGATCCGGCGTTTCACTTCTTCGTGCTGCCGATTTTCGTGATCGCGCTGATCATGACTTTGATTCACTTCTTCGCGCACTTCGCGCACAGCGACTTTCGAGAAAACTTCCACGCGTTCCTGTTGATCCTGCTGGCCATCGCCCTGCTGACCCTGGTGTTCAAGGAACGCACGTACTCGCTCAAGGTGCAGGATCGCGTGATCCGCCTGGAAGAGCGTCTGCGCCTGACCCAGCTGGCGCCCGAGCCGTTGCGCTCGCGCATTCCCGAGTTGACGGTGGATCAGCTCTGTGGCCTGCGTTTCGCCTCCGACGCCGAAGTGGCCAAGCTGGCCGAGCGCGCCCTGAACGAGAAGCTCTCTCGCGCCGACATCAAGAAAGCGATCAAGACCTGGCGTCCGGATTACTGGAGAGTATGAGAACTCGCGCAGGTGAGTTCGCGATGCCCCTGCGAGAGGATTGCGGATGAAGAAAACCTTGCTGATTCTTCTGCTGTCGACACTCTTCGCCTCTGCATCATCGCTGCATGCTGCTGACTGCAACGCGACGGCAGGCGGTGTCCCGGTCGTCATTCCACCTCCGGAAAAAGAATTCGTGGAAGTGGGCGGTGATAAGCGGGATTTTTTCCAATACATGGTCCCGTCCCGTAATCGCCTCCTGTGCGCTTTTGTGTCGGCTGACTTTTTACCGAGCCTCAAGAGCCCTGCCAGCGGGATGGGACAGTACATGTTGGCGGAACTGAGCCGCCGGCTCGACGAAAAGAACGCAGAAGTCACGTCGGCTACTTTTGAAGAAGTCGTCTCCGGCATGAAACAGCAGTTTGCCGACCCTTCAGCACTCAATCAGACCGCTCGAACAAGTTCGGAAGAAGTCAGCAGCAAGCTGAAACAGCTTCATCAGTCGAAAGACGTATCGATCGGCAAGCCGACGCCTCTGGGTACTCTATTTCAGACTTCAGATGCCTATGCGGGCGCGATCCTCGCGCCCGTGTCGTCTGGGGGAGTTACGTCGAGAGCCATCAACGCCACGGTTCTTCTGAGGGTGCGGGACCGGCTTATATTTGCTTACATCTATGGCAGCGCCGACGATGAGAATTCTCTGCAATGGATTGAAAAGGTGGCCGAACAGTGGGCCAAACGAATTCTGGCAGCCAATTCCAGTTCGGCTCGGTAGAAAAACCATCCGGACATTTGCCGGGCCAGTTTCGAGCCGGCTGCTCCCATGAATACGCCAATAAATCACTCGGTACACGCAAATCTGGCACTTGGCATCCAAAATGAGAACTGGGAGTTTTCGGCTCTGCGTTCTTGTTCAGCCGGTCGCCTCGGTAACTTCGTCCGCAGGTGCCAAAAGTAACCGCTTTGGTGCCTTTTGCGCGATTGACCCGGTCGTGGCTGGCGCGTACGATTTGGTAGAATTCACCAGACGTTCATACTAAGAGAAGCACGCATCTCTTAGAAAAATAAGAAGAAGCAAGACAGGAACGGTAAGACATCAGTCGGCAGGACAAGAGGAATACGAGAACAAGCAGAAAATACTTCCTTAGAGAAATCTGCGATTGGCTAACTTCCGATTCAATCTCGATCTCCGGACCGCCGTTCTCTCCTCGGCAATTCTGGCGGCTTGCGGTTGCCAGACCGCGGCGAAGCCGGTTTCTCTGCTCCCGCCGGGAAGCGCGCCCACGCTGCAGCCCGCGGCGCCACCCGCTCCGGTTTCGACTCCACATTTGCAGCCAAGTCCGCAGGCTCAAAAGCAAGAGCAAGAAAAAGATTCCCCGGCTAAGCCAGCCACCGTCGAGGCAAACACCCCTTCGCAGTCCGCACTCCAATCCGACGCTCCCGATCCGGTGGCCGATCTGATCGCCAGGGCCGAACAGGAATACCAGGAGGGCGTAGCGAACTATCACGCCGGCAATAGCAACAGCGCCAAGCAGAATTTCGACAACGCACTGAACGCGCTGCTGAGCAGCAATCTCGACATCCGGTCGGACGATCGCCTGCAAAAGGAATTCGACCATATCGTTGAGGGCGTCAACGAACTTTACCCCGGCGGCACCGCCGCCGACTCCGATCAAGCGCAAGGCACTCAGCAGAAAGCCGAACCCGCGCCCATCGATCAGACCAACGACGCAACCAATGGTTTGGCCCCCACCGCCGATGCCAGCGTGAAAGCCAAGGTCGCAGCCGAAATCCGAAACACACACTCCGACCTGCCGCTCATGATGACCGACCAGGTCGCGGGCTACATCACCTACTTCTCAGGCTATGGACGCGGCCCCTTCGAGCGCGCCGTCGCCCGTTCCGGCCGCTACCACGACATGATTGTGGCGACCTTCAAGGAACAAGGCCTCCCGCAGGACCTGATCTATCTGGCGCTGGCCGAGTCAGGATTCCATCCCCAGGCGGTTTCGAAGGCGGGCGCGCGCGGCATCTGGCAGTTCATGGGAAGCCGCGGTATCGGGTACGGTCTGCACCACAATATGTGGGTTGACGACCGCCAGGACCCTGAAAAATCCACTCGCGCTGCCGCCCGCCACCTGAAAGATCTCTACAACCAGTTCGGTGACTGGTATCTCGCCATGGCCGCCTACAATTCCGGCCCCGGCACGGTGCAGGCCGCCGTGAAGCGCACCGGCTACGCCGATTTCTGGGAACTCTACAACCGCAACGTCCTGCCCAAGGAAACCAAGAATTATGTGCCCATTATTCTGGCCGCGACCATCATGGCCAAGAATCCGGCGCAGTACGGGCTGGACTCGGTTGCGATGGAGCACCCGGCGGAATATGACACGGTCAGCATCCGCTATCCCGTCGATCTTCGCCTGGTCGCCGAATGCGTGAATTCCACGCCCGAAGAATTGCAGGACCTGAATCCGAGCCTCCTGCGCCTGACCACGCCGCGCGAAGGCCAGTTTGATCTGCATCTGCCCGCCGGATCGAAAGACCAGTACGAAACTGCCATCGCGTCGATCCCAGCCGACATGCGCCTGTGGTGGCGCTATCACACGGTTCATTCCGGCGACACGCTCGCAACGCTGGCTCGCACCTATCACGTCACGGCCAAGTCTATCACCGAAGCCAACCACCTCGACGGCCCGGAACTCGAAGCCGACGCCAAGTTAGTCATCCCGGTCGCGCCCGGCAAGCATCCGCTGAATGACAGCGCGACCTACGCCCGCCGCATCACGCGCTACAAAGTTCATCCCGGCGACACGGTCGAAACCGTCGCCGAAAATTTCGGCGTCTCGGCACAAATGCTGCGCCGCTGGAACGGCATTCGCGGCAACAGCCTCAGCGGACGCAGGATCATCGCGCTGCACCTGCCGATTTCACCAAGCGCGCACCAAACTGAAGTAGCCTCGGCGCGAACCTCGTCCCATACCAGCAAAGCGAAACATCCGGCCACTGCTCCAGCGCCTGAAACGGCCACGACCAAGCCACCAGCCACCAAATCGGCGCAGATCGAGCGCCTCGAAGTCTCACGGTCGAATTCGAAAGAAGTCGTTCACCACAAAGTAAAATCCGGCGAGACCCTGTACTCCATCGCCAACGCCTACCGCACCACCGTCGCCGCCCTCAAGCGCGACAACCGCAACGTCGCCGTGATCCGCCCCGGCATGATCCTGACTGTGCAACTAACCCGCTAGACTCCGAGATTGCTTCCGGGACGCGTGGGGCACCCGCTGTTGTGTCACTTTCGAAACTGTGCCATCCTTCGTGGTTGCCGAATTTCGCGCCCCGCGTTTCCGCCGACGATGCGAGGCTCCTTTCCAAATTCATTTCTGCTCAACCTTCCTGTCACATGCCGTTGATTTTCCTCTGTTATTTCTTAAGCCACCGTCGCTTCAACTTCCAGGAGGAAATCCTATGAATCTTTCACGCAGGCCTTGCGTTGGCGTGCCCGCGCCGGCTCTGTTGTTCGCAACAATGTTGGCGATATTGCTCGCGGCATCGGCAGCCGTCGCCGCGGACCCCGGCAAGCCCAATTCCACCACTCCCATCCAACATGTATTGCTCATCAGCATTGATGGCATGCACTCGATCGATTTCGCAAATTGCACCAAAGGCGTTCCCAATTCCGCCAATGATCCTTACTGCCCGCACCTGGCGTCGCTTTCCTCCACCGGAGTCCACTATTTGCAGGCGCTGACTTCGAAGCCTTCCGATTCCTTCCCTGGGCTGGTCGCTCAGATCACCGGCGGAACACCGCGTTCAGCGGGTGTGTTCTACGACGTCAGCTACGACCGCGCCCTCTCTCCCCCGGCGCTGACTACTCCCTACGGCATTGTGGGTGGGCCCAAGCTCTGCCCCAGCGTGATTGGCACGCAGGTGGGCTTCGACGAAGAGATTGACTACAACTTTCAAGATCTCCACTCCGGAAGGCCGAACGGCAGCTCCGGAATCAACGGAATCAACCCCAACTATCTGCCGCGCGACCCAAAGAACGGCTGCCAACCCGTGTATCCCCACAATTTCATTCGCGACAACACCATTTTCAACGTAGCCCACAATGCTGGCCTGTACACGGCTTGGTCCGACAAACATCCATCCTACGACTTTATCAACGGCCCCAGCGGCGATGGCGTCGCCGACCTGTGGTCGCCGGAAATCAACTCCATCCCGGTGGCGATTCCTTCGGTTCAAGGTTGCGCGCCGCTGCCCGACCCCGGCGCCGCCAAATCCAGCAATGCCTGGACGGACAGCTTCCAGAACATCCGCTGCTACGACCAGTACAAAGTGCAGGCGGTTCTGAACTGGATTGATGGCAAAACCCACGACGGAAGCGCCACCGCCCCTGTGCCAGCCCTGTTCGGCATGAACTTCCAGGCGGTCAGCGTAGGACAAAAGCTGGTCGAGAAATCGCTCGGCCTGACGGGTGGCTATCTCGATCCACTGGGCACTCCGAGCGATTCTCTGCTTGCCGAGATCCAGTACGTGGACGGCGCCATCGGTCAGATGGTTGCGGAGTTGAAGAAACAAGGCCTGCTCGACTCGACGCTGATTATCATTTCAGCCAAGCACGGCCAGTCCGCGATCGATCCCAACCGGGTCCTGCGCATCCCGGCGGATAATGCTTCGCTCATGCCCCCGTCTCAGGTTCTTTCGCTAGCTGGCGTGGGGCCGGGCCTGCCGGTTGCTCAGGCCGACGAGGATGACATCTCGATGATCTGGCTGACCGACCAAAGCCAGACGGAGAGCGCCGTCGCAACCCTCGCTGCCAACGAAAGCCTGTTTGGGCAAGGGGAACTGTTTGCCGGCCCCTCGCTCACCCTGCAATTCAACGATCCGCTCACCGATTCCCGGACTCCCGACATCATCGTGACTCCCAACGTCGGCGTGGTCTACACCGGCGGCACGGCCAAGGTTTCCGAGCATGGCGGCTTTGCCTACGACGACCGCAACGTTCTGCTGATCGTCTCAAACCCGAAGTACAAGGCGGCCACATTCAACGATCTGGTCGAAACCCGCCAGATCGCTCCCACCATTCTGAAAGCTCTGGGCCTCAATCCGAACCAGTTGACCGCGGTTCAGTCCGAGCACACCGAAACTCTGCCCGGTCTGCCCTTTACCCAGAAATAGGGCGAACCTGGTAGAACGCAACCTGAAGAGCAAACAGCAAACAGCAAAGAGCAAAGAGCGGAGAGCGCAAACTCTCCGCTCCTTTCTTTCGCTGGAGGATTCACAGGCCGTGCCCGAGTCGAGGCACAGCAACCTCCGCGTCCGATTTCATTCGTCTTTTATTTGCTGCCAGTTTCCCCGCGATCGAAGGTTGAACTGCGGAAACTTCGCGCCGGACTTTGGCCGGACTCTGGGCCGGACTCTGGAAATGACTTGCGCATGTCAAAATTCTTATTCGAATTCCTCTTTCTTTTGCCCGCGCGCTGTGATAGATAAACGAATCTGCGGCTGTGATTGCGGCGCTTGCAGGCTGCACCGAACGTCGTGCTATAATCGCGCGCCGTTCCAGCAGAGGTTTCCGGTGGTCTTTTAAATTCTTTGTGCCCGCAGCCAGGCGCCCCGAGCGCACCCGGCCGCCACTGAAATCAGGAGGAACAATGACGTTCTACGATCCCACGCTCTACGGACGTGACGAAGAGGAAGAATTCGGCGACAGCGGCGCTTATACCGAGTCGCTGGAAGAGGATTTCGAAGAGGAAGAGGAGGAAGAAGAATCCGGCCTGCCGGCTCCTGAAGCCGTCGAACCGGTGCCCGCTCCCGCGCCTCCAGCCCCCAAACCCGCACCCCCGGCCCCGAGCGGCGGAGGCGGCAAGCCCAAGGCGAAAAAGAAACCGGCCAAGAAGAAACCGGCGCCCAAAAAGGCTGCGAAGAAGCCTACCAAGAAAAAGGCCGCCAAGAAACCAGCCAAGAAGGCGGCTAAGAAAAAGCCGGCCAAGAAGGCCGCAAAGAAAAAAGGCAAGAAGCGCCGTTAAGTCTCGGCCTGGCCGCGACCGCCTCCGGTCGACACAGCTTTGGAACCGCGCCCACAAGGCGCGGTTTTTTCTTTCCGCTGTATAATTCCCGCGCCCGCTGCAGAGGCATTTCATGCCAACGAACAAACATCTACGGCTCTCCCTCTCGCTTTGCCTTCTCGCCGTCTCCGCCGTCGCGCAGACCGCATCCGTCCCTAAGCCGCCCGACGCTCCGAAGCGGCCCGTCACCGACGAATATTTTGGCGTCACGGTCACCGACGACTATCGCTGGCTCGAAGACTGGGATGACCCCGCAGTCAAGCAGTGGAGCGCCGCCGAAAACGCGCGCACTCGCGAATATCTCGATCATCTGCCGGCACGCGCGGCCATCAAAGATCGCCTGAAGCAACTCATCGGCGGTGGTTCCGCTTCGTACCTCAATCTGCAGTTTCGCGCAGGAATGTTGTTCGCGGAAAAATACCAGCCGCCGCAACAGCAGCCCATGCTCGTCGTCCTGCGCTCGGCCGACGATCCCGGCAGCGCCCGGGTCATCTTCGATCCCAACAGCGCCAGTGCTAAGGGCTCGCTCGCCATGGATTTCTTCGTGCCTTCGTTTGGCGGCAAGTATGTGGCAGCCGCGCTCTCGCAAAACGGATCGGAAGACGCCTCGGCGCACATTTTTGAAGTAGCCACAGGCAAGGAACTCGCCGACGTCGTCCCTCGCGTGAATTTCGCTACCGCCAGCGGCAGCATCGCGTGGAAGGCCGACAGCTCCGGCTTCTACTACACGCGCTATCCCCAGGGCGACGAGCGTCCCGGCGAAGATGCCAACTTCTACCAGCAGGTCTACTTTCACAAACTCGGCACCGACCCCAAGCTTGACATCTACATCGTCGGTGAAGAATTCCCGCGCATCGCGGAGATTAAGCTACACACCAGTGACGACGGAAACTGGCTGCTCGCTTCCGTGGCCAACGGCGATGGCGGCCAGTTCGCCCACTACCTGATGGACGCCGACGGGAAGTGGACCCAGATCACGCACTTCGAAGACGGAATCGTCTCAGTGAAATTTGGCGTGGACCCGGCACTCTACCTGCTCTCGCGCAAAGACGCGCCGCGCGGCCAGATTCTGCGGCTGCCGCTTTCACACCTCGCCCTCGCTGAGGCGAAAATCGTAGTTCCGCAAACGCCCGGCGGCGCTGCAGAAACCGATCGTGCCTCCATCGAGGATTTCGTTCCAGCATGGGATCGTCTCTACATAGTCGACATCATCGGCGGCCCTTCGCGCGTGCGGATCTTCGGACGGAAAGCCTCTCAGGGCGGCGGCCAGCGCGGCGCACCGCTCGTCTTCGAACCCATGGGAGAAATCCCGCTGCCGCCTATTTCTTCAGTCGGGCAAGTTGTTCCGATCGGCGGCGATGCGCTGTTCTTCACTTCGACTTATCTGAATCCGCCCACCTGGTCTCGTTTTGATGCCGCCGCGGGAAAAGCGTTTCCTACGGCGCTGGTCCAGACTTCGCCGATTCATTTCGACGACGCCGAAGTCGTGCGCGACTTTGCCACGTCGAAAGATCGCACCCGCGTCCCCGTCAATATCATTCGCCGCAAAGGTACCCGGCTCGACGGCACCAACCCAACTCTGCTCTACGGCTACGGTGGTTACGGCATCAGCGAGGAACCGTATTTTCTCGGCGCTTCCGCGCGCCTGTGGCTCGATCAAGGCGGCGTTTATGTCGACGCCAACCTGCGCGGCGGCGCCGAATACGGCGAGGAGTGGCACCTGGAAGGCAACCTGACCCGCAAGCAAAATGTGTTCGACGACTTCCTGGCCTGCGCACAATATCTGATCGACCAGAAATATACTTCGCCGGCGCATCTGGCGATTCTCGGCGGCAGCAACGGAGGCCTGCTGATGGGCGCGGCCTTCACGCAGCGACCTGAACTGTTCCGCGCCGTGGTTTCCGAGGTCGGCATCTACGACATGCTGCGCGTCGAACTCGACCCCAACGGCGCGTTCAACGTCACCGAATTCGGCACCGTGAAAGATGCCGACCTGTTCAAGGCGCTTTACGCTTACTCGCCCTACCATCACGTGAAAGATGGCACGGCATATCCCGCGATCTACATGCCTACGGGAGAAAACGATCACCGTGTGAATCCGATGGAATCGCGGAAGATGATCGCGCGCCTGCAGGCCGCCGACAGTTCCGGCCATCCGATTCTGTTGCGCACGTCCTCAAACGCCGGCCACGGCCTGATCGGCGCCTCTGTCGATGAAGCCATCGAACAGGGCGCCGACCTCTACAGTTTTTTGTTTGACCAGCTGGGGATTCAGTACAAGACGCCGGCCAACTGAGGCCGGAGCAAGGCTGAGGTGGTCTATTGTTGGCCGGTGTTTTGCCGGACCTGGGCCTGGCTCGGCGGCATGAGCACGGCCATGCATCCAGAGATGGGGAAACAACTTAGTTCGGCGCGGCGCACGAGTTTGCCCTGGCTGCCTGTGGGGAACTCAACTTCATAGCGCGCCGCCTTGATTTTTTCGGTCAGCGCCTTTAGCGATTGTTCTCCGTTCACATAGGTCACGGAGTCAATTTTCCCCGGCGCGAACACGATTGTGAATTCGGCCGAGCCCGTCAGATCGGGGAACTTGCCAAACTTGGCGGTACGAATCAGGCTGAGTTGCTCAGAGCTGGTCTTCGTCCACTCGCCGTTGGGCAGACGCCAGCTTTCATTGACCACCGGTTTCTTCCCGGTAAGTTTCTTGTAGCGCTCTGCAATCTTTGCGGCCAGCGCCTGACGCTCAAGTAGGGCGGGCGAAGCAAGCGGCATGCCGGGGTACGGAGGCGGTGTAGCCGATGTGCCATACAACGGCGTACCGGCCGCAGCCAGCGCCAGTTCATACGCATGCGCGGCTTCTTTGTTCTTGCTTTCCTTCTCGTAGATTTCTCCCAGATGCTCTCCGACAATGGGATCCTGTCCGCAGCCAGGCAGCTCGCACGAAACTCTCGGCGCGACCGGTATCTCCGCTCTGAAAGTAAACCCAGCCCACCGTGTCCCACAACAAGGCGAACTGGTAGGTATCAATAGTGCTCCGAGCGGCGTTTTCAACGTCGTCAACTGATCGTTTGTCGAGTTGCGTGAGGGCGTCCTCCCCGTATTGGCGGGCCAACTCGAGCTTCGTGTTGCTCTCGGCCAGCGTGTAAGCCACGTTGTTCAGGACCATGGAATCATGCTTCGCCTCAGCGGCGGCGCGAAGATGTTCGACTCCTTTGTCCGATTGCCCACTCTTCAGGTACGCCGATCCCAGGGAAAACTGCAGATCCGTGTTGTCCGGAGAGGACTTCACCGCCGGCTCCAGTTCCTCGGCAGCCTGCGAATATTTTCCTTGCTGACTCAGTAACTGGCCGAGGCTTAGCGGCGCCAAGGTATTCTGAGGATTGGCTTTCAACAATCGCCGCCATTCCCCAATCGCATCATCGGTGCGCCCGCTGCGAGTCAGATAAAATGCCGCAACCTGGTAGGCTCGCAGATCAGTCGGAGTCAGATCCTGTTCCTTATGACACTCGACCAGGGCGGCATCCGCCTTGCCCTCCGTGAACAGCACGATGCCCAGGTTCAGATGCACGGCGGGATAGTTCGGCTGGCTCGCGATCACCTTCTGAAATATCTTTTCCGCCTCGCCGTACTCGTGAAACTGCATGGCGTCTGTGCCGGAGCGGAATGTGCTGTCGACATCGCCGGCGCCGGAACTCGCTTCAAACGCTCCACCTGCACCCTCGAGATGAATGAAGTTGAACTCGTCATCCCCGACGGCTCTGCCGAATTTGCGAAAATCATCCCAATCGCTCAACGCGACTTCGTTTTTCTTGACTTGGAAGCGGCGCGTGGTCGTGAGTACGCCCTCTTCCAACGCATTCGTGGTGTGGTACTCCGCGTAGGGTTCGACCAGATTCACTGGGCTGGGGGCGATCATCGAATAGCCCGCGGGAAGTTCTATGCGCGCCCGGTAGTCGATCTTCCCCAGGGCCCCGAGCATGACCGGTTCCAGGGGCTTTCGATCCCGCGAATCCTTTGTCACTTCCACGCCCATGGGCGGCAGTGGAAGAATAATCTGGTGGTGCTCCCAGTCGGCATAATTCTTGCGCACGTAGTCGTAAGAGATTTCAAGGGGGTTATCCAGATCGTCCGGCGGGCTCACGGTGACGTTGCTGACATCGCCGCCAAAGCTGAGCCCATACGAGAACCGTTGCACGAAATCTTTCCACTGCGATTGCGAAATCTGGCGAACCGCCATCCGGAGGAACACCTCACTGTCTCCCCGGTAGGACTGCTCGGCGTGACCGGTGAAAGTTCCGTCGGCAGACAGCTTTCCTTTCATGGAGAATTCCTGCTCGAGGGGAAACGGCGGGTTCGCAGGCGTCGTCATCAGTTGCGGAGGCTTGTTGGAAGGAATTACGAGCGCCTGCTTGTCGCGCAATGTGGCAATCAACAACCGGTAGGGGGCGACTTCCGGCGTGGTGTCGACCCAAATCAATTTGCCCCCGCTAGGGATCACCGTGATTACGTGATTGAACTGGGCGGGCGAGGGCACGTCCGGATCGAGCTTGCGGGTGCCGTGAATCAGCGCGGGCCAGGCCTCAATCCCCACGGCCTTCAGCAATGAGGCCAGTAGCGTGTGCTTGTCTTTGCAGTCGCCGTAGCCGTTGCCCAGCACGTCGTCGGCCGGATGCGGCTGGTAGCGGCCAATGCCGAAATCCAGCCCGATGTAGTGGAATTTCAGGGCAACGAAGTTATAGAGCGCGTGGATCTTCTCATCGTCGGTCTGCAGGCCTTTGGTCAACTCCGCGGCTTTCGCCTGAATCGCCGGGGTCACCTCCAGCGGATCTTTCTGCAGGCCGCCGTACCATTTTCCAATGTCTTCCCAGCTGGCGAAGGTCGTGATCTGCACTGAGGGATTCGGCGGGATCCGCCGCGGAACTTCGTTCGGATCTTTCTCTTTGACGGCGAGGTTCGAATGAGTCCAGGTATAGATGCGGCGCGCGCCGGCATCCTTGACCACCGGCTTGAAGTCGGGACTGACAACTTTGATGTACTTGTCGGCGGGAACGTTGAGTTCGAGCGTCTGGTCCTTGACGATCGCGTCTTTGATGAACGAGTCTTCGAACCAGAACTGACCGGGAATCTCAGGCTTCAGCACGCGGTAGCGAACCAGATATTCCAGCACATCACCGACGCCCAGACCTTTCACCGCGATATGTTTTTCATGAACGTCGCTGTACATCGGGGCGGCGCGGCTTACCTCGGCGGGCATGTCCTGAATGTTGTAGTCGGGGGTCTTGACGACGGTGCCGTCGGGCTTGCGCACGCGCACGTAATCGACGTCCACGGTTTCATTCGCGCTGGTGTAGGTGAAGTTGAGGACAGCGAACGTCTTCACCCCGGCCTCGGCAACCATTCTGATTTCAGCGGTACGCTCTCGCGTGCCGATGCCGTCGGCTTCGTAGGTGATCAGGGTATGCAGTTTCTCGACCACATATGCTTCTTTGGAAAAGTCGGGTGCGGCGGAAGCTGACTTCTGGCTGGGCTTCTCACTGGAGTTCGAGATCGTCTTATCGATCGTCTTCTGCTGGCTCGGTTGATTCTGGGCGAGAACCGGAGAGAGCGCCATCGCGGCCAGGAACAGAACGGCTAACGCGGTTTTCGACGACATAGGGTCGCACCACCTTCGCGGCAGCGACAGCCACTGGCTGGCGTTACTTTTTCGCCGCCACTGCACCCAGGCACTTGCCGTACAACTCGAGCAGGTGAGCAGCGTAGTCTTCCGGCTTGGCGGCTGACCCTGTGCCTTGAAAACCCACGCCCGACGAGGCGGTTCGGCCATACCCCGTGGTCATGGCGATGAACTTCATGAGATCGAGTGCGATGTCTTCATTGCGGCGCCCAGCGGCCGCCGGGCCCGTGTGCGAACCTTCTTCCATGAGTCCTTCTCCTGTTCCTCTGGCGGAAAGAATGGGTGTGTCGTCGTCTTCGAACTCTTCGTCGTCGAGGAATGCCATACGGTGAAACTGCTCCGCCAGCGATGATAGCAGGGACGGACCTCGTACGTCAGACGCGCTTCACTTCGCTCATCAGGCCCAGCAGATTTCCTTCGCTGTCGTGAAAGAACGTCATCCACAAATCGTGGTCGGGCATTTTCGCGATCAGGTGGGGCTCGTCTTGGAATTGCACGCCCTTCGCTTTCATGGCGGCATGCGCGACCTGAATGTCGGCGACGGCAAAGTAGAGAACGGAGCTGGGATGATCGAACTCGGGCTTCTCCGGGCGGGTGAGCATCAGGCGCACTCCGCCGCAGTCGAAAAACGCCAGCCCCGGCGGGGCCTTGAACAGCAACTTCAACTGCAGCACATCCTGATAGAAAGCAGCCGCACGATCCACATCGTGGGCATGGACAGCGATCTGACCGATCCGCGAAATTCCGATTCCTGCCTCCGCCATGTTTTGTCGTCCTCTCTCTGCCTGGCCCTTCTGTCTCGACCGGGCATCATATCCCGCGCAGTATCGGAATGCTGTGGAAATCGTCGAAAGCCACGGCTTACAGCAGCCCCTGCCAGTCGAATCTTTGCGATCAGAAACCGCAATGCCTGTTTAAGGTGTTTTTCAGGCAGGCCTGGGGTCACGCGGGTAATGCATTGCACGGGGTGTTGTGGCAGGATGAAACTGCGACAGAAGAATGAAGAGATCCCGCCGCCTGGACCGAAATGTTGGCCCACGAAATGCAGGAGCAGGGCGGGGTTGCAGCGGAAATCGCGTCATGCGGTGGCCGCAAAGGGGGTTTGCCGACGGCAAATTTCAGTTATGGTGAAACGGATTACACTTTTCCGGATCATCTGCTTTTGCCTCTTGGCGGCTTGCGCAGCGTCCTGCCAGAGCGAACCTGCTGTGGGGGAAGGGCTTCGCGGGCTGCAGTCCCGCAATATCGACGGACAGCGCGACCGACAACAGCAAGAGCGCCAGCTGCGCGGGGTACGGAGATTGTCTCCGGACGCCCCGCTGCCCGACGCACCCATGCCCAGTACGCTGGAGCCGGCGCAATTCCGAATGGATAGCTTCCGATTGCCCGGCACCCAGCCACGCTTGGCTTTCAGCCTGGGCGCCGAGAACACTGGTTTGTGGAAGCAGGGTGTGTTTCGGCAGACACAGGCGGCCGACGCAGCTGCCTTACTCCCGCACGGCGCAACTCTCTTCTACGACACGCCCGATCGAGCCTCCACTCAAAAGAGCTCCGGCTTCTTTCTGGACAAATACCTCTATCCTCCGAAGTTGCCCCAGAGTTCGCGTTACCAGGCGTCGGCCCGGGACGGGCTATTCGGCCGAGCCACGGACGCGGCTTCGAGGATTTTTATTACCCAGGACCTGTCGGGCACGCGCCGGCTGAACACTTCCTATTTTCTGCGAGTGGCTACTCTGATCGCCGCCGACACCGCCTCGCGTCCGTATTATCAGAGGCATTCCGGGACGGCGCCACTCAGCGATTTCGGTTCGACCGTTGGCAACGACGCGGGAGTGAACCTGCTCCACGAGTTTGGGCCGAGCCTGCACCAAGCCGTCACGAGCCACACGCCGAAATTCATATCGCGGATTGAACAGAGAATCCTTCAGGGTGTGGTTCAGCAGGGCCCGAACCCGCATTGGCGGGCAGCGAACAGCAGTCCCGGCCGATAGTTTCTCGCCTTCATTTCGCTTCTCGGTTCCCGTTTTCGTTTTTTCCGCCTGTTTCTTCTGTTCGGGTTTCGTAACAATTCTTGCCGTGCGGTTGAACTGGCGCGGATCAGAGCTACGATTCGCACGATTTCTTCCCCCCATAACTCCTGTTCGCGAAGGCGTCTTGGCCACGTGCCTTCGCGAGCAGCTGGACCTTGTTTTCGCCGGACCCTGTTTCTTCGGACTTTAGTTTCTCCGGACCTGCATTCGGAATCGCGAAAATCTGAACTCTCGCCAAAGGAGATTCCCATATGGCTGTGAAGAAGCTCGAAGGTACGCTACCTGCCTCGCGACGAAGCGTCGCGATGCGATCGGACCCGACGCGGATCGATCCGCTGAAACTTAAACTGGGCAAGTCGACGGCGCGGCACGATCCGCGGGCGCTGCTGCTGGCCTCCTACCTCACGTCGAAGTTGCCCGCGCCGCCCGCCAGTTTCGATCTGAGCACGAAAGTGGGAAGCTCGTGGGGAATGATGGACAACGATGAAATCGGCGACTGCACCTGCGCCGCCGCCGGACACCTGATCATGGAATGGACGGCGAACTCGGGCAAGAAAATGGTGACGCCGACCGACCAGCAGATCGTCGCCGCGTACTCGGCCATCACCGGCTACAATCCGACGACCGGCGCCAATGACAACGGCGCAAACGAAGTCGATGTGCTGAATTACTGGCGCCAGACTGGCATCGCCGGAGACCAGATAGGCGCCTACGTTACGCTTGAACCCTCCAACCACACGCATGTCATGGATTCGGTTTACATCTTTGAAGGCTGCTATATCGGGGTGCAGTTGCCCATCAGCGCGCAGGCGCAGACGCAGAATCACCAGCCCTGGTCAGTGCCGCCGGGAGGGACGACGGGCGACGGTAAACCCGGTTCGTGGGGAGGACACGCGATTCCGGTCGTGGCCTACGACACGCGCGGGGTCACGGTGGTGACCTGGGGAGCGTTGCAACCCATGACGTGGTCGTTCTGGGAAGCCTATTGCGATGAGGCGTACGCGATTTTGAGCGCCGACTATTTGGATGGAAAGAAGCAGACGCCCCAGGGCTTCAACCTGCAGCAGTTGCAGTCTGACTTGGCGGATTTGAAGTAAGCGCCATTCGCTCCGGGAACGGGGGCGGGCAGTTTTCGGTTCACGCCGAGAAAGGGCATACTTATGGGCGCTCTCACGATTGCATTCGACACCACAATCGTGGGAGCGCTCGCACTGCCCTGGGTGGTGCTGATGGTTCACCTGTTTTTCTTTCGCGGGGAAAGGGGCATTGTCGTACTGCTGCGCTGGGTGAGGAGACAAAACCAGCCGGCGGTCGCCGGAGTGCTGCTCTTCGCGATCACGTATTCGCTGGGCTCCGCGATCTCGCGTATCGCGCAGGACTTTTTCAACGACGATGACCTTCACGTTCAATTCCCCACTGACCCGCCGCTGCTGTTGCGAGTGGGTGTGAACGAGGAGCGCATTCTGACGAGCGTTTATTGTCAGAACACAGATTTGCTGTATGTTGCCGGCGGCAGCCATGCCGGCACAGAAAGCCAGGTCGCCGGGAATTCAGCGGACGATGGGGCTGACCCGCTCACTCACGAAATCCGGGCTTTTAAGAGGGGAACATCGCCGCAGGACTTTCTGTGCAAGCAGACGTTGAGCTGGGTGGTTCGCTACAAATTCGATGCTGCGGATAACTGGTTGTACAAAACCGCGACTAGTATTTTCGGCCTGCAGGAAAACGCCCTGATGGAAAAAGGCGCGGACTACACGGTGCGGCTTCGCCAGCTGCACGACCAGGTCATGGTGCTTCGCGGCGCGGGCTTTAACGGCGTGGTGGGATTCTCGCTCTGCCTGTTTGCCTGGGGCGCGCAGGTGCGGCGCGAAAATCCCCGATCGAAATTGCTCTGGGTTCTGGCGGCTTTGCCGGGAATCTATCTCGCCCTGACCGTACTTGCGCTGATGCATCATTTTTTCGAGCGCGGCATCGTCGAGCCGCCCTATATGGAATACACGCTGTTGCTGCTGGGGTTGGGGGGTGGGTGGGTGGTTTGGAAGCGGCCGGGGCAAGCGGCGGAAACGGATTCCCGGAAAAAAACAGGTGCGAAATATTCCTGGCCAAAAGAGGCCTGGCGGCGATCCGTGGTGGTGTCGGGGATTTTGACCGCTGCCGCCATATTCGGGTGGTGGTCGACGGAAGTGTTCTATGCCGAACAGGTGATCTACTCTTACAACTCACAGGGCCCGAGCGGGGCACAGAAGTAAACTCTGACTCGTTCTCATCGTCATGTCAGCCCCGTCATGGTCAGTTCCGCTCCGTTTGGCGACGGCGAACTGAGGAGGTCCTGCACATCGCTGCGAGTGTGCGATGTGGATTACGCTTCCAAACCTACGTGGCAGATGCGGCCGACCAGGTAGTCGGCGGCGCGTTTGCCGTCTGCCAAGGCGACTACTTCGATAGGCGAAGATTGGTTGTGGGGGCGGAGAACGAGCTCATTTCCGGTGACTTCTACATACCTCACCGTGCAAGTATCGCTTTTCAGAACAGCGTACATATTGAGTTCGCCCTTGCGATATGGCTTGAGTGCGTTGTAATGACGGTCTATGAGCAGCGTTGCCCCGGGCATGAGGCGGGGAGACATGCTGGCGGCCTCTCGGGCATCGAGCTTGATGAGCACGAAGCGGTGCCAGCCGGAACGGTCGCCATCGGATTCGGCTTTGAGCTTGTGCAGGAAAGTTTTCTTGAACTTCAGGATGTCTTTGACGTGCATCGTAGTGATGAGAGGTTGGGTGGCTGCGGTGGAGGCGTCGGTGAGCAGAACGTTTTCAAATTCGTCGCCGCTGGGGGGCAGGATGGAGGCGCGCTTGTTGACCTCGGCGGGATCGAGCAGATCGAGCACGGAAAGATGCTGCACGGAAAGGACTTTGTCCATGCCTTCCAGGCTGAGGCCGCGCTTGCGGTTGAGGAAATTGGAGATGTGGGCCTGCTTGAATCCGGTCTGCTGGGCGAGGTGCAGACCGGTGAGTTCTCCTGCTTCGATGCGCTCCCAGAGCAGCTTGCGAAGGTTATCTTGCAGGATTTTGAACCGCATGGCCCGGAGTATAGCACCGGTTTATCGCGGGACGCTGAAGCATACCAGATTTCCACAGGTTGGCTTTGTGTATCCAACCTTGACTGAGAAAATTCACAGTTATACGATCGCCAAATTGTAGGGGCCCATATGCTTTATGGCAGGAAACTGACGAGTCAAACGGAAAACTCGAATGAGGAAAAAGAGTTCGGCGAATTTCGGCGGAAGGTAAAGTCGGCCGAAGTATTGTCGGCATCCATGGAGCACTTGCTGCTATCGCTGCGCTTTACGGGACGGGTGAGCGTAGTGATGCAAAACGGACGCGTGCTGAAGTCGGGATACGAGGAAGGATACTTCCAGCAACGGCAGGGCGCGCGGGCAGAGGAAGAGGGTCCACAGAAACTGTAGAAGGGGAGGCAGTGAACGGCAAACAGAAGCGGTCGCATGCTTTGCGACGGCCGCCGAGAGTGACGGTTTTCTCAAAGTCCGTTTTCTGGAAGGGTGTTTTCTAGAGTTGCATTTTCTAGAGATCCGACTTCTACAGATCCATTTTCTGGCGCTCCACAAAACTAAATAGCGCGAGCAGGTCTTCGTAAGAGAAACGAGCCCTGCGTTCGGTTCCCGCAAGTCGAGCGGGGATCGGCCGCAGGGCTTTTTGTTGGCGTTCGGCCTTCGCGATTTGCGGAATGGCGCGGGCAGTGCAGGCGAAGATTCCAAAAATTGAAAACATTCGGAGGAGTGATGAGACGCAAATCTGAGGGCGAAGGCAACGAAGTGGGAATGGAATTGAAATATTGCGAGCACTGCGGGGGATTGTGGGTGCGGGAGCGAGGCGCGGGAATCATTTACTGCGACAAGTGTCAGGCGAAAGTGGCGGACCTGCCGGCGCCGCGGAGGAGAAAGGGCAGGCTGATTCTGCCGGTGCGTTCACATACGGCGGTCGAGGAGTACGCGTACGAAGGGGACGAGGATGACACGAGGGAAATGGATGCTCCGGATCTTGACGCTTCGGTTGCAAACGATCGGGATCTGGATGCCTCTGACTTTGAAGCGGGCGGTGCGGCATGAACGGCCTGGGGGTAAGCGCCCGGATGGTGGGCATCACGAGCGAAGCGGAGGCGGTGGAAATCCATGCCAGTGCTGACGATTCGCAGCGACGAACGCGAAGCGAGAGACCAGCGGTGAAGAATCTGCCAACTCACCAATTTCCGACACACCAAGCTCCGGCACAACCACTTCTGGCGAAGGAAGTAACGCTGGATGAAACGGGGCAAGCGCTGACGGAACCGGCAGTGGCGGATCAAAGTGCGCCGGATCAAGCTGTGGCAGACCAAGCGGTGGCGGATCAAGCGGTGGTGGAACAGTCGCCTGAGCCGCACCTGGGGCGTCTGGAGTTGGAGGATCGCGAACGCGAGCAACGAATTTATCGCGGACGTGCGGTGGGGATGTTGCGGCGCTATTTGCGCTACTCGATTGAAGCGGGGCGGTTGCCATCCATGCTGGGATCGGAATTTTTTCGGGCAAAGGTGACTTCGTATACCGTTGTTACGTTTGAGGATCGCGTGATCTTCGTGCATGACATGGAGAAGTGTCTGGACCGGCTGGATGATTTTTCGCGGCAGCTGATTGCGAGGCACATTTTGCAGGAGCATGATCTGAAAGCGACGGGAAGGTTGCTGGGCTGCACGGAGAGGACAGTGCGGACGTATGTTCCGATCGTGCTGGACATGTTCAGTGACATTCTGCTTGAGGTTGGGTTGCTCGAGCGACTCGTCTCGAATCGGGAAAATTCTTATTCAAATTCTTGTCAAGGGGGTCTGGAGAGCGAAATCTCTGCAAGTGATTGCGATGATGGGAAATATAAAGTTTGAAAAATTTCCGGTTTACCCTATGCGATTTGATATGCTTAATTCATAGAGTGAAAAAAGGAAATCTCTAGTTGAGGGCGCGCCTTAGGGCGCGCCCTCGGCGTTTTTGGGGCGAAGTTCGGGAAAATCCAAGGGGACCTGAGTTGGGGCGAATGACTAAGAAAAAGGCAAAGGGTAAGACAGCGGCGAAAAAAACGGGGAAGACGAAGAAGAAGAGTGCGGAAACAAGGCCAAGGGTAAAGAAGCATGCAAATCCTGGGGAGGTGCGGAACGACATCGCGAAGATCGTGGAATCGGGGGCGAAGAAGATCGCGCAGGCAGTGATGTCGCAGGCGTTGACGGGACAACTGGCTCCGGCGAAGTTCTTATTTGAAGTGGCAAAGATTTATCCGGAGGTGGTGGATGGAAGTCAGGCGACCGCGGAGGAAGATTGCCTGGCGAAGACCTTGCTGCACCGGTTGAATCTGCCGGAGGAACCGATTGGGCGGGACGAAGAGGGCGAATCAGAAAGTGCGGGGAAGGCGGCGGGCGTAATTGAGAAAGATGGCGGTGGTGAGCGAGAGGGCGATGAGGAGAGCAAGGATCCGGTGTTGAACTGAGTGCGAGGCGATGCGGCCCCGGACGAATGCGTCCGGGGCTACGGGAGCGGTTTCAATCGGGGATTGGGACGGTTACTTCCGAATCTTTTCCTGCGAACGATCGGAAAGTTCGGACGCGGGCAATGCCGTAGAATCAGGAGCAGAGCAGTGCGACGAGATCCGGTGGCGATTTGGGTGGGGCCGAAATCGGAAGTCAAAGTCCCCACGTCTCGCAAACAACGCGAGACATGGGGCACCGGGAACCCGAAGTCGGAAGCTAAAATCCCACGTACCCGGGCTAGAGTGTCCGCCGCACATAGGATTGGGATGGATATTACATGGTTGACCGACCGGATTGCGGTCGGGGGCGGGATTTGGACGTCGGACAACATGGCGAAGGTGGCGGGGGCAGGGATCACGCACATCATCGACATGCAGATCGAGTTTGACGACACGCCGCTGGCCCGGGCGTACGGCATTGAAGTTTTGTGGAATCCGACGGATGACGATTTCGAGGAGAAGCCGGCGGAGTTGTTCCGGCGAGGGGTAGACTTTGCGCTGGCGGCGCTGGAAGGGGCCGAGGCGAAAGTGTTCATCCACTGCGCGGCGGGAGTGCACCGGGCGCCGATGATGGCGCTCGCCCTGCTGGGAGCGATGGGATGGACGGTGGACGAAGCGATGCTGATGATTGAGGCGCGGCGTCCGGCAGCGGATTTTGCCGCGGTGTATGTGGAGAGCGTGGAGAAGTTTCTGGAGGGCGGGCGGGTTTTCTAGGGGTTGGGTTGTTCCAGGAGAAAACAGATCCCGCCGCTGCGCCGTCGCGTTGCTCCGGCTTCGGTTGGGACAATTCTTTTTTGGTGGAGAGATCGGTTGTTGGTCGGGATGACAAGCTTTTCTTTTTCGCGCTGATTGGCTGCGCTTCGGTCTGATGTTTTTTCGATGAGCCAGTTATGAGATGGGAGCCTTCGGGCTCCCATAACTTTTTGGGGAGATTGGGTGAGGCGAGAAGAGCGGCGCGGGCAGGAGTGCCCGCTCTACACTGTCGCTGCACAATATCGCTCCACAGTGGACTTGGAATCGGGTTGGATGGAGGGGACGATGTTTGACGCGGGCCGCCGCCCTAGTGGGCGGCTTTTTTATTGGGTGCTGACGGCGGTGATTGTGGCTCTTGGCTTCCGGCTTTTGGCTTTCGGAGCGGAGCCTGTTCCTCAGTCGGGGCCGGCAACAACCACAGTTGCGGATACGGTTTACCTGGCGAATGGAGCTACGGCTTCGGGAACCCTGATCATTACGTGGCCTGCGTTCGTGACGGCGAGTGGGGCCGCAGTGGCGGGTGGGGCGACGAACGTCACGCTGGGAACGAGTGGGGCACTCAGCGTGGCGTTGGTGCCGAATGCGGGAGCGACTCCGGCGGGCGTGTATTACACAGTCGTCTACCAGATTGGACCCGGGGAAGTGAAAACTGAGTATTGGATTGTGCCGACGACTTCTCCGGTGAACCTGGCGGGAGTGATTACGACGCCGGGATCGGGCACGGCGGCGCAACCGGTATCGATGCAATATGTGAATACTCAGCTGGCGGGGGTGGTACATCTGAACGGTGCTGAGACGATCACGGGCGCGAAAGTTTTCAGTGTTTCGCCGAACGTGCCTACACCGACGAATTCAGGAGATGTGGCGAGCAAAAGCTACGTGGATGCGTCGGTATCGACCGTAGGAGGAGGGACGTTCTTACCGACAGCTGGCGGGACGATGACGGGACCGCTGACGCTGCCGGCGAATGCTCTGGCCACCGTTGATGCTGTGGCAGCGCGGGAAATTGTGGATCCGGAGAAGTTCAAGGATGGAATTTCGAAAATCATCGACGGGACGGTGGAGTGTTTGAACGCTTCTACGTGGGCCAAGAGTGGGGGGCAAGCTCCGGTGATCAGCCAGCAGCCTTAGCATCCAGCAAGAAAAAAGACCCACCTCTCGAGCAAAGTGCGCACGAGAAATGGGGCACCCATCTTCTCACCTGCTCCAGTCTCTCTCCAGTTCCAGCGTCTCTCCAGTGCTAGCCGACTTCTTCGCTCCAGGTTTCGAGATTCTTTTTTACTTGCGCCATGAACTGGTCGGCGACGGCGCCGTCGATGAGGCGGTGGTCGTAGCCGAGAGTGAGGTGCACGACGGAGCGGATTGCGATGGAGTCGGTGCCATCTTTGTCGGTGATGACCATGGGTTGCTTGGTGATGCCGCCGACGCCCATGATGGCGGAGTTGGGCTGATTGATGATGGGCAGGCCGAAGACGGCGCCGAACTGACCGGGATTGGTGACGGTGAAGGTGGAGCCTTCGACGTCTTCGGGCTTGAGTTTTTTGGTACGGGCGCGCTCGCCGAGATCGGTGATGCCGCGTTGCAGGCCGAGGAAGTTGAGGTCTCCAGCGTTCTTGAGGACGGGGACGATGAGGCCCCAGTCGAGCGCGACGGCGATACCCATGTTGATCTGGCGGTGATAGCGGATGTTGTCGCCTTCGAGACTGGCGTTGATGATGGGCCACTGTTGCAAAGCCATGACGGCGGCGCGGACGAAGAAGGGCATGAAGGTGAGACGGGCGCCGTGGCGTTGTTCGAATCCTGATTTGTGTTTGGTGCGTAGATTGACGATGCGGGTGAAATCCACTTCGTACATGCAGTGGACGTGAGCGCTGGTGCGGCGAGACTCGATCATGTGCTTGGCGATGAGCTTGCGCATGTTCGTCATGGGGACGAGGTCGCCAGGGTAGGGAGCTGGAGCAGCGGGCCGCGGAGTAGCGCTTGGCGCTAATGACGGCGCCGGCTCGCTGCGCTCGGCAGGACGGACGAATGCGTCCGTCCCCACACGGGCTGGTTGCGAGGACTGGCTGTCGATGAACTGCGTGATGTCCTGCTTGGTGATGCGGCCGCCGAGCCCGGTGCCGGTGATTTGAGAGAGACTGACGCCGTGCTCACGAGCGATTTTGCGGACGAGCGGGGAGGAGCGGGCTTCTTCTTCGTCTTCGTGCGCGGGAGTGGCTGCGGCGGGCGGCGGGATGGGAGCGGATTTCCTTTCTTCGGGCTTCTTTTCTTCGGACTTCGCGGCGGGCTTTTGAGGTGCGGGCGCGGCGACGGCTTCGCCGTCGACGGCGATGGTTCCGACGACCGTGTTCACGCCGACTGTTGTGCCTTCAGTGACTTTGATTTCCTGCAGAACGCCGGAGGCCGGGGCGGGGATTTCGGCGTCGACTTTGTCGGTGGAGATTTCGAAGAGAGGTTCGTCGCGCTGGACTTTGTCGCCGGGCTTCTTCAACCACTTGGTTATTGTGCCCTCGACGATGGATTCGCCCATCTGGGGCATGATGATGTCAGTTGGCATGATTTCCTTCCTATGAACGCGCAGACCCGAAAGGGTGTTAGGCGCAAACGGATATTATAGCGACTCTCGCGCCCACGGGGGCTAAGGCCCCGATCACAGCGGGGCCTCCCGACGCGGCACTGAAGCGCCGCTCTTCCACGGCACTGCGATCGATAGTCTCTCCCCCGCGAATTCTTGTTGTGCGGAAGCTCCTGCATTCTTCCCTTGATTTTAGCGATGGTCGTGCTTTTCCTTCTCTTCTTTCTTGTCATCTTCCTTTTTTTCGTCGCTCGTGCTGGGGGCAACGTTGAAGTTTGTTTTCCAGTATTCCTGGACGTTGGGGGGGAGTTTGTCGAGGTGGGAGAGCAGGAGGGTGATCTTCCACATGTCCTGTTCGCTCAGAGTCTTGTCCCAGGCGGGCATGCCGGTGTAACGGACGCCGGTGCGGATGGTGTAGAAGATGTGCCACTCAGGGTCGTCGGGCGGATCCGAGATGAAATTCGGTGGCGGCGGGTAAAAGGAAGCAACGAGGGATGAGGGCTTGTGGTCGAGGCCTCCGTGGCAGAGAGCGCAGTTCATGGTGTAGAGCTTCATGCCGTCTTCGAGATTCTGATCAGTGGGGGTGAGCGGGTCGGTGACGCGCGGGGCGTGACGCTCCATAGAGGCGTCGACGGCGCCCATCATCAGGTGGTGTTCCATGTGGGGCGGCTCGACATTTGCGGCTGTGGGGAAGAAACCGAGCATGGCGAAACCGAGTCCGCCGAGGATTAGGATAAGGAGCGTGACGATTACACCGAGTAGGAGTTTTCCCATGAGGCCCTCTGGGGATATTTTGGCAGATGGGCGGGGTAGGGCGCTAGCTTTCAGCGTGCGCAAGGGCTCAAGCCCGATCGAGAGATGGACGATTTCGGGGCCCTGGGCCGCTCTTCCACGGTTCTAGTCCTTGTCCACGAAATCACCCTCTTCAATACGCTTTCAGGCGACGGGATTCGCGGACTACGTCTTCTACTTTCGGCAGGTAGTGATGTTCCTGCGGCGGGGAAAAGGGGATGGCGGAGTCGAGGCCTGCAATGCGGACGATGGGGCCGTCTAAGTCATCGAAGGCTTCTTCGTTGATGATGGCGGCGATTTCGCCGGCGAGGCCTCCGGTGCGGGCGTGCTCGTGGAGAATGATGACTTTGTTCGTCTTCTTCACAGCGGCTGAGATCGCTTCGCGATCGAGCGGGGAGACGGTGCGAAGGTCGAGGATTTCGATGTCTATGTTTTCTTTGGCGAGAATGTCGGCGGCTTCGAGCGCGGTGTGGACCATGGCGGCGTAGGTGATGATGCTGAGGTCGCGGCCTTCGCGAACGAGGTTCGCTTTGCCGATGGGGACGACGTAGTCTTCTGCTGGGACTTCGCCTTTGATGCGGCGGTAGAGATATTTGTGCTCGAAGAAAATGCAGGGATTGTTGTCGCGGATGGCGGCTTTGATCAGGCCTTTGGCGTCATATGGCGTGGCGGGGCAGATGACTTTGAGGCCGGGATTGTGGACGAACCACATTTCGGGATTTTGCGAGTGGAACGGGCCGCCGTGGACGTATCCGCCACTGGGGCCGCGGAGAACGAGCGGCGCGGGCGCGCCCCAGAGGTAGTGGGTTTTCGCGACCATGTTGCTGATCTGGTTCATGGCGCAGGGGATAAAGTCCATGAACTGAAATTCGGCGACGGGGCGCATGCCGGTGAGGGACGCTCCGAAGGCTGCGCCTACGATGGCGGACTCGGCGATGGGCGTGTCGATGACGCGCTCGGGGCCGAAGCGGTCGATGAAACCATCGGTGACTTTGAAAGCGCCGCCGTAAATGCCGATGTCTTCGCCGAGGCAGAAGACGGAGGGGTCGCGGTCCATTTCTTCCCAGATTCCCTGGCGGATGGCTTCGAGGTAGGTGAGTTGCATAGTTTTTTCGTCACTGATTTCGCAGATCGCTAAACCATTCAAATATTTACTCGGACATCAATTTTGTCTACGCAATTCTGCATGGCTGAATAATTCGAGGCGGTGTGCCATTCCCCGTTCGATTTTCTTACAGCCACGTGAGAAACTTCGTCGACCCGAAGACGCCAGTTGTCGGGCGACCCGTCTTGCTTCAGGCCGGCTTTACTTTCGCCAGCAAATTGATACATCAACGCGTATGGCAATCCCTTCGTCGTACCCAGTACGTGCGGGCACATTTCGCGGAGCGAACCTCTGTAGCTCACGGCTAGAATATCTTTCTCAAGAATTGCGCGGCGAATCAGGCTGTAAATCTGTTCGATGGTTTGAGTGCCATACGACATCACTTACTTCAAATGTACGGCGGCTTCAGTTTGCTTGTAGCTGCCGACTCCCTTCTTTACTTTCGGCATACCGTATTTTGGTTTGATTTCGTGGCAGCCGTCTTCGCAGAAGACGCCGCCTTCGGCGGATTCCGGCGTCGGCATTGGGGAGTTCACGGCTATTTCTCGTTCTGCTTCGATCACTTCTTCTACTTCTTTGATCAGGGCTTCATTCTCTTTCGGAGTTAGCCATTTGTTTTCTTTCACCAAGTAATTCTCGAAGCGCGTAATCGGGTCGCGTTTTTTCCAGAAGTCGAACATTTCTTTTGGGACATAGACAGCGGCGTCGTGGATAGCGTGACCTTTCATGCGCATCATTTTGGCTTCGATCATGGTTGGGCCTTCGCCGCGGTGGGCGCGTTCGACGGCTTCGCGGGCGGCGTCGTAGACCTGGCAGGCGTCGGTGCCGTCGACGATCACGCCGGGGATCCCGTATCCGATGGCACGTTCGGCGAGGTCTTTGCAGCGATACTGCATGTCGGACGGGGTGGAGTAGGCCCAGAGATTGCTCTCGATGAAGAGCACAAGCCCAAGATTTTGCACGGCGGCGAAGTTGATGCCTTCGTAGGTGACGCCGGTGGATTGGCCCCCGTCGCCGATGTAGGTCATGACGGCGAGGTTGCGGCCTTGCAGGCGCGCGCCTAGGGCGACGCCGGAGAGCACGGGAATTAGATCGCCGAGCATGGAGATGGGCGAGACCATGTTGCGCTGGTAGATGTCGCCGAAGTGCGAGGTGCCGTCGCGGCCGCGGGTGGGCGAATCGGCTTTGGCCATGTATTGCATCATGGTGTCGCGGGCCGCGAATCCGCGGACGAGGAGCGATCCCTGGTTGCGGATCATGGGGGCGAACCAGTCGTCCTTGTCGAGCGCGTAGGCGGAGGCGCAGGAGCAGGCTTCCTGGCCGAGTCCGAAGTAAACTCCGCCGACGACTTTGCCTTGCTTGTAGAGATTTTCGAGGGCGACTTCCATTTTTCGGTTGAGCAGCATGAAGCGGTAAATCTCGATGGCTTGCTGCTTGGTCAGATATTTGGAGTCGCGGATGGGCGGGACGGGGGAGTCGAGGTTGCCGCTGACTTCGTAGCGGACGTGGTCGGCGCCGTCTTTGTCTTTTTCGACGGCTTGGTGGATCGTGAAGTCGGGATGCTCGAGGCGGGAGTCGGGGATGGAGTAGGTGCGGAGATCGGCGATAGTGGAGTTGCTTTTCCTTGTCGAGCTTCGCTCGACTGGGCGGACGAATGCGTCCGCCCCCACGTGATTCTTGCTAGTCCGCGATCCGTTGCGCGGACGGTTGCCGTTAGAGCTGGCTTTGGATTTTTTCTTGTTGTTCCGCATGTATGGCGGCGCTTAGGCGCGATATTGATGGTATCGCGAGAATGGGGCGCAGTGCTAGGGCAGGCAAGTCTTCAGGGCCCTGTCCGAGTTTAAGGCCCGACGGCTGCGCGGCTGACGAGGTCGTCAAGCGTTTCGAGCCAGAGGATTTGGCTTTGGAAGACAACGCCGAAGTTGCGGGAGATGGATTCGGCCACGGCATTCAGGTCGAGTGCGCGGGCGAGTTGCTGCTGCATTGAGGTGACGGGCTTCGTCGTGATGCCGCAGGGGATGATCAGGTTGAAGAAGCTGAGATCGGTGTTTACGTTGAGGGCGAAGCCGTGGGAGGTGACGAAGCGGGAGATGTGGATGCCGATGGCGGCGAGTTTGGATTCGGGGGCGGTGTTCGTGGCAGCGTCGGCAGACAGCAGATTCCTCGACTCCAGAGAACGATTCTGCGAATCGTTCTGTTCCGCTCGGAATGACAATGCACCGGATTGCGCAGATGTATCGCGGGCGGTCCACACGCCGGTCAGGCTAGGGATGCGGTTGGTGGGGATGGCGAAGTCGGCGCAGGTGCGGATGAGGACTTCTTCGAGGCGGCGGACGAAATCGACTGCACCGAGGTGCTTGCGCTCGGCAGAAGGGGTGCTGGCCCGGCGGACGGGGGCTTCAGTGGCTTCACGAGCATGGGCGCGGAGGTCGAAGATGGGGTAGCCGACGAGCTGGCCGGGGCCGTGGAAGGTGACGTCACCGCCGCGGTCGCATTCGAAGAGCTCGACGCTGCGCTGGGTGAGGAGTTCAGGAGACGCGACGATGTTGGCGGCTTTCGCATTGCGGCCTAGCGTGATTACTGGAGCGTGTTCGAGCAGGAGGAGGACGTCGCCGATTTTTTCTTCTTTGCGGAGGGCGACCAACTGCTGTTGGAGTTGCAGGCCGGTGGCGTAGTCGACGGTGCCGAGTTGGAGGATCGAGATCAAATTCTTGTCGCCGCGGATTTACAGCGATCAAAGTCAAAAGCTTTCACCACCGAGGCCACCGAGGGTCACAGGGGAGTGCATAGGTCCTTCACGCAAAAGGCGCGCTCAGGATGACAACGCTTTTCTGCTTTATCTGTGTTCATCCGCGTTGATACGTGGCTAGGAAAGATCATGCGTTGATTGCTAAGCCGTATACGCTGTTCGACGCATCCAGCATGGCTTCCGCCAATGTCGGGTGGGCGTGGATGGTCCACATTAAGTCTTCGACTGTTGCTTCTAATTCCATGGCCACCACTGCTTCGGCGATCAGTTCGGTGGCTTGTGGGCCGATGATGTGGACTCCGAGGATCTCGCCATAGTCGGCGTCGCTGACGATTTTGATGAAGCCTTCGTGCTGGCCGACGATGCTGGCGCGCGAGTTGGCGGTGAAGGGGAACTTGCCGATTTTGACGTTATATCCAGCTTCGCGGGCTTTGGTTTCGGTGAGACCGACGCTGCCGATTTCAGGATGGCAGTAGGTGGCGCCGGGAATGTGTTCGGGGTTGATCGGCTTCGCGGGTTTGCCGGCGATTTTGGCGACGGCAACGAGCGCTTCCATGGCGCCGACGTGGGCGAGTTGGGGCGTTCCGAGAACGATGTCGCCGACGGCGTAGACGCCGGGTTCGGAGGTTTGCATCCAGGAATCGGTTTTTATGAATCCGCGGTCGGGCTTGATTTTGGTGCGTTCGAGGCCCACGTTTTCGGTGCGCGGCTTGCGGCCCACGGCGATCAGGATTTTTTCGGCGTCGATTTTCTGCTGTTTGCCGTCGACGGTGATAGTGACGGCGATGCCCGACTTCGTCCTTTCGACTTTGTCGACTTTGGCGCTGGTGTGGAAGTTGATGTTGCGCTTGCGGTAGACGCGGGCGAGTTCCTTGGAGACTTCTTCGTCCTCGACCGGAACCAGGCGTGGCAGCATTTCGATGATCGTCACTTCGGTGTCGAACGAGCGGTAGATGGAGGCGAATTCGACGCCCACGGCTCCCGCGCCGACGATGACGAGCGACTTGGGAATTTCTTTCAGGCTGAGGATTTCTATGTTTGTGAGAATCCGATCGTCGGCGTCGAGGCCGGGAAGCATGCGGGCTTCGGAACCGGTGGCGAGAATTATGTGTTTCGCTCTGAGATGGCTGGCCTTGTTGTCGTTGGTGAGTTCTATGGTGAAGACGCCGTTTTGCGCAGGGCCGGTGAGCTTACCGTAGCCTTTCACGGTCTCCACTTTATTTTTCTTCATCAGGAACTCTAGGCCCTTGGCGTGTTTGGAGACGATCTTCGCTTTTCGCTCTTGCACGGCAGCCCAGTTTAGTTTGCGGGCGTCTATGCCTTCGATGCCGAATTCTTTGGCATCTTTCAGGTGATCCCAGAGTTCGGCATTGAACAGGAGAGCTTTCGTTGGGATGCAGCCGACGTGGAGGCAGGTGCCGCCGAGGAATCCGTCTTTTTCGATGAGCGCGGTTTTCAGGCCGTACTGGCCGGCGCGGATCGCGGCTGTGTAGCCGGCAGGGCCGCTGCCGATGATGGCAATGTCGTAGATGCTTTCGGGCAAAGTATCAGTCCTCGGTTCTCAGTATGAAGAGATGCGGAATGGCAAACGAATGATTCTAGAACAGGGCGGCGGGAGGGGCAAAGCCTGGTAGGGGTCATTCGACTGCGAAACAGCCTCGCTTATCGCGAGGCTGTCTCTTCGCTCAGGATGACAGTGTGGTTTGTGACGTTAGTTGTTTTCGTTGCTGGCGCGCTTCCAGTTGATGAGTTCACCGATGGTGGAACTGGTGCTGGAAACGGGCTGTTTGTAGGCTTCCACTTCCGAGCGCGAGGCTTCTTCGCCGACGGCGCGGATGCTGAGTCCGACTTTCTTTTCTTCCGGACTCATCTTGATGATTTTGAAGTCGTGCTCGAGGCCGGGTTCCAGCGTAAGCGGCTGGCCGTTTTCGTCGGTGGCTTCGGATTTGTGGCAGAGGCCTTCGACGCCCTCCGCAATTTCGACGAATGCGCCGAAAGCGGCCACGCGGAGAACTTTGCCCTTCACGACGTCGCCGATGTGATGCGTCTGGAAGAACGACTCCCATACATCGGGTTGAAGCTGCTTCACTCCGAGCGAGAGGCGACGCTTGTCGGGTTCGATGGCGAGCACGATCGCTTTGACGCGGTCGCCTTTTTTCAGCACCTCCGAAGGATGTTTCACGCGCTTGGTCCAGCTCAGGTTGCTGACGTGGACCAGGCCATCGATGCCGTCTTCGATTTCGATGAAGGCGCCGAAGTCGGTCAGGTTGCGTACGCGGCCTTCGACGGTCATGCCCACTGGGAACTTCTCATGCAATGAGTCCCAGGGATTGGCCGCCAGTTGCCGCATTCCGAGCGAAATGCGGCGCTCGGTCGGGTTCACGTTGAGCACGACGCACTCGACCTGATCGCCGACGTTGACCAGTTTCGACGGGTGCTTCATGCGCTTTGACCAAGTCATTTCGCTGACGTGGACCAGGCCTTCGATACCCTGTTCGAGCTCGACGAATGCGCCGTAGTCGGTGACGCTGATGACGCGTCCACCAACGTGCGCGCCCTCGGGATAGCGATGCTCGGCGTCGAGCCAGGGGTCGGGCGTGAGTTGCTTGAATCCCAGCGAGACGCGCTGCTTGTCTTTGTCGTACTTCAGAACCTTTACTTGAATCTGATCGCCGACGTTCACCAGATCTTTCGGGTGAGTCAGGCGTCCCCACGACATGTCAGTAATGTGGAGCAGGCCATCGAGGCCGCCGAGATCGACGAACGCGCCGTACTCGGTGAGGTTCTTGACTACGCCGGTGAGGATCGATCCTTCTTCGAGGTGCTCGAGGGTCTTGGAGCGCTTTTCGTTCTGCTCGCCTTCGAGCAGGTCTTTCCGCGAGACGACTATGTTGCCGCGCTTCTTGTTGAGCTTGATGACCATGACCTCGAGGGTCTGGCCTTTCATGCCGTCGAGATTGCGGATGGGGCGCAGGTCGACCTGCGAGCCGGGCAGGAAAGCGTGCGCACCGAGAATGTCGACGGTGAGGCCGCCTTTGATGCGATCGACGACCACGGCATTGATCGGCTTCTTCTCGTTGTAAGCTTTTTCGATTTCTTCCCAGGCGTGAATGCGCTGCGCCTTCTGGTGCGAGAGGTTGATGTAGCCTTCCTCGGCCTGACCCTTCTCGCGCATCACGTCGATCTCGTCACCGGGCTTGAACTTAGGCTTGCCCTCGTGATCGAGTACTTCCGCCAGCGGCAGCATGCCTTCCGACTTGGCGCCGATATCGACTACCACGTGGGTCGCGGTCAACTTCAGCACCGTGCCTTTGATCACGCGATCTTCACTTACGGCCTCTTCGGCTTCGGTGGTGAAGGTCTCCAGCACTGAGGCGAAGTCCTCGGCGGGAGCGGCCTTTTCGTCCGTCTTTTCATCAACGGAGGAGGACGCGTGGGTCTCGGCGGAATGGTCGTCGCTTGGGCGATCGTGGCTTGAACGATCGTCGCTGGAATGCTCGGTGGAGGCGGCAGCCTGATTCGGTTCGGGCTGGTGGAGCTGCTCTGTCGTCGGTTCAGTTTCAGTTGCGACAGCGGAGTTGGATTCGGAGTTGTGGGCGGTGGTCTCGTCGAACAAGGTTATGCCTCTCTGATGACGGGATGCGGGGCCTGCTTTGCGGACTGCTGGACGAGTCGTTTGGTTGTGGTGGGCCCACCCTGGCGAGTGAGCTTGGACAATCCCAGCGGTCGGACGTTTTCACAGAGAACCCGCGTCCAATGGGAACTCTTCGACTATAGCAACCGCGCGCGAACAGTGTCAAACGCAATTAGTGCCTATGTTACAGGAAGGTTTCAGCGTCACAGTTTCGTGACACGCCGCGCATCTGCTAACCTGCCTTGCTATGGATTACCTCTGGACGCCGTGGCGGTATGCGTATGTTTCGTCCACGGAAAAGACCGGCGGATGTGTGTTCTGCGACGCTCCGAAGGAAGATGATGCGAAGGCGCTCATTGTGTACCGGGGCCAGCATTGCTTCGTCATTTTGAATGCGTTTCCCTACACGCCGGGGCATGTGATGATCGTGCCGTATGCGCATCTGGACGAGTTGCAGAAACTTCCCGTCGATGCGGCGCAGGAGATGATGGCGCTTTCGCAGCGCATGGAATCGGTGCTGCGCGAGCTTTACCGGCCGGATGGAATTAATTTGGGAATGAATATTGGCAAGGCGGCCGGGGCGGGGATTGCGGGGCACATTCATATGCACGTGCTGCCGCGGTGGGTGGCGGACGCGAATTTTGTTTCGGTGATCGGGGAGACGCGGGTGCTGCCGGAGATGCTGGACGTGACTTGGGCGAGGATGCGGGCGGCGATGGGAAAAATGGCCTCCATCAAAGATGTCGCTAACGGCTCGGAATCGCCCTCGGGCCAAGGAAGAGGATAAGAACGATACCCACGACGAAGAACGGCGCGACCCGGGACGCGGAGAATCCGAGGAAATGCAGTACCAGGCCATAGAGGGCAATCGACAGGCTGAGAGTATAAGTAACGAGATGACCCTGTCGCCAGCGGGCCAGGGCCTTCGCGTCTTGAGGCTGTTTCTCCAATATCGCTGCTGCAGGATGAACCTGAATCCTACGCATCACAAAGAGCAGTACAACAAGTGAGACGGTCAACACCGTGATCGCCCGGAGTACGACCGGCTTTGGAGTTGCCGACGACGGCAGACGGAAAACGATCAGCCCATAAATCACGATTGCGCTTAGAAGGACGAACCGAACTATCTGGATGAATTTGCGCGTAGCTTCCATGGGATCGGCCTCCGCCTATGCATTGTACTGGCATCTAGCGGAGGAGTTTTTCCATTTCTTGTTCGTCGATCACTGCCACGCCCAGTTCTTTCGCTTTGTCCAGCTTCGACCCTGCATCGGCGCCAGCCACGACGTAATCTGTTTTCTTGCTGACTGAGCCGGTGACTTTTCCTCCTGCGTCTTCGATCATCTTCTTAGCTTCGTCCCGCGTGTATTTCGTGAGCGTGCCGGTCAGGACGAAGGTTTTGCCGGCGAGTTTGGTGCCGCGCTCTCTTTTCTTGCCTTTGAAGGCGAGTCCGGCTTGGCCGAGACGCTCGATCAATTTGCGGTTGGCGGGAATGCTGAAGAACTCCACGATGCTTTCGGCGATGCGGGGGCCGACTTCGTCGACGTTCTGCAATTCTTCGACGCCCGCGTGCTCGAGCGCGTCCATCGATCCGAAATGCTCGGCCAGGAATTGCGCGGTGCGTTCGCCAACCATGCGGATGCCGAGGCCGTAGATTACGCGCTCCAGCGGCAGCTTCTTCGAGGCTTCGATTTCGTCGAGAATGTTTTGGGCCGACTTGTCGCCCATGCGCTCCAGGCTCAGCAAGTCGGCTTTGGTCAGCTTGTAGATGTCGGCAACGTTTTTCACTAGGCCGCGCTCGGTGAGTTGCGTGACTAGGGCGTCGCCCATGCCGTCAATGTTCATCACGCCGCGCGAGGCGAAGTGCAGGATGGTTCCGAGAAGTTTCGCCGGGCAGTCGGCGTTGACGCAGCGGTAGTCGACCTCGCCCTCGGGGCGGACGACCTTGCTCCCGCAGACCGCGCACTTCACGGGATCCTCGATTTCTTTGTCTCCGCGGGGATGATCTTTGTCGACCTCGACGACCTTGGGAATCACATCGCCGCCGCGCTCGACGCGGACCCAGTCGCCGATCTTCACGCCGAGACGGCGGATTTCGTCCAGGTTATGCAGGGTTGCATTGCGAACGGTCGTTCCCCCGATTGCAATTGGCGCCAATTCCGCGACGGGCGTCAGTTTGCCGGTGCGGCCAGTTTGCCAGCGAACGTTTTCCAGTTTCGTGACCCCGCCGCGCGCGGCGTACTTGTAGGCGATGGCCCAGCGCGGAGCTTTGCCGGTGAAACCGAGCTCGTCTTGCAAGGCGATCCGGTCGACTTTGACGACGATTCCGTCGATCTCGTAGGGCAGCGAATCGCGCTTGGCTTCCCACTCCTGAATGAAGGCCCAGACGTCGTCCATGGAATGGACCAGCTTGTGGTTAGGGTTGACTTTGAATCCAGCCACTTCGAGCGCGCTGAGCGTCTTCGAGTGGCGGTCGAAATACGTCCGACCGCCTTCCAACAAGATGTAGGGAAAAAAGTCCATGCGCCGTTCGGCCGTAATGTTCGCGTCGAGCTGGCGGACGGTCCCGGCGGTGAAATTGCGAGGGTTGGCAAAAGTCGGCAGGCCTGCGCGCTCGCGTTCTTCGTTAATTTTCTTAAATGACGCGGTGGGCATAAGCAGTTCACCGCGCACTTCGAAATCGACTGGGATTCCGGCCTTCTTCAGCCGCTCCTTTGGAATCGACAACGGGATGGAGCGCACGGTGCGGACGTTGAGCGTGACATCTTCGCCGACCGATCCGTCGCCGCGGGTGACACCCCGGGCCAGTTTGCCGTCTTCGTAGATCAAGGCCAGTGACATGCCGTCGAGCTTCAGCTCGCAAACGTAAGCGACATCGCTGCGGCCGGTGAGTTCGTGCACGCGGCGTTCCCAGTCGCGGAGTTCTTCCTCGCTGTAGGTGTTGTCGAGCGACAGCATGGGCGAGGAATGCGCGACCTTGACGAATCCCTCGCGAGGCTTGCCGCCGACACGCTGCGAGGGCGAATCGGGAGTGACGAGCGAAGGATGCTCGCGTTCCAGATCTTTGAGTTGCTGCATCAGGCGGTCGAATTCAGCGTCACTGATTTCGGGTTGGTCGAGGACGTAGTAGAGGTGCTCGTGGTGGCGAATCTTCTCGCGCAGTGGCTCGATCTTTTTTTCGACGTCTCTTAGGGCAGGCATCGGAAGCAAATTATAGTCAAGGGACGGGACGAGTGAAATCGGGCGCGCCGTTGGGCTCGAGAGAAGGGGCATTTTACCCCCGGAAGATACGGAGGGGATCAGACGTGGAACTATTTTGTTGGCGTAATGCCGGCCAGCATTTCGCAGAACACCGCGACTTGCTTCCTCTCTCCGGAAAAACTTGCGCTGAGTCTCTTTCCGTCGGAACAGGCCCCCGGATCTACTGATTGACCCGCAGCAACATCAGAGTGCCGCTCTCCAACTTCACATTGCCCTTCTCCGAGCTCACAATCGACGCGTTCCTGGGGTTCGCCGCGACCGATAACTGTAGATTGGAAATTCCTACTACGCCTTGGGTTTTTGCCGTGATGGGCTGATTCGTTTTGGCTTCGGTTCGCCCATCGGTGGGTGATTCCCCGGCGGTTGTAGGACTGCCAGTTGCCTGGGGCTGCATCCCGCCGCCCATTCCCGTAGACCGGCCGCCACCGTTGGGTGACGGCATTCCCGGCGTACCCTGTGCTGAAGGCGCTTGGCTCACGCTTCCGCTGGCATCGCTGTTGGCGGCATTGGAACTGGGCGGTGCAATGATCGCCTGGATCGACATGGGTAGCGCTACGTCCCCGCCATTCTTCATGATGGCGTGATCGAAGGCGATGCCAACTTCTGATTCCTTCTGCTCCTTGTTGCGGATCTGGGCTTCTGTGACATGCCCCATCACCTTCGTATCCTTTGGCAACACTACGTCACCATTTCCTGCCTTGAGATCTTGCGTGACCTTAGCTTCAATTTCGTCACCCGTCTTTACTTTCTTGGCGTCAATAGTTTTCGTGAGCTGTACTGGGATCAGACTGCCAGGCGCGATCCGGGGCTTCCCGGTCGCCATCCCCGAGTCCGATTCATCGGACCGAGTCTGCTCCGGCCGGGTCTGATCAGGCGGGGCCGCAGGAGTCTGGTGGCTCGGTTGAAGCGGCGGATTCGACTGCTGTGCCGCCGCGCCCAGTGCCACAGTGTACCCGCACGCCACTACGACTGAGAGGAATCGAATTAATAGTCTCTTCACAAACCGTCTCCTTCCCATTGCACATTTTCGAGGGCGCGCAACCCGAATTGCCGATGCTTCCCTGGTTTAGATGTACTTCTTGGTTCCAGAGTAGACACAATTCGAAAGCGAATTTGCGCGCGAATGGCCGGACAATGCCGATGGAAATCGTTAAAGCACTGGCAACCAATTCAGCCCCCATGATGTTTCCTGGCTGCCATTCGCGCGATTCCGGAGCGCAGGTGATGAATCGACACATTCTTAGGGTGATTTCCCTACATTCCCTGCGCGGTGCGGGCGCCTGAGACTAGACGAGTCGGCGAACATTCGGGGAGTCACTGTAGTGTTCAGAAAAAATCACTTGACCACAAATTTCACCGTGACCTGGAAGTTTCTGCACGAGTTGCATCACGGCAAATTCTCGTACGCAAATGATTTCACTGAGACGACATGCGGTTAGTTGCCGGCAAGAGTTTGGCATGGAGTGTGCAAGTTCACAGACACGGTTTGGTTGCACAAACCTTGAACTATAAATTCACACTCGGAGGTAGGAACAGTGAAACGAATTCTCACAGCTATTGCAACGCTGGGATTGGCCAGCTTCGCATTGAATCTCTCGGCCCAGCAGACATCGTCACCACAAAACCAGACCGGCACTCCGCAACAGCAGGTTGACACTCAGAGCCAGGCGCAAAACTTCGAAGGCAAAATCGCGAAGTCGGGCGACAAGTTGGTGCTGCAGGATGCCTCCACCCAGGCTGCTTATCAGTTGGACGACCAGGACAAGGCTAAGCAGTACGAAGGACAGAAGGTAAAGGTGGTTGCCACGATGGATTCCAGCACCAATACTCTCCACATCGTGAATATCACGCCGTCGGAAAGCCGGTAGCGCCTTCGCAAAGAGTAAATCGATTTCTGCCGGTTCGACGAAAGCCCGCTGTGACTGCCCACGGCGGGCTTTTCGTTTTTGCCTCCCCATGGCCATGCTTCGCGCCTTCGTCCATGTTTTAAAGATAGCGTTCGGTCAAAAACGACACCGCTGACCGAAAATCGTCCTCCATCGCCGTCCACCAGCACTCACTGCCAGGTTTTCACCGCGCGAGGCAAACTAGGCGCACATTCGGTAGGCGTCGCGCTCGGTCGGGGGTCAGAATGCTCGGGGAACCGAAGCTTGTTTCGCTGATCGTCTTTGCGATCATGCCCTCGTGGGGCTGGGCGATTGATGAAGGGCTTGGGTTGACAAGATCTGGGTTGACGAGATCTGATTGGCCTGGCCTGCGCTGGATTGAAGCGATTCCGACCCCGCGGCGGCCGCGCCCGCGAGAAATCCCAGAATTGCAATCGCCAATGCCAGCGCGCAAGCGATGACGCTCGCTAAGGCAATGGTCTCCACCCAGAAGCGCGCTTTCGACGACTGGAGTGAACGAGGCGCAAGGGCAACCTCCATCGATCCTCCCGCGGACCCTTTTGTGTGCATGCTAGGAAACCAGTTCGATGCTGGTGACGTGGAGAATCTTGCCATCAGCACCCAGGCTGCCACCGATTTTTACCTGCTTCCCCTCATACTGCTTCACTCCGTCCTGGTCATCGAGCTGATACGCGTTATTACTCGATACCTTTAGCACGTACGTGGTGCCGTCCCTTACGATCGTGCCCATCAAAGTCAGTGTTGTTGGCGGCTGCTGTTGAGCGGGCGGGTTCGGCTGTTGCTGGTCCGGTTGTGGTATGGGTCGATCCGGGGGCGGCAGCGGCTGAGGTGCTGGCTGCGGTTTCTGAAGTTGCGACCAGGCGATGAGTTGCGGCCCCAGAATGCTGGACGGAAGCACAGGGCTCGGTTGGGTCTGAGTATCCTGCGCGAGCATCAACCGCAGGCTCACTAGTACGAAAACGGCCGTGGCTAAGGACTTAGTCTCTCGTTTCACAATACACCTCCGAAAGACGAAGCGGGCCCAACAATAACACAGCAATTCACGTTCCATCGCTGGCACCGATCGTGCGCTGCCCAGCGATTGCCATCGGGAGTGAAAACTTTCACATCCGCTTTTGTCTCTTCTACCAAGAGTGCCTTCGCGGGGCCATACATCCTTTCCTGTAAGTGAAGCTCGCATCACCTTTCACACGCATGGTTTATCGACTCACGGAAGATTGCGCGCGAGGATTCCTCCCAGCAAAAATACGAGGTTTACCGTATGGACATCGCTCTCCGCCTGAACTTATTTTGGAGATCTACTCGACAAGTGCCACGACGAGCAGATGCTGGTTCACTGGGAGAATCGGCATCTGCTCCCTCTCAATGTATGTATTGCTTACACAGCCTGGAGGCATGAAATACAGCTTTAAGCGGATTCGTGGGGCGCTAAGTTCAGATCGAGCGTTGTTCAGTGCCGGCGGACAGGTTACGCCCGCAATGTTTTGAAGTGACCGAGCAATCCAGTCGCTCAAACCTTGAATCGACGGTGCTTCAATCGCACGACAATCCTTCCCAACCTTTGCAATCCCTTGCAGCAACTAAGCTCTGTTAGCGACAAATCAAAAGGTGCCGGAAAATCTCGCGCGCCTTTCTTAGGAGGAACGTTTTTATGGCAGACGATATGGAGAAGAAGGGCCAGCAGGGTGGTCAGTCCGGCCAGCATGGGCAGAGCCAACCGGAGCAGACGAACCAGAACCAGCCGAAAAAGCCGGGTCAGGGACGGCCTGAGAACGAGAACGATGAAGAAGACCAGAATCGCGATCGTCAACGTCGCGCTTCTTAGGTTCTCTTTTCGACGCGATGATGAATGTTGAATGATCGAATGATGAATGATCAATCGGAAGTCCCGGCCAGCCCGGGACTTCGTTTTTTGCCGACGGCCGCAATGTAGAATCGAAGAACGATGCATCGAACCGTGGTGTCAGGAATGGTTCTCCCTCGCTACTTCATCACCGGGTTGGCCGTAATACTGTTGGTCGCTTCCACCCCCAGTCCAGGTTCGGGTTATTCAGTATTGACCCACGAACAGGTTGTAGACCTGATGTGGGAGGATCGACTGCAGCCACTCCTGCTGAAGCGCTTTCCCGGAGCTAGTGAAGACGATCTGCGCAAGGCGCACGCCTATGCCTATGGAGGTTCTCTGCTGCAGGATATGGGCTACTATCCATTTGGCAGCAAGTTCTTCAGCGATCTTGTTCATTACGTGCGCTCCGGTGATTTCGTCAAAGCGCTGCTGCAGGATTCATCCGATTTGAACGAGTACGCATTCGCCCTCGGCGCGCTGTCGCACTACGCCGCCGATAACAGCGGCCACCCGACCATCAACCATGTCGTGGCTCTGGAATTTCCCAAGCTTCGAAAGAAATATGGGAATACCGTAACCTATGCCGACGACCCTAAAGAACATATTCGTACTGAATTTGGTTTTGACATGGTCCAGGTGGCCAAGAATCGCTACACCTCCGACCGTTATCACGACATGATTGGCTTCGAGGTCGCCAAGCCGCTCTGGGAGCGGGCTTTTCAGGAGACGTACGGCCTAAAACTGGAAGATGTATTCGGCAACGTGGATCTGGCGATCGGCAGCTACCGGCGCAGCGTGAGCACGCTCATTCCTGAAATGACCAGGGTAGCTCTGGTCTCACGCCGCGATGCGATCGTGCAGGACACTCCAAATTTCGACAAGAAGAAGTTTCTCTATTACCTGTCTCGCAGCAACTATGAGCACGAATGGGGCACGATATATCGGAAGCCCGGGATTGGAACCCGGATCCTTGCCGTGTTCCTGAAGTTGATACCGAAAGTGGGTCCATTCAAGGCGGTCAACTTTAAGATTCCTACGAAACAAGCCGAGGATATGTATATCAAGAGCGTCGATGCCACAGTGGAGAATTATGCCGGACTGCTGCGTGAGGAAGACAAGAAACAACTCGAACTGCCAAATCGCGACTGCGATACAGGCAGCGAAACACGCGCCGGAGAATATGTCCTGGCCGACAAGACGTATGCCGATCTGGTGGATGAATTGACTAAGAAGAACCCCGCGTTGAGTTCCTCACTGCGCGACAATCTGCTCCAGTTCTATTCCGACCCGACTGCGCCGATTGCCACCAAGAAGAACGCGAGGGCGTGGAGAAAACTGCAAGATGAGCTCGACACTCTGAGGAGGGAAACCGCTGCACAGCCTCAACAGCGACCAGTTCTGACTCTAAACCAAGTGGCCGAAAAGTGATCTCGCTGCTGCCAGCGTAGCTATTTTGCGTGCCCTGCCGCTACACGTAGCTCCTAACGAATCGTGCCAACTGTTCGAACTTCGAAGTGTCCGCTTCACAGAACCCTTACACCCTGTGGCGTTTGCATTTAGGGAAACAATCGTCGTTCACCAAGGACTCAACTGTATTCGCCGACGGGGAAAGTCATTCTACAGTCGGGGAGTGTAAGAAAGTTGAGTTCTTCCAATGACCTTCAAGATCACATCACGCTTTGTAGCACCGACCCGTTCGCTCTCGCCGGATGATCTGAAACGCGTGTTCGAGACGGCCATGTCCAAACTTCATGATGTCGCCGACCAGAAGCGATCGTGGTATCGTTCACCCATCGTGCGGCGCAGCACTTCCCAATCGGATTCAGAAGAGCGCGCTCTGAAGGACGCTGCCCGAGCTCTAGCCCTGTTGTGGAGGGTATGAGTGAAGTGGAGGGTCTGAGGGAATCTCGCCAAAAAATCACCGGTGACCATGAGATCACCGGTGATTGACAGTGCGTACACCAAAAACGACTAGCTGACTTTGCGCCGGGAGCGAACATCAATCTCTGCGGTTTCAGTCGAATCATCTTCACTGGAATCATCGACCCGCTCTCTTTTCGCGTCCCTCTGCTTATCGACCGATTTCTTCTCGGCCTCCTTCGCGTCGCCCCAGGCATTCTGCACTTTTCCCTCAACTTGCTTCAGGGCTCCATGGACCTGCTTCTCTTTGTCCCCGGTCCATTCGCCCGCCTGGCGCTCGATGCGACCTGCCACATCCTTGACCTTCCCCTCGACTTGGTCCTTGTTCATGACTAGATTCCCTCCTGAATGTTCTTCGGACGTTGAAACGCAGTAAGCAGTAAAGTCAGGCGACTGGGTTTCGCCCCTGAATCAGGCGGATCAAAACCGCAACCACCGCCAGGAGCAGCAGAATATGAATGAATCCACCCAATGTGTACGAGCTGACCATGCCCAACAGCCACAGGATCATCAGCAAAACGGCTATAGTCCAGAGCATCGGTACTCCTTTCGTGGACATCTTGTGTTGCTGGCAGCCAGCAACTCCAGAAAGTGTACGCAGGCGAAGTTACGTCAGGTATCCAGCAAAGGCCCTAGCCGAGGTGCAATCTCGCTTTACTTTGCGGCAGATTCGGCGACAGGAGAGCGCATTCTTCTCGACAAGAGACGCGATTCACTTCTCAATACACGTGGACAATTCCATTGCGCACGGCATAGAGCGTGAGATCCGCAATCGAATGCAGGTCGAGTTTGCGCATGAGGTTGGTGCGGTGAGTTTCGGCCGTCTTCACGCTCAGACTTAGCGCTGTGGCGACCTCCTTGGTGCTCTTTCCTTCGGCGACGAGCTGGATCACTTCTCTTTCCCGCGGCGTCAGAACACACGGGCTGCTGGTTTCGTTCTCATGATGCGGACGCAGATAGCCCTCGAGCATCATCTGCGCTACTTTCGAAGTGAAGAAAGTGCGACGGTGCTGCAGAGCTTCTACAGCTGCCAAGAGGTCACGGCCCGTATCGGACTTAAGCAAAAACCCACGTGCTCCGGCGGCCAGTACTTCCCGCACCACCTGGTCCGAATCGTGCACGGTCAGGATCATGATGCGAGCGTCCGGCAGAATCGTGAGGATCTGTCTTGCCGCATCCAGCCCGTTCAGGTTCGGCATACCGATGTCCAGCAACAGGACTTCCGGTTTCAACTGTCCAGCAAGCGCCACAGCCTCACGCCCGTCCCGGGCCTCGCCGCAAACCTGCCATCCCGGATGAGTTTCGAGCAGGGAGCGAATTCCTTTCCTCGCCACTTCGTGGTCATCCGCAATCAGGATTCGAAGATCGCTCAAGTTTCACCTCCCAGACAGGGCAAGACATGATTTTCCCATCGAAGCCCAACTTCGGCCTCAGACAATTGCGCCCCGCCAGGCGCAGATCGACGAACCCGCCCGTGACGGAACGCGCTCTCTTTGAGGCGAACGTGATTCAACAAGCAAGAGGGTTGCCAAATCTGGAATTCTTTGAATTCCAATGCCTTAGTGACGCCCTGGATACAGAATCTAATGTAAGTTTTTCCCTCAGAGCATCAGATCGCGCAGCAAATCGAATGTCAAAGCATGTCAACACGGGATATTAAAGCGATATTAACGTTTGAAATATTTCGCCGATGAGGGCAGCATGTCGAAGGATGCGGCAAGACCGTCCGCTAAGGGACGTAGTCGTGCTACCGCGCCTCTAAAGTGAGACGGGGGTTGAAGATGCCTAAGCCAGCGTAGTTTCCGTCGCGCGTTGGATCTGCGGCGGCATCTGGATCTGGATAATGTTGTTCTTGATGGCATATACCACCAGATCGCGGATCGAGTGCAGGCTCAGTTTCCGCATGATGTTGCTGCGATGGGTTTCGACCGTCTTGGTGCTCAAGTTCAGCACTGTGGCCACCTCTTTGGAACTCTTTCCTTCGGCGAGGAGTTGAGTAACTTCGCGTTCCCTGGCGGTCAATGTCGGCAAATTCGGAGGCTCATTCCGGGAAGCGGAATGGCCCTTTTCCAGGAAACCTGCCAATACGAGATCGTTCACCCGTGGCGTGAAGAACATCCGTTTGCTCTGCAGGGCTTCAACTGCCGACACCAGATCGCGGGCTGCATCGTTCTTGAGCACGAAGCCGCGCGCCCCGGCATCAAGGGCCTCACGGATAATCTGATCGGAATCGTTGATCGTCAGAATAATGACCTTAAAGTTGGGGTCGTGCTGCAGCAGTTGGCGCGTCGTGTCGAGGCCGTTCAGATGAGGCATGCCAATGTCCACGATCACAACGTCGGGCTTCAATCGCTTGGCCATTTCGACCGCCTCGCGGCCATCGGATGCCTCGCCGCATACTTCCCACCCCTCGTGCTTCTGGAGAAGCGCACACAGACCTCGACGCACGATTTCGTGATCGTCGGCCAACAAAATACGCAGTTTCATGGCATGCTCCACTTACCGCCTGAGAGTTAAGAGTAAAGTTAGGCTCGGACTTTGCTACTGGCTCGGAAACTCAACACGAAGCCTGGGGACCGCGCGCCATTGCTGTAAACACGCGATGCTGGCTTACCGCTTCCACAGCCTCCAACAGATCGCGCGCGGCATTCGATTTCACCACATACCCCCTGGCTCCTGCATCCAGGGCCTCGCGCATCATTTGCGGAGAGTCGTGCTGGGTAACGACCAGAACTTCCAGGCCGGAGGCTTTCGGCTTTTGCTGGATCAGCCGACAGGCTTCCAGGCCATTCATGCGAGGCATGGTGATATCAAGCACCACGACGTCGGGCTGCAAACTTTCCACTTTATCCAACGCCTCGATCCCATCCGACGCTTCGCCGACCACTTCCCACCCGGGACGTCCTTCCAAAAGAGTGCGAAGCCCTTGCCTCACGACGGGATGATCGTCCACCAGCAGTATGCGGACTGCCATAAGGTTTCTGGCTCTCTGAGGCAGTCTCGTGGAACCCTCCACGCTCACGATTTCACGGCTGGCTCTGGCTTCATTCTTGCCCCGTTCCTGGCGCAGGAATTCGCTCGTGCTAGGTAGAGAGGCAACTCCTAAATACATCGCCCCCAAACCTACCACCATACTACTACCCCCCCGAATACAGGGAATCCTGTATTTTTCAGGACTGGGTGGTCCCAATGGGAACTTCATCCTCCGTCGGCGGAACTCATTGCTGGGAAATAGGTTTTCTCATGTAAGAGTGCGTCGACTGCCTCGACGATCGACCCCACATCCGACTTCGCGCAGGCTCCGCGGATGCCCACCCGGCGGGCCTCCTCGGCCAGTTGCCTGGATAGATGAATCGTGACCATTAAGATCGGAATTTCGGGAGATAATCTCGAGATTTGCCGGGCAACGTCGAGCCCGTTCAGATCCGGCATTTGGAAGTCCAACACAATCATGTCCGGCGGATTGTTCTCCACCCGTTGAATTGCCTCTTTTCCGGTTCGAGCCTCAGCGCAAACCTGCCAACTTGTTTGCTGCTCGAGGAGAGCACGAAGATAGTGCCGAACCGCGGGGTTGTCGTCTACTACCAGAATTCGAACCAATCGGCACTTCCTTGCGGTCCGGAGTTGAAAAGGTGATTCGGTTTTTGATATTGGCAGATGGCCATTCTGCTCGTAGGGCGCCGCAAGTATTCAATGTCCCTGGCTGTGACCTGCGGCTTTGTGCTTCGGTACGGTTCGCGCCGTCACTTCCTTCGCCCGGTGACCGTACTGTCCGGAGCGTAGTGCACTCTGCTTGATGTGTTCGTATTCCCTCTGCTCTTTTGCGCTACACCTCGAAGATGTTTATTCCTTGGCATCGGCTCCTCTTTCGGAACATGTTTTTCGCCTTCTTCAACATAGGTTCCCAATCCCGCGAGCGCAATACCGTAAACTCCCGAGTCTCGAAGTCGGAAAGGCGAACGACAAACCTCGCTCGTCAGACCGTCCTATTTACTGACCGCCCCGTACACGACTGAGAGCTGGGGTTGGGCACTTTTACCTGCCTTGACTGAAGGCGAAGTATTGGGCGTTTGGTTGACCGAGGGCCGCCTTGAGATTCTCCGTTTGGGAAATAGCAAATCGCGCATTTTCATCTTCGCTTTGTGCAATTGCGATTTTGAATTGCCGATTGAGCAATCCAGCATCTCGGCGATTTCATGGTGCTGGTATCCTTCCACCTCGTGAAGAGTGAAAATCTGCCTGCACCCCTCGGGGAGTTCCTGCATGGCGCGGCGCAACGTGATGCGGTCGACCGCTCCGTTGAGGTTCAGGTCCGGTGTCCCCACATCACGCCGCAAAGAAGGCGTTTCGGACGAGACAGGTTCATCGAGAGAAACGATCGGCGGAGACTTGCGCCGGCGCAGCTTCATCAGCACGGTGTTCACAGCCACCCGGTAGAGCCAGGTGGAGAACGCAGACTCGCCGCGAAACGACCCGACGGTTCGAAACACCTGCAAGAAAGCCTCCTGCGTAAGATCTTCGGCTTCAGCGATATCTTTCGTCATCAGCAGGCAAACCGAATACACACGCTTTTTGTGAGTTTGAAAGAGGGCGGCAAAAGCCGCCTCATCGCCACTGCGTGCGCGTTGAACCAGGCTGCGTTCGGATTCGCTTCGGTGAGTTTCGTTGCTGGCAGGAATCAAGTTGGCCGCTGTCGCGGAAATCACACAAGTCGCCACGGTAGTCTCCTTCGTTCAAACTAGGGTGCGTTTGTGCTCTCGATGATTCAGGGAGCATTCAACTTCCAAGGCCGAGACTAGCGACAAGGCGTCGCTCGGCCCATCAGGATGCTCCTGTAATTGATCGGTAGACTTGCTGTACAACCTTACGGAGTTAAATATTGATGCAATGAATTATTTGTGAGGCAGGGCGAGACTTCTTTTTGCCGCAGGTAACCGATCACGATTCGTCACGGCTTCCGCTTCCACACACGATTTTCTTTGCTAGCAGCGAGTGTAGGTATCGGGCGAAAGTGCGATCGGGACTATAGTTTCGCGCTGCCGCACTTGCTGCGCCACCTGATGACCGTATATGGCACTGCTCAGGATCAAGCCCAGCAATACGATGTGTGCCGCCACGGATCCAATCAGACGGATCAATCGATAGTTGTTGACCCGTCGCCGGACGGCTTTCGGGGCGAGTGCGCTTTTCTCTCGCGGCCGCGAACCACCCCTCGGCACCCGCACAGTTAACTGCCGGCCACGGTAAAGAGTGTCGAGCGTTGCCGATGAAGGAACCGGGTAGGGTGCGTAACACGCCTGGCGTAGAGTCTCATGGTTCGGCATGACGCTCCTCACGAACAGCTTCCCGAACCGGCGCTACCGCAATCGTCGATCAGGATGTCGATCAGGATTAAGAATGGCAGGACCGGATGGCCCTGCCATTCGTCAAGAAACACCGGCTTCGAAGTAACGATTCGCAGTCTGGAACTTCACAGCCGTCCGGCCACGAGCAGTACCAGTAAGACTACGACCACTAGGCCGAGTCCCCCGCTAGGGTAGTAGCCCCATGATCTGCTGTACGGCCAAGCCGGCAAAGCCCCAAACAACAGCACCACAAGCACGATGAGTAAAATCAGCGACATGAAAGGCCTCCGATCGTCGTTGGTTCCTTCGTTGAAGTGTTGACCCGGCCTGTGCCACCAAGCCGGGCCTCACAGAGCGCTGTTCGATATCTCCTGCGCATTACCGGCTCGCGGTGTTTACGATCCCCGCCGACGGCTTGAGTTCGCCATGTTCTCTGGCTTGGCCCGAATATCTCCGGATCGCAGCCAGGAACGGTTCACTGGCTCCTCTCGCGGGAACCTTCCCGCTCAAAATATCGTTGAACGGTACGAAAGTTCCGTAAAGAATTCGAGTCTCATCTTTGTCCTGCGTGATGACCGAACCGTTCAGATCAATTCCTGCAAAAATGCCGCGCGCCCGAGAATAGGTCAGCACTTCTGCCCTCATCTTCACGTCCGTATCAGCTGCGGCGTCACGTCCAACAGGTCCTGCAGCCGCCGAAGCGTCCGCGCCCAGTTTGAACTTGCTCGACAGCAGATGCTGCATTCCGTCTTCATTCGTCACAACCATCACCAGGTCGACGGCTTGGCCGCCCAGCTGCAACCCCCAGCTTCCACCCGCGATGGTGATCGGCGCAGGAGCGCTCCATCTGCCGTCTTCCGTCCGGCACGTGGCAACGCCCTTGCCATGACTGCCTCCGAAACCGACGGCAATTTTCAGCATCGAAGGAATCACTGCGACGCACCTCGCGTCGCTCATCACCTTGTCGGGGATCGCTTTGTCGGGAGTGGCCATAATCTCGTTTAGAACTTTGGCCGACGCATCCAGCCGTTTGTCGATGTCCGATCGGTCTTTATCGTCGTCCGCGGACCATCCCATGCTGGTGAGGATCAGAACACCAGCACCGAGCACCAGGAGACATCTTGGCAATGCAGAGCTAATTCTTGTCATGAGGAACCTCTTCTGTGCTCGAAGTGAGCAACGGTTTGAATTGTCTTGCAGGGTCAACCCTAGCTTTTCCGTGGTTGCTGTTCCATCCGGTTCACGCTGTAACCTGATCCCAATGCACGCGAGGGTTGTAGGGGAATCCTTAGAGAGGTCTACAGGGCTGGGGAACCCGATGGTTTCGGCGAACTACAGTGTCGACAGTATGGATACATAGAAACGGAATGGAATTTAGCACGCTTAGAAACTTTCACTTCGGAAGGCGCTGTTCCACAGGCTTATATACATATTCAGCCACGCCAATCGGAGAAAGCTCCTTAGAACGAACTGAGCTACTGGCAGGAAGTTGTCTTAGTGGTCGGCGCTGGTACAGGTGGAATCGAACCTCAATACGGAAATCGTCCAAGCTGCTCGTCATGAAGCAACTTTCACCAGTTCTGAGACTTCCGACGAAGCAAGGTCGATTGAAAAAATCGCAGTCACTCGCGTGCCCCCGCTTCCGGAGTCAATCTCCAGATGTCCTCCCAACTGTCGCACTCTCTCCCCCATACCCTGGATGCCCACGCCTGCACGTACTGGCATCGACATCCCCTTACCCCGATCACGGATCTCAATTGTTACACTATGGGCCTCGCGGGTGATGACGATGCTGGCGGAGTTGCTGCCGGAGTGCCGGTGGATGTTCGTAAGGCATTCCTGCACGATGCGGAACATAGCGGTTTCAAGCTCAGCCGGGAGTCGCCCGAGGCCGGCGTCCAAATGAAGATCCACCTCGATCTTGCTTCGCTCGGCAAACCCTTCGACATACCAGCGCACAGCCGACTTCAGTCCGGCCTCGTCGAGCAGTGGTGGGTGCAGTAGATGAGACATGGTCCGCAAATCTCTCGATAACTCTTCCACCAGACGCAAGCTTTCGGTAAGCGGCCTGAGGACCGCGGAGTTGGTCTTCCGAAGTTCCTCCTCGACCGGAACCAGGTTCAGGTTCAGGGCGACCAATATCTGCCCGGCGGTGTCGTGCAGTTCTCGAGCGATCCGGCGCCGTTCGTCATCCTGCATCTGCAGGAGCCGCGCAGACAGCATGCGCAATCTTTCCTGGGCTTGGTCGAGTTCGCGGGTGCGATCCTTCACTCTCGCCTCCAATTGCTCATGGGCGTCCCGCAAGGCCTGTTCTGAAAACTTGCGTTCGCTGATGTTGCGGCACACGCCGATCATTCTCTGGGGATGGCCGGACGCATCGTAAAGCACCTTCCCGTGCACCTCCATCCAGCCGAGAGTTCGATCTGCCCTCAGTTGGCGATATTCCACGTGACACTCGCCGTCGCCCTCGAGTGCCCGCTGAACGGCTTCGCTAACCCCCTGGCGGTCTTCTTCGTGAATGCCTTCCAGACAGGCCGCGAAGTTGCCTCCGAACGATCCCGGTAGCAGTCCGTTGATTGTTTCCATATTTTCGGACCACCGGACACTCCCGCTTTCGATGTCCCAGTCCCAGGTGCCAATATTCGCGGCTTCCAGGCAGAAACGCATTCTTTGTTCGCTCTCTCGCAGCGCCTGTTCGATCTGCCTGATTCGGGTGACATCGCGAGCGATTTTGGACGCACCTACGATCTTGCCCGTCGAATCTCTAACCGGCGAAACCGTGAGCGACACCAGAACTTGCTCCCCGGTTTTTGTGATCCGTGCCGTTTCAAAATGCTCGATGCGCTCTCCTAATCTGAGCCTGTGCAGGATGTCCGTTTCCTGGGCACGTAGTTCCGGCGGGATAATGATCGTGATCGGTTTTCCGAGAACTTCACCTTCGGTGTAGCCAAAAATACGCTCTGCGCTGGTATTCCAGGCGGTGATAATCCCGTCAAGGTCTTTCGCGATAATCGCGTCGTCCGAACTCTCCACGATTGCGGCCAGCCTCGACTGCATCTCTTCGGCGGACTTTCGCTCGGGGGCTGATGAGGTATTTTCCATGCGGTTTCTTACCGTATCGCTGCATCCACAAACTTCTGGAGACTTCCATCCGCAACGGCACTCCGCTGTTGCAGCACCGAACCGCTGGGAATCACCAGTTCAACCAGAGTTCCAGGATGAGTATTGGTCAGCCGCAGTTCGCCGCCAAATTCGCTGGCTCGTTGCTTCATGCCTCCAATGCCCACTCCCACGCTATCCGGTTGCAGTTCGGCAATTCTCTGGCCGATTCCCTTGCCATCGTCTCGCACCGCAACCACGATCATGCCCTCCTGTTGTGTCAGAGTAATCCAAACCTTGCGTGCCTCTGCATGCCGAAACACGTTGGTCAGCGCCTCCTGCACGATTCGGAAGACGGCGGTCTCGACTTCGGTGGGCAGCCTCGGAAAATCGCGAGGCTGTACGTCGAGAGAGGTTTCAATGCCGCTGCGCTTGGTGAGCCCGTCCACATACCAGGACAGCGCCGACAGCAAACCCACCTCGTCGAGCAAAGGCGGATGCAACAGGTGGGACATGGTACGGACTTGCTGAATCGCGCTATCCACAATGTTGCTGGCCTGCACCCAAGCCTCTCGGGGAAATTCCGCGGGTTCTTGCAGCAGCACCCTGTCCAGGATCATCTTAGCCACCGCAAGTTCTTGTCCTAATCCGTCGTGCAGATCGCGCGCGATTCTGCGCCGCTCCTGATCCTGCATGGTCATGAGGCGAATGGAAAGCCGCCGCAATTCGTTCGTCCTCCGGTCAACCATTTTTTCCAGCTCGGCCGCGTTGTCGCGAATCGATTGCTCCAGCAGTTTGCTGTCGTGAATGTCAGAACAGGTTCCGTACCATTTGACGATCGTCCCCTCACTTTGAATCGGTACCGCCCGCGCCCGAAACCATCGATAGCTGCCGTCCTTGGCCTGTATGCGATACTCCGCTTCGTAGTTCGCACCCGATTCAACGCAGAGTAGCCAGTCCGCCATAGCCTTTTTCCGATCGTCGGAGTGCACATAGTCCAACCACCCGAAACCCTTCGCCGAGGCTGGGGCTGCGCCCGTAAATTCATAAAATCGATCGCTGATGTAATCCCTCGAGCCGTCGGCGTTACGACTGAAGATGATGTCCGGGGCGGTGTGGATGATGGCGTCGAGTTCCTGATTCTTTCCCACGAGTTCCATGTTGAGCTGCAGCAGCAATTCCGCTTTGCCGGCCAACTCTTCTGTGCGGTCCAGCACGCGCTGCTCGAGTTCGCGATTCAGGGTTTCCAGTTGTCGCGTTTTCCGGTGCAGGTCCGCGAACACTCTTACTTTGGCGCGCAGGAGTTCCGGAACCACTGGAACCGAGATGTAATCGACTGCGCCGTGCTCATAACCTTTGAGCTGATCCAGATCCGTCAAGTGCACTGCTGACACAAAAATGATTGCGGTTCTCTGAAACCGCGGATGCTGGCGAATCATCGCAGCCAATTGAAAGCCGTCGAGCTCCGGCATGCTTACGTCCATCAGCACCACGGCTACGTCATTGTTAAGCAGAATTTCGAGAGCCTGTTTAGCCGAGGGGGCTTTGATCAGATTCTCGCCAAGTCCGCCAAGCATGACTTCATAGCTCAGCAGCTTGGCCGGCTGATCGTCGACCATGAGGATATTAACTTTTTCGTTTTTGCCCATGAGTCCCGCTCTGTTCCTCTCAGCTCAAGTCCTGCACGTCCCGCCGACGACTATCTGTGAAGCCACATCCGCAGCGACGAGAGCAACTGCTCGGTATTGACCGGTTTGGCCAGGTATTCAGACGCTCCGGCTTCGAGACATTTCTCCCGGTCTCCTTTCATCGCCTTTGCGGTGAGAGCAATGATCGGTAATCGCCGGAACGATGGATTCTGCCGGATGACTTGCATCGTCTCATAGCCATCCATCTCGGGCATCATAATATCCATTAATACGATTGCAATATCCGGGGTCGATTCCAGCTTGGCGATCGCTTCCCGTCCCGTGCCAGCAGTCATCACGGTCATGCCTCGACGCTCAATCACGCTGCTCAGGGCGAAGATATTGCGCACGTCGTCGTCTACGACCAATACTTTCTTTCCCACCAGCGCATCGTCCGAGTGGTGCAACCGGTCCAGTAGCCGCTGCTTTTCTACCGGAAGATCGGCAACCACACGATGCAGGAACAATGCTGTCTCGTCGAGCAGGCGTTCCGGCGACTCGACTCCCTTCACCACCACGCTTCGGGCCAGCGAATGCAATCGGGCATCTTCCTCCGAAGAAAGTTCCTTGCCGGTAAAGACTACAACCGGCAGATCGGCGAGTGACGGAGTATCCCGGAAGCGCTCCAACACATCGAACCCTGATATGTCGGGTAAACGCAGGTCGAGGACCACGCAGTCAAACGCCTGCTTGTTCACAATCTCGATTGTGTCGGCGCCCGTAGAAACAACCGTAACGTCGATGTCGTCGTAACCGAGGAGCTCCTTGATGCTGAGCTGCTCGGCCGGATTGTCTTCGACTACGAGCAATCGCTTCCGGCGCGGGGCGGAGTAATCCTTAATGCGCGCTAACGCCGTTTCCAGTCCCTGCGTCGTGGTGGGCTTCGTCACAAACGCGAACGCTCCCCGCGCCAACCCGTGGTGCCGATCTTCGTCCAGCGTCAGCATCTGAACCGGTATGTGCCGGGTTGCCGGATCCTGCTTCAGATGGTTCAGCACCGTCCAGCCCAGCACGTCAGGCAGGAACACATCCAGCGATACGGCAGTCGGATGGTACTCATGCGCCAGGGCAAGCGCATCCGCGCCACGTGTTGCTACTAGAACTTTAAACCCCTTATCCCGGGAAAGGTCGCGCAGCACACGCGCATAGTGAGGATCATCTTCAACAATCAGCAACACAGCATCGTCGGGTTGCAGATTCTCGCGGTCATCTGGAATTTTTTCAACGGGATGTTCCACCGCTAACGGGAGAGGGGAAACGGACGACAGCGATTTTCTCTCGAACCCCGCAGCGCCGGCTTGCGAAGGACCAACATAGGTCTGTGGCAAATAAAGGGTGAAGGTGCTGCCCCGTTCCGGAGCGCTGCGCAGCTGGATTTCTCCGCCCAGCAGACCGGCCAGCTCGCGGCTGATCGCGAGGCCCAGGCCCGTCCCGCCGTACTTACGGCTGGTGCCGGCATCTGCCTGCTGAAACGCTTCAAAGATGATGCGCTGCTTCTCAAACGGAATGCCGATGCCTGTATCGGCAACTTCAAATGACACGACCGATCCGGCTTTTCCCAGAATCGGATGATCCTCGCTCCAACCGCTCTTCGCCGGGGAAACCGACAACCGGACGCCTCCAACCTCGGTAAACTTAAACGCATTCGACAACAGGTTTTTCAATACCTGCTGCAGACGCTTCGAATCCGTGACCACACTCCGCGCCAGGTGCGGGTCGGTCTGTACCTCGAAAGTCAGGTGCCGGTTCTCCGCTTCGTGGCGGAATGGCCGTTCCAGCGCATCCAGCATTCCAGCGAAGAATACTTCGTCCGCTTCCACCGAGACCGTTCCAGACTCGATCTTCGAGAGATCGAGAATATCCGTGATCAGGTTCAGCAAGTCTGTGCCGGCGCCATGGATCGTGCGCGAGAACTCCACTTGCTTTGGCGTCAGGTTCCCGTCCGGGTTATCGCTGAGCTGCTGGCCCAGCACCAGGATGCTGTTGAGCGGTGTCCGCAACTCGTGCGACATGTTGGCCAGGAATTCGGATTTGTATTTCGAGGTTAAGGCCAATTCCTTCGCCTTCTCTTCCACGGCTCGCCGGGCTTGTTCAATCTCCTGGTTCTTGCGTTCGACCTCAACGTTCTGTTCGGCCAGCTGTTGAGCTTTTTGCGCGAGCTGCTCGTTGGTCTGTTGCAACTCTTTTTGCTGTACCTGAAGTTCGGTAGCCAATTGCTGGGACTGCTTCAACAGCCCTTCCGTCTGCATGGTGGCCTCAATGCTGTTCAGCACGATGCCGATGCTGGCCGTCAGCTGCTCCAGAAATGCCATCTGAGAAGCTGTAAAAATTCCCAGCGACGCTAGCTCAATCACCGCCTTGACCCGGTCCTCAAACAGCACCGGCAGCACGATGACATTTCGCGGTACAGCTTCGAACAAACCGGAGCGAATGGCGATGGTGTTGGGCGGGAGGTCGGAAATCAACATCCGCCGCTTCTCCGCCGCGCACTGGCCCACCAGTCCCTCGCCGATCTTCAGCCTACGCAGATGTCCATCGTCTCCATCGCCGGCAAACGCCGAGAGCAACACCATCTCCGCGGAGGTTTCGCTCTCCATCTGGTAGATCACGCCTTGCTGCGCATTCACAAGAGGCGCGAGTTCCGATAGCAACATGCGGCCCACGGTCGCCAGATCGCGCTGGCCCTGCAACATGCCAGTGAAGCGTGCCAGATTCGTCTTCAGCCAGTCTTGTTCCGTGTTGCGGTCGGTTGTGAGTCGGAGGTTGTCAATCATCGTGTTGATGTTGTCTTTCAACTCGGCAACCTCGCCGCTGGCTTCCACCTGGATCGATCGCGTTAAATCGCCTTTGGTCACGGCGGTTGCGACTTCCGCGATCGCCCGGACTTGGTTCGTCAAGTTATCGGCCAGCAGGTTGACGTTGCCCGTTAGATCTTTCCACGTGCCCGCCGCGCCCGGAACGTTGGCCTGACCGCCGAGGCGGCCTTCCACTCCCACTTCGCGAGCGACCGTCGTAACCTGATCCGCAAACGTGGCCAGAGTGCCCGTCATATTGTTGATGGTCTCTGCCAAAGCCGCGATTTCGCCCTTGGCGTTCACAGTCAGTTTCTGCGTGAGGTCACCATTCGCAACGGCCGTCACCACCTTTACGATGCCGCGCACTTGTTCCGTCAGGTTCACGGCCATCACGTTGAAACTGTCGGTAAGATCTTTCCACGTTCCACCGACACCAGGCACTTGCGCCTGACCACCCAGCTTGCCGTCGGTGCCGACTTCACGCGCCACGCGCGTAACTTCAGCGGCGAAGGCATTCAGCTGGTCCACCATCGTGTTGATCGTGTTCTTCAGTTCGAGAATTTCGCCTTTCACGTCGACAGTGATTTTTCGCGACAAATCGCCGCGGGCCACAGCCGTCGTTACTTCCGCAATGTTTCGCACCTGTCCAGTCAGGTTGCCGGCCATTGCGTTCACGGAATCAGTGAGATCCTTCCACGTGCCGGCTACGCCGGGCACGTTCGCCTGTCCGCCTAACCGGCCTTCGCTGCCGACTTCGCGAGCCACGCGGGTAACTTCCGCGGCGAACGAGCGCAATTGCTCGACCATGGTGTTCAGAGTTTCTTTGAGCTGCAAGATCTCGCCCCGAACATCAACGGTGATCTTCTTGGAGAGATCTCCATTGGCGATGGCCGTCGCAACTTCAGCGATATTACGGACCTGGCCCGTAAGGTTGCTGGCCATGAAGTTCACGTTGTCCGTGAGATCCTTCCAAGTGCCGGCCACGCCGGGTACCTGCGCCTGCCCGCCGAGTTTGCCGTCGGTACCCACTTCGCGAGCCACACGCGTGACTTCACCTGCGAACGCATTGAGCTGGTCCACCATCGTGTTGATCGTGTTCTTCAGCTCCAGAATTTCTCCCTTCACATCGACCGTGATCTTGCGCGACAAATCGCCGCGGGCCACAGCAGTGGTCACCTCCGCGATGTTGCGAACCTGGCCAGTAAGATTTCCGGCCATCGAGTTGACGGAGTCCGTGAGATCTTTCCACGTGCCGGCCACGCCCGGCACGTTGGCTTGCCCTCCCAGCCGTCCTTCGGTACCCACTTCGCGGGCCACGCGCGTCACTTCGCCCGCGAACGCGTTGAGTTGATCCACTGTTGTATTGATCGTTTCTTTGAGCAGCAGAATTTCGCCGCTCACGTTCACCGTGATTTTCTTCGAAAGGTCGCCACTGGCGATCGCCGTGGACACTTCGGCAATGTTGCGTACCTGGCCGGTCAAGTTGCTGGCCATCGAGTTCACCGAGTCGGTAAGGTCCTTCCACGTGCCGCCCACGCCCGGCACCTGGGCCTGTCCGCCAAGTTTCCCGTCAGTGCCCACTTCGCGGGCCACGCGCGTCACTTCGGCGACGAACGAGCGCAACTGATCGACCATAGTGTTGATGGTGTCTTTGAGTTCGAGGATTTCGCCTCTGACGTCAACCGTGATCTTGCGGGACAAATCGCCGCGCGCAACGGCCGTTGCAACTTCCGCGATATTTCGTACCTGGCCAGTAAGGTTGCTGGCCATGAAGTTCACGTTGTCCGTTAGATCTTTCCAAGTGCCGGCCACGCCCGGTACCTGTGCCTGCCCACCCAGCTTTCCTTCGGTGCCGACTTCGCGGGCCACGCGTGTAACTTCACCGGCGAAGGCATTGAGCTGGTCGACCATGGTGTTGATGGTGTTCTTCAGCTCAAGAATTTCGCCTTTTACATCGACTGTGATCTTGCGCGACAAATCGCCGCGGGCCACAGCAGTGGTCACCTCCGCGATGTTGCGAACCTGGCCAGTAAGGTTTCCGGCCATCGAGTTGACGGAGTCCGTCAAATCTTTCCATGTGCCGGCGACGCCGGGAACATTCGCTTGTCCTCCCAGACGACCTTCGGTTCCGACTTCGCGCGCCACGCGCGTCACTTCGCCAGCGAAGCGGTTGAGCTGATCCACCATCGTGTTCAGCGTCTCTTTCAGCTGCAAAATCTCGCCGCGGACATCCACCGTGATTTTGCGCGAGAGATCGCCGGTGGCAATTGCCGTCGCCACCTCGGCGATGTTTCGCACCTGGCCGGTGAGGTTGCTGGCCATGAAGTTCACATTGTCCGTGAGATCCTTCCAGGTTCCGCCCACTCCGGGCACTTGAGCTTGTCCGCCGAGCTTGCCTTCGGTGCCCACTTCACGCGCTACGCGAGTTACTTCGCCGGCGAACGCGTTGAGCTGATCGACCATCGTGTTAATGGTGTCTTTGAGTTCGAGGATTTCGCCCTTCACATCGACCGTGATCTTCCGTGACAAATCGCCGCGGGCCACGGCCGTAGTTACTTCGGCAATGTTCCGCACTTGCGCCGTCAAGTTGCCGGCCATGGCGTTGACGGAGTCTGTAAGGTCTTTCCACGTGCCCGCCACGCCTACCACGACGGCCTGCCCACCCAGCTTGCCGTCGGTGCCGACTTCGCGAGCTACGCGCGTGACTTCCGACGCAAATGAACGAAGTTGATCCACCATCGTGTTGATGGCTTCTTTGAGCTGGAGAATTTCGCCGCGCACATCGACAGTGATCTTTCGGGAGAGATCGCCGCTGGCGACTGCTGTCGCAACTTCGGCGATGTTGCGAACCTGGCCGGTGAGGTTACTGGCCATCGAGTTCACAGAATCCGTAAGGTCTTTCCAAGTTCCCGCCACACCAGGCACTTGCGCCTGGCCACCCAGCTTGCCGTCCGTGCCGACCTCGCGCGCTACGCGCGTCACCTCGGCGGTAAAGACGCTAAGCTGCTGAATCATGGTGTTGACAATGCTGGCGGAGCGCAGGAACTCACCTTCCAGCGGCCGTCCGTCTACGTCCAGGCGTACGGTTTGCGTCAGGTTCCCCTGGGCAACAGCCGCGATGGCACGGGTCACGCCCTCTGTTGGCCGGAGCAGATCCTCGACCAGCGTGTTGATCGAGACTTCCATCTCACCCCACGCGCCTCTGGATTCGTGGAATCGCGCACGTTCACGAGTCCTTCCTTCGTTTCCCACCACTTGCCCAACACGTTTCAGTTCCTCTGCCATCTGCTGATTTGCAGAAACGATGGAATTGAAGGTATCCGCGATTTTCCCCGCCAGACCCGTCCAAGCGCCGGGAAGACGCACGGAAAAATCGCCATCCCTCATGGTTTGCAGGCTGGCTAGAATTACGCTGAGATCGTTCGAATCGGGTTGCGCAACAACGACAGAATTCCCGTTATGCTTGCTCTCACCGGTAACGGATGGTCCATTGGAATCGGCGATCGCCGGGCCTTGATTGTTTCTCTTCATCGTCTTCTCCAGAACCGGGGGAGTATCTGGCGTGATAGTCTGTGGCCGAACCGCCCGAGCGGCTCGGCGGTGCCGGGATCAGGAAGTACTCACATACCGGCTGTTGAGTCCTATGAACTTGGGTTGGAGCATCACTGAAAAATCAGCGACAGCCCAAAGCCTTTGTTTTGAAAATGTTCAGACTGCGGAAACCTCAGCGATCTTTGCCACGAATGACACAGATACCACGAAAAACCGTAGCCTGACTCTAGGGTCTTTCCTGTATGCGGCGATGGCCGGTGTGCAGGGATGGCCGGAATGCAGGGATCGACCGGAACGCAGGGATGGATCGACCGGAACGCAGGGATCGACTTGAACGGTGGCTAGCTAAGTTTTGAGCCAAGCTCACGGCCAGACTCAAGATTGGGACTCGACCGAGATTGAGATCCTAGAAGGACTGGCGCGGTCGTGGGATTCGGCGCCTTGTCAAACGGCAGCCGCCATGAAGACCTCTTGTTCCAGCATTCCGGGTTCTTTGGCACCGGTCCGGCGCAGTATCTCCACCGCCGAGGCTGCGTTCGCTCTCGCCGCGCAGGCCACGTAAATCAAGACACCCCTCTCGCGCAGTTGCTTATCGAATCGATGCGCGTCGCGCTCAGAAAAACCTAACCCTTCTAAACATCCCGAGTTGCCATTGCCCATCAGCGCGTGAAGAAAAGCTTGTGATCGGATGAAGAGCCCGACCGTCGGGATCACTACCGCCCCGAACTCGAAAAGCCAGCTCATAAACTTCTCCGCCAATGCACCCTCTTTTCGCTCCGCGTTGAGGATATTGGTCTCGCGCACGAATTCGGCGATCCGATGCCGGGGCGACACCATCATGCAGATGTCTTCGTTGTTAAACCCTGACTCGTTCAAGGTGTGCACGACTTCGTGAAACTCGGCGTCGTAAGAATACATTCCGTAGGCGGCCGGGGGATTTGCTGTCATGTTCGATTCTCCGATTCGGATTGCAGAACGAATCGCTGATCTGGATCACCACCGGGGAAGCTGAGAACCCTTGGACAGCGGTAGGATCCGGTCAAAAGGCTCCCGCAACTACGGATTGACCAAGCCTACACAATCCAGCGAAGCTCGAAACATCAGGTAGATACTGTAGCCCCGGGAATGGGGCCGGAGAGGACTCTCAGAGGAACGAACCTTAGACGGGGAAGCCTCCGCCTGAGCAGTTACTTCGTTGCCTTGGCCTTCCACACGTAAAACTTGCCTTCGTCAGCAATCGTTTCGATCTCTACACCATTGGAGGCAGCTGCCCGATGCACTGCCGAACGAAGGTTGGCCAGACCGATACCACCCACATCGGCGAGGGGAATCTCTAGAGCTGAGCCCGTCTGTAGCGTCGCCAACTCCTGCACAATGCCCTGAACCAGCTCATGGTGCTTTCCGTGTCGCCCTCTCTTCAGGCCCGAAATCTCAACTTGACGGTATTTCAACTCCGGCAGGCGACTTTTGTTTTGTTCACTGGCCATGGTTTCCCCTCTGCATGGTTTGCACAAAATACCAGAGGATAAGATTTAGGTCAAATGTATTTTTCTACTTGACTATGGAATCTTTCTGGATGAATATTTTTGCGATAAGAATTCTCTACGATAGTTCTACTACTATGATCTGCGCGGGTCGCGGCCGTTTTACGCTGGGCTCACTTTCGGCTCAGTTAGGCGTTCATTGCAGCTACGACAGACGAAACCAAATAGTCCACCTATTTTTAGTGGCGAAGGTATGCTGAATCGGTCAGGAAGAAAGGTCCCCCGGTGACCACAAATCATTCGTGGCAGGAGTTGTACGCAGCGGCAATGCTCGAACTTGATCTTGGCTGCCTGCCCGGCAGGATTGAAGCCGCTCAAGCCGCGATACGGCAAGCCATGAACGAACTGGCAGGCACCCCTGAGTGGGTTACCGCAGAGCTGCAAGAGATGTCTTCAGCTCTGGGTAACCTGCAGACACTGCAAAGGGTCACGATCAAAGGTTCGAAACCTGCGGCGCGGGGGCTTTCTTCAGACCGAGGAGTTACTTATGCAACGCTCGTGCCGCAAGACAACGGCGGCAACCTGGCACAGACGGCAGTTGGCGATGACGGAACTGCTTCGTCGCGCCAGAGTCGTGACCGATCCCAAAAAGCTGGCATGCCTGCAAGCTCAAGTTGCGACGCGTAAAGCAAGTTCCGAAAGCGACGCACTGGGCAGTAAACGTGGACTGCCATTCTGATGGATTGGGCTGTTTCTAAAACAATTTTCCTTCGATGAGACTCTGCAAGTTATGAGCCCCATGAGCACCAGTCGTACTTCAGAAGTCGGCAATGTCTCTGATGCCGTGCGCCGCTACGGTCTGGCAACTTTGGCGGCGATCGTCGCATTATGGCTTCGCCAACTCCTCTCTCCGCTTTTGGGAGAGGGCAACCCTTACCATACTCTCTGGCCCGCAGTTGTTTTCTCCGCTTGGTACTGCGGACTTGGCCCCTCCCTGCTCACGACTTCAATCGGCCTGGCCGGCGTCTGGTACTGGTTCCTTCCGCCTCACAATTCCTTCACCCTCCAGGACCCCAAAGCTCAAATCTCTGGAATGGTCGGATTTCTCTTATTCTCCGCCATGATCATCGCCCTCGGCGAAGCGAACCGCCGTTCTGTTGCCAGAAACAAGTGGGCGGACGATCAACTGAGAATCGCGCATGAGGAACTCGAACAAAAAGTCCGGGAGCGAACCGCAGACCTGAACCTGGCGAACGAAAACCTGCGCGAACTATCCGGCCGGCTGCAGCAGACTCGCGATGAAGAGCGCAGGCACATTTCGCGGGAACTGCATGACAGTGTTGGCCAGCTGCTCGCCGCTCTGAGTATGAACCTTGCCATCGTGCAGCGTCAGTCCGACAAGCTCGATTCCATGGGCGTCCGCGCCATTTCTGAGAACGCCGCGATGGTCGAGCAAATCGGCAGGGAAATTCGCACCATCTCTCATCTGCTGCATCCACCCCTGCTCGACGTAGCCGGTCTTGCATCCGCGCTTCGCTGGTACGTGGATGGGTTCTCGGAGCGCAGCAATATTAAAGTCGATCTCGATATCCCACGGGAATTCGGCCGGCTGTCGGACGAAATGGAAATCGCAATCTTCCGCATGGTCCAGGAGTGCCTCACCAACATTCACCGGCATTCCGGCGGCACCTCCGCCGCGATCCGCGTGCACGAGGAAGACCACCACCTCCTGGTTGAAGTGCAGGACAAAGGCAAAGGCATACCTCCGGAAAAGCAACTTGAGCTGAGTTCATCCGGTCGAACCGGCGTGGGATTTCGCGGTATGCGCGAACGTCTCAGGCAGCTGGGAGGGGCGCTGGAAATTCAGTCGAACGGAGCAGGCACAAAAGTGACCGCGACGCTGCCACTTCGAGAAGCGGCGTCTCCGGAGAAGTCAGTGTCAGTCGCTTGACTCTTCTTTCTCTCCACCTTCCGGCCCCGAAACTTAACCTTACCGCACAGCAGATTATGTTCTCGAACCGTCGTGGCCGTTTCCTTCATTCTTGGGGATGGTCGCACTGGCTTCCGCCTCGATAGTGACTTCGACCTCGGCGCCCTGCTTCAGGCGCACCTTGTGGCCATTCTCGTCGGTCAGAGTGTTATCGATGCGCAGCTCTCGATACAGGTGATCCGCACCTTCGACGGCGAGTTGAGCCTTCTCAGGGATGCTCGGCGTCTGGGACTTGATGATCTTCTCGACCGTCGCCGGCAGGGTGGTGCTTGGCTTTTCACTGCTACTCGCTTTATCGCTCATCGGTAGCTCCTCGTTTCGGACAATTTAACTGCCACCTCACTATTCGCGTTTCGAACCTGTATCGCCACTTTTCCCAAGGTTCTGCTGCTCTCCCTTGCGGCCGAAATCGAGACCAAAGCGTGGTTCAGATTCCGTGCCAGTGATTCTGATCGGGATTTCTGTGCCCACTCCGTGTTTGCTGAAAAACGGATCGACAGGCTTTAGAAGAATTGACTTCCACCCGGTGGTCATTTGCGAGACCTTCGCATCCAGCCGGGCGGTTCCGCGAAAGTCAAACTTTTGTCCGTCTAAGCTGTAGTCGCCGGTCATATCCACGTGCGTCCCTGGAATCTGAAAATGAAGCAGAGAAAAAGACAGTAGTCCCTCCTTCAGCGTGAACACACCTCGCAAATCGACGGGGACGTCTTCCTCGACATGCATCTGCGCCTGCCTGGGCTTCCCCTGGCTTCGTTCGCTCAACGAGTCGAGCCTGCCTTGCACTTTCTCGTTCGCGAAGCGCGCGCGCAGCACGTGAAACGTGCCGGCCAGCTTGAGCCGGTCTACCGCACTCGCATCGCCGGGAACAAGGCTCAGTCGCGTCTTCATTTCAACCGGACCGCTCATAATCGGCGGGTCGGTGCGCACCCCCAGTCTGAGCAAGTCTTCGATCCGCGCCCGGTCCAGCATGACATCGAGCTCCACGTCGTGCCCATGCGGATTGCTTACTCGGACCACCGATCCGCTCGCGGTAAATGAAGTATGAAGGAAGCTCGCAACCACCGGCCGCAGATATGTGTCTCCGCTCGTGCCGTCGACGGTGGCGTGAAACTCAGTGTGCAGCGGCACTGGTTGACCGCTGGTCGAAACGCGAAAATCGGGCGTATCGGTCGTTCCATGCACGACGATATTGCCCAGAGTTCCCGAGTAGTCGCCCGTCGATGAGAGTATCCCTCCGATGCCCTTAATCGTGCTCAGATCGGCGTTCGTGAAAGAATACTCTCCCTGCACCGGCGTCTCGCGGGGACTGTCTTGCTGCCACGGTCCAAACAGACCATTCGATTGAATGTTTCCTACTGGCTTCGGATTCACTAAAGTCGCATTGAACTGCATGGGCATGCCTGGGCCAATATCCTTCATCTTCAGATTCCCAATGGCAAATTCCAGCGGAGGCTTGCCTGGTTTCGAAGTGTTGATCACGAGCTTGGCATCTTCACAAATCAGCTGGTCGACAAAAATGGCGATCTTCGCCGTTTTCGACCCCATGGTTGTCATTTGCCGCCGATCTTCCACGGGAGGGATGTTCAGCTCCAGACCTCTCACATACACGGTCCCTACATGCATCGGAGATCGGAACAGGCTGAGCAAAGCGGTTTGAAATCGAAATCCCTGCACTCCGATCAGCGCCTGCACTCCCGGCTCATAAGGATTGGGATCAGTTGTGCCGAAAATCTTCAAGCCATCTCCGGAAACTTCAATCCCGTTAACCAGGGAAACATGAAAACTTGCCAGTTCCACTTTGCTATGAAATCGATTCGACAAAGTCTCGATGACACGAGTCCGCAGAATTGGTTCGGCGCGGGCGATGATAAGTTTTACGGCCACTGCTGCGCTGGCAAGAAGGATTAGAGCGACTACGCCGATCCATTTCCACGGCTGCGCGCGACTCGCTCTCTCCGGGGTTCGGTTGGGGGAAACTTGCACAGTCGCCATTGTGCATTAGATTGGGCAACAGTCATAGTCGTCCATACAGTACTTCATTTAGATCTTCGACAGGATTCCCACAGGCTCTCGAATCGATCGAGGAGCGATCCATAAAAAGCGGATCCGGAGAACCGGATCCGCGCGGGCGTTGAAGATCTGACAAGTTGCTACTTCGAAGGTGGCGTATTACTTCCGCCGGACACCGGCGGGCAAGGCTTGCTTGTAGGCGCCATCCCGGGCGTTGTAGAGTTCGCCGAGCCGCTTCCTGAGGTCGAGGGCGACGAACCTGAATTCGATGAACCTGAATTCGACGAGCCCGAACTGGAGGATCCTGTATTCGGCATTGCACCGTCGGTTGCCCCTGGCGTGGCGGGCAAAGGTCCGCATGGCGATCCGCTAGGGCTCGTCCCGTTCGGGCTGTTCGGGGTTACCGTCGCAGGTTGCGTGTTGCTCCCTGCGGTCGGCGGGTTCGGCGAGTTTGACCCCGGCACAGTGGACGGAGTGTTCGGTGTTGTGGCGCTCGTCGGCGGGTTTACTGGAGTCGTCGGCGGTGTCGTCGCGCCGGTTGGCGGCGTTGTCGCACCCGGCGTCTGGGCTTGCCCTGGGGTCCCTTGACTGCCAGCGGGTGCGGTCCCAGCCGGTTTACTTTGCGCCACCACTCCGACGGCGCAAAGCAGAAGCATCGAAAAGAAAATATTTCTCGCGGTCATTAGAAACCTCCGGGTCTGAAGTCTTGATGCTGGGTCTATTCTTTTCCGAAACAGGCGTCCGGATCAATCGAGGTCGTGCCGTAGACAGGCAGGAACAGTCCAGTATGGCGCTGGACGTCAAACACTGGCGCGGCTCGCAAGCTTTCGTGCGTAGCAATCGTTGTGCGTAACCAGAAAGCGGGCTGCCAGCCAATACTGTTCAGGGCAGAACGTTCTCAGGTTCGCGAACGTTCTGCCCTGCAGTCTCTGCAACTCTCTAGCCCTTGTGAGGTGGCGGCGCGCTCGGGCGCGACGCCTGTTGCCGCTGCTGCATCTGCTGCTGCTGGACGGCATGTTTTTGCTGCAATTGCTGAGTCTGTTGCTGATGCCTGGCTTCCAGTTGCTGCGTCTTGGTTGCATCAGCCTTCTGTTGTGCGGCCTGCTGGTGTTCCTGGTCCTGTTTCTGTTGGAGCTGCTGCCGTTCCTTTTCCTGTTGTGCGTTCAGCTTTTCCTGCTGTTTCTGGTATTTCTGGTCCGCCTTCGCATTTCCAGTATTTGGCGCGGCAGGGTGCTCGATCGGCGCAAGATCCTTGGGATGCACAGCGGTCGCGGGGCGGGAATTCTCTTCCGCCGGGCGACTCTCCTCCGCACGGTTCGGCTGCTCGTTGCCCCTCGCTTCTGCGGTGCCTCGATTGGCTGGAGCTCGATTCGTTGCCGGATGATACGGTGCTCCGGCTTCCTTAGCCGCCATCACCGAGTGCCCGCTAAATTCTCCCGGCTTATCCGTAGCCGCGATGGGCGGCTTGCCCTGATTCACCGAAGCCCGCAGTTGTTGGTTCGAGCGCGCCGCCTGCACGTGCTGGGTTTGCGCAGCTACTGGCGGCACATGTCTCTGCCGCGCCGCCGCCTCTTCCTGCGCCGTTGCTCGTGCCTCGACACCTCCGTTGCCGCCGTTAAAACTCACGCGGTTGATCGTCGTCTCGTTCACCACAGTCGTGTTGTAGACATTGTGAATATTGGTGACGTTCACGTTGCTCACCGCGCGGTTATAGAAGAAGCGTCCGTTGTCCCAACGCCCGCCCGCAAACCCCACGCCGAAGTAACCGAATCCATAATTGATCCCGCCATAGAAGCCCACCTCGGGCCCCCAGAACCCCTCGTGGAAAACGAATGCATCTCCACCCCAGCCCCAGTAGCCCGGGGTCCAGAGGAAGCCGACTTCCGGAGCCTCTACCCACGTGCCCGGCACCCAGTAGTAATCGTCGGCATCGTCGTCCCAATACCAGTACCCAGGAGTCCAGATATAACCGTCTCCTGGGCAAACGGGTTGCTCATACACCGGCAGCGCCGGCGGCGCAATCGTGATCGCAACTCTGAATTGCGCCAGTGCGCCCGCCGACATTCCCACCATGACCACGGCGAGCGATAACAACCGAAAAGTCAGTGAACGAGTCCAGAAATTGATGTGCATTTGCTTTCCTCTTGCCCCATCATCCTTCGCTTGCCCGGTACTGCTCTGCTGCTGCGGGTTGCGCGGATCGAAAGGCCGGAACTCATCTTGCTTTTGGGAAGGCTAGTGGCAATCGACAAGTCCTTCCATCCGCTGGACGCCGTATCCGGCGCATCCCGTGGCTGTAGATTCTTTGCCGACTTCTCTTAATATTCTTATATTCTTACGTCGCACTGTCCCCGATGTATCACCTCAGGTCCGCGCGTCACATCGTCGACAACCGAACTCACCGCTTTCGCATCCTAGCTTCGCAATTTCGAGCAAAACCACAGACTCTGTGAGGTGAACCCGTGACCTTCTTTTCAGCAACCCGCTTCTGGTGCTCAGCTCTCGTTGGCATGCTTGCTTTTGCCGCAGGCGCCGCGGCGCAGGACGTGAAAACTGACTATGATCACCATGCAAATTTCTCGCAATACCACACTTACTATTGGGAAAATGTAAAAACTACGGATCCGCTCTGGCAGAGCCGCATCCAGGACGACGTTGACCACGAACTTCAATCAAAGGGATGGCAGCGCGTCGATAACGGCGGCGACGTCGCCATTACCGCAGTCGGAAGCACCCATAATCAGCAGGAATATCAAACTTTTTACAACGGCTTGGGCGGTTGGCGATGGAGAGGCTTCGGCGAAACCACCACTGAAGTGGAAACCTACCAGGTTGGTTCTCTCGTCGTGGATTTCTACGACGCGCACAACAAGCAGCTGATTTGGCGCGGCGTGGCCAGCGATTCTCTCTCCGACAAACCCGACAAGAACGAGAAGAAACTGGAAAAAGCGGTCGACAAAATGTTCAATCGCTTCCCGCCGCAATAACGGTTAGCCAGGGATGGTTAGCCAGGAATGGTTAGCCAAACATGCTAGCCAAATAACGGTTAGCAACTTTGAATTTGGGTACGCGCCTTGGCTGATTTTGGGGTTTCAGGGTCTCAAGGTTTCTTTGATCGGTCAGGCGCGAACCCTGCAGCAATCGACGTCACCGTAAGCTTTCTTCTAAGTCGTTCGATGCGTTCATGCAGGATCTGTCTTAGCTCTGCCGCGAGCCGCCGGACTTCTTCATCGTCCTCCGCGTTCACCGCGCGGGAACACAAATCAAGCACCCGGTTTTCGAACGAAGTGACGCTCATTAGTTTCGCTAGGGCGCCGTAAAAGGTCTAGGCGGCGACTCAAAAATGGCATGGCGGAGAATTGAAGCAACATAACTGGCGAGGCGGCCGTGAGGGCCCGAATGTGGCACTACCACACTAGCCCATGACCACCCCAAAGTTCCGAAGAACCAATTAAGTTCCTCGTTGTCAGGAAACTAACTCACACAGGTGGGACGTTCAATACAGTTGATCCCTTAGAATTTCTTAGTCAGCCCGGGACCGCGACGCGGCAAAGCTTCGGAGCGCCTCGGCCGGTGTTACTTGCACATTGTTGGGATGGGCTTTCTCGCCTCTCGGTGATGAACCCATCCCCGTATCCTGTTTAGGCGCCTGCACTCGCTGCGCGGGCCCGCACGTCCGGGCGCGGAGTTTCCGCCATGCCTCCAAAGTACAGCTTGTAGGAACGATGGATTCCGTACATCACCGGGAAGGCCGCGAGTGCCAATCCCCAGCCCAGGTGAGAGCTCACCGCCTGCACCATGGTAGTGACTCCCGCGCTGACCACATAGTACGGAAACGAGAGATGCGCCAGGCTCCACCAGATCTGCCCTGCCGCCTTGCCCTCGCTCACCGCCACGATGGCAGCGACCGGAGCCGTCTGTCCCACGAAAAGCGTGACGGTCGCCAACGCAAGTCCCAGGGTGCTGGAACTCCACTGCATCGCGGCCCATTCGCCCCGGAGCATCCCGTGAAACATCAGGCTCGCGGCGCAGCTGGCAAATGCCATCATGCTCACGTTGAACGTCATTTGCTGCGGATTAAATTTCGCGTCTTTGCGCGGCCAGCACTGCACCACGGTGGAAACGCAGGTGATCGCTACGGCCTCGGCAGCGCTCAGATTGATGACCGCCGTCAGCAGGAACGGCAGGTTCACCGACATGTTTCCGTTCACTCCCGGCAGCTTTACTTTCATCCTCGACGTCGCTGCCGCCAGCACCATCACCGCCAGCGCAAAGTAAGCGTGGAGCGCGTGGCTCAGGAAGGTTGCGTATCCTGCGGTGATCATCGCCGCCAGCATCATTGCGCCGATGAAGGTCTTGATTCGCCGTGTGTTGTTCATGATCTCGTCTCCTTTCTTTGAGAAACTCACACGGCTCACTACTGTTCGTCATCTCCCGCATCGGTGAATGCGGCGTCCGTATTACCCACAACTGATCCCCAGACCACGCTGGCGGCCGAGACCGACGTACCGTTCTTCGATCCCCAAACCACGCTGAAAGCGCTCAGCGCGCTGTTGTTCCAGGGCAACGCAGTGCCCCAGACCACCGAGATGCCGTTCACAACCGAGGCTCCCCACACCACCGAAGTGCCCCAGACCACCGACGTACCCCACACTACCGAGTTCGGGGCGACAGTCGAGCTTCCATACACCAGCGAAACCACACCGGTTTGTGAGTTGTAGACCGCGGTCGGGGAAAGCGCCGATCCCATTGTTGCCGGAGCCAGCGCTGTGCTGGTGGTCGCGGCCTGCACGTTCATCAAACCGGCGCCTGCCGAGAAAAGATCGTAGCTTGAAGTGAAGGTCTGCGACAGGTGAGGCACCCACGCGGAAGTCGAAACCAGCCCAAAGGCGCTGTTCAGTTTCGTTGCCGACAACATCAGACGCGCCTTCACCTGATCAGGAGTGAGTGTACTTTGCTCCTGCAGCACCAAAGCTGCAGCGCCGGCGACTGCGGGGGTCGCCATGCTGGTGCCGCTCAAAGCGAAGTAGTCGTTGTTGCCGTCGCTGCCGGTGACCAGTTCAGCTGGATAAGCAGATTCCAGCGTGGCTCCCGGAGCCGCCAGAGAAACAATGTCGTTGCCCGGCGCCACCAAATCCGGCTTCACGATGTGGTCATAGGTCGTTGGCCCCTTCGAACTGAAGCTGGCCAGGGTTTCAGCCGCGGCCGACGCCGATCCGTTGCTCTTCGTCGCGCCCACCGTCAGCACAAGAGGATCGTTGCCCGGCGCGGTCACCGTTCCAAACCCGTTGCTGCCATTGATGCTCAAGCGGCCGTAGTTGCCCGCGGCCACCACCACGACGATCCCGCTCTGCCACGCCGCTTCTACCGCCTGGCAAAGAGGATCCTGCGTATAACTCACGCCGATTCCCCGTCCCAGCGACAGGTTGATGATCCGGATGTTGTAAGTGTTCCTCAGTGCGATCGCCTGTTGAATCGCCGCGATCACCGTGCTGTCGTTGCCCGAGCCGTTTTGATCCAGGGCGCGAAGATCGACCAGGCTGGCGCCCGGAGCGACGCCCGCATAGTTTCCACCAGAGAGAGAGCCATTGCCGGCGATGATTCCGGCCACATGCGTGCCGTGACCATAAAGATCATACTGCGCCCCGCTGGAGTTCGTGGTGGCCGTCCCCGTGAAGTCCTGGTGATAGACCACGCGCGAAGTTCCGTTCGCATTCTGCAGGTCGGGATGGCTGTCATTGATGCCGCTGTCAATCACGGCGACCGTCACTCCGGCTCCGTTAAACCCTGAGTTCCACGCCGCTTGCACGCCCATTGCGTCGTTGGTGAGATCATCCGCCACGTTCATGGCATGATCGATGTTCACCGACGCGATCTCCGGATCAGCTTCCAATGCAGGCAACGCGCTAACCGGAATCGTGAACGCCGCACTCTTAATCATGTGTAGCTTCGCGTTCAGGCGACCGCCTCGGCTCTGCATCGTCGCGTAATGAGCGGCCGTCGGCACCTGCTTGTACTGCACGATGACCTTAACGGTCTGGCCCCGGGTCGATCCCTGGTGGGCCTTCGCCAGCGGTCCCGAGAGTTCGGGAGAAATTCGCCCTGAAAAGCGGCCGTTCCATCCGCCGGTCGCGGTCGCGGCTTGTCCGAACGCCATCCCGGTGGTCAGCAGCAATACCACGCTCAGGCGTTTGCCCCAGCCCGCGCTGTGTCGTTCACCGCGCACCGCAGGTTTCGGCGATTTCTTTCTGTGCTCCATAAAATCTCACCCTTTCTTGCTTGTGGGGGGGAAAGATCGAGCTTCGTACCCATGGCCTCTGTTGCACGGGCGTAACCAATCCAAACCGCGCAAGTAATTGCTTTCATTGGAGATCGCCGCGGCGTTTTGCGGGCTCAGTGGGACATTCTGTCCCACACGAAGGGATGTGGGACACAATGTCCCACGAAGCCCGGTTTCCTGACCGCCGGTATGCGGGCGTTTCCAGGCACTCACGTTCCCGCGCTTGCCGCCGTAACGTGCGCTTCGGCGAGGATTTGTTGGGCTTGACGGATCAACGGCCCGCGAAGAACGATGAACAGAGTTGGGGCAGGGACGGGCGCGCTAGACCTTTAGAAGAAAAACGGGATGCTTCCAGACGGAAGGTTAAGTGTACGCGCCCACGTCTACTCCATCCGGAGCGTGACCGCCGGATCAATGCGAATAATGCGCAACGTCGGCAGAAAACTCGCCACCGCGGCAATGACCGCCACAAATGCCGGGACCAGCATGAGAGTCAGCGGGTCATAATCGCGCACTCCATAAAGTTCGCTGCGCAATATCCGCAGCGCAAAGAACGACAGAGCCAGGCCCGTGACCAGCCCAAACGCCGCGGCCACCACCCCAGCCGAACCAACGTCCACCACAGCTTTGCCGATCGATGACCCAAGCGCCATGCGAATCCCAATTTCGCGCGTACGCTGCACGATCAGATTTGAAACCAAGCCATAGATTCCAATCGCCGAGAGCAACAGAGCCAGCCCCGCCAGTCCCGCGAGCAGCGCCACCTCCACCCGCTGGTACGCCAGGTTCTCCGCGAGGATGTCACTCATCGAGTGGAACCCCGAAAACGGCAAACTCGGGTCCACCTGGGCGAGAGCCTTTTGCATTGCCGCAGTCAGCCCCTGCACTGGCCCGGCTGTGCGCACGATCCAACTAGGTTGAAACCAGATGTGCGCCACGTTGACCAGCCCTTGATCCATCTGCGTGGCGGGAAGATAGAACACCGGCTCAGTCGCCATCGGCGTATCGCCACTGATGCCGGGCCGCTTGGCCACGTTCGCGGCCACACCCACGACCGTGTAAATGCGCTTTTCGACCTGAATGTGCCGCCCCAGCGGACTCGGATCATTGAAGAACTGCCGCGCAAAATCGGCATTTACCACGGTTACCGATTCCGAAGTGGGCGAGTCGCCGTCACCAATCGCGCGTCCCGCAAGAATCGGTATTCTAAAGACGCGAAAGTATCCCGGGCTCACGTAAGCAGTGCTCGCGCCCCATTCCTTGCCCGCAAGCTTGCCATCCAACACCTTTACTCCGTCGTTGAGGCCGCGTTCGTAAGGCACGCTTAGCCCCACAGCGGCGTCTTCGACTCCCGGGATATGCTGCATCGCAGCCACGCTGCGCTCAACGAGTCCGTGAAATGCCGCCGCATCGCGATAGCGCGCGTCATCCAACGAAAGCTTCGCGGTCATCACGTTGTTGGCATCAAACCCCGGCGGCAACGTCTCCAGGTAGACGAGGCTGCGCACCAGCAACCCAGCCGCTGCGACCAGCACCACCGTCAGCGCAACTTCGCCGCCAATCAGCAACTGCCGCAGCCGGCTCGAGCCCCGAGCCACCGAATGACTGCTAACCGCCATCGACGACCGCAGATCAACCCTGCGTACCTGCAACGCTGGCAGCGCTCCAAACAGCACGCTGGTAAACAGCGACGCCCCAAACGTGAAAGCCAGAACGCGGAAATCCATGGTCACACCGCCAAGCGGAATCATGGAGTCCGGCAGAAATCCAGGTAACGATGAAAGAATGCCGCGAGCCAGCGCCAGCCCAATCGCCGCACCCACCAGCGCCAGCACAACGCTTTCCACCCAAAGTTGCCGCAGGATAGTCCAGCGGCTGGCCCCGAGGGCGAGGCGGGTAGCGATCTCGGGTGCACGCCGCGCCATGCGAACCAGCGTAAGCCCGGCAAGGTTGGCGCAGGCAATCAGCAGAATCAAGCTGACCGCCAGCATCAGTCCAATGACGGGCTCGCGCATGCCGCTATCCATATTCATGGCCCGGGCCAGCGGCATCGCGTAGAACCATGCACGCCCCTTCGTCTTGCTCAGGTCATCGAACCACGGCTTGCGCAGGTGCGCCAGCTGCGCCGACACTTGCTGCCACGTCGCTCCCGGCGCCAGCCGCAAAATGACCTCGCAATTATCTCCTCCGCATTCCCCACTCGGGTGCGGCTGCAACGGCGTCCACAAATCTGCAACGCCAGTAGGCTGTGCCCGCTCGGCCAGAACTCCAACGACAGTGTGCGTCTCACCCTTCAGAGTGACTTGTTTTCCCAACACCTCCGGATCACCCTGAAATACAGATCGCCAGAGAGCGTAACTCAGAATCACCGCATTCGGCCCGTTCGGCCGGTCTTCTTCGTCAGTAAAGCCGCGGCCCAAAACCGGTGGGATGCCCAGCACATCGAAGTAATGCGCCGACACCCGCATATTTTGCACATAGCGAATCTTTGTGTTCGGTCCCGAGCCCGCTTGCAGATTCACTCCACTCGTCCCTCCGAATGAAGCGACCTGCACCGCAGGCATAGCGCCCCGCAGCATCTCCCAGGTTTCCCCGTCCTGGCTGGTATTGTCATCCTGCTGGAATTGCCCCGACTTCTGCGAGATGCCTTCCTGATGCAGCACTAACACCGCCAGCCGCTCCGGTTCCGGGTACGGCAGCGGCCGTAAAAGAAAGCCATTCAGGAGGCTGAAAACCGCTGTGTTTACACCCACGCCCAACGCCAGCGTAAGCGTAACCGCCAGGCCAAATCCCGGGTTCTTGTAAAGCTGCCGCACCGCCAGTCGCAGATCCTGAAGGACCATGGCTATGCACACCTCACCCTAAACTTCTGATATGCACCTGCTTCGCCAAATCTCCCCATCCTGCATCTGCTTGAGCTGAAATTGTTTCCGATGACGAGTACACCAGGCTGGCCAAATTCCACTGTCCGTTCCGAGAATTTGTTGTCCGGGATTGGACAAGGATTTGTGCAGGTATCGCGTAATGATTGCCCTTGCCGATCAGCTGACTTCAATCGAGAAGTGATCCACGAAGGTCGATGAGTGATGGTGATGTCGATGTCGAGATATTCCTCAACCGCCACTCCTGAAACCGCATCGAGCATTTCCAGGAACTGTGCCGACTGCTGATCCCTTCAGATGACTGCAAGACGAATCATTAGAAACTACCGTGTTCACCGTATTGTCGCGAGTCAGCCTGTCTTTTATGTTGGGAGTGTAAGTGAATGCGCTTGGGTAGTCATGGGTTAGCGTCGCTTGGGTCATGCCGACATTCGGACCCTCACGACTACCACCCCGTTTCTGCAGCAGAGCCGGGCTCAAGTTAGTTTTCGCACAAGGAGACTGAAATGAAAAAACTGATGGCAATTCTCTTCGCCCTTACCCTGCTGACCTCGCTTAGCCTATTTGCTCAGGACACGACGACGCAGGATTCGACGAAATCCGACACATCCAAAGCTAGCCACATCACGGGCAAAATCAGTGACGACGGGAAGACCTTCGTCAGCGACAAAGACGGCAAGAGCTGGACGATCAGCAACCCGGATGCAGTCAAAGGCCACGAAGGACACCACGTCACGCTCAAAGCGAATGTTTCTGCTGACGGCAGCGCGGTCAACGTCGTATCCCTCAAAATGGCGGGAGACTCGATGAAGAAAGACGGCAGCTCACCCAACTAAACTCTCTGAACATCAGGTTCTCTCCGGGCCGGCTCACAAGCTGGCCCTTCTTCTTTGTGCGGCAGACCACCATCCGCTAACGATTGAGTGCGAGCCTTCAGATTTCTGCAAAAACCTGCCCCGGATCGGATCAGCGATCGGCGCGGCTTAAAACGTTGGGCCTTCGATCCAGGCCGCCCTGACCAGCATTTCGAGCGCGACCTCGGTCAACGCGCGATTCTCGTTCGCTACAGTAAAGTCCTCTAACCGCGCGCGGTCGAGAATCTCATGCAATTTCGCAACCCGTGCCACCAATTCCCGCTGCGATATCCCGAGCTCCCGCATCTCTACCCGTCGCTCCATCATTTCGAGGCTCGCGGTCAGCCGGCAGACGGTTGTCCGTACGGTCGGAATCATGTCTCGAAGCAGTTTCAGTTGAGCGCCGCCTTCGATGGCGCGTGCCACTATGAATCGTTGCACTCCCAACGCGGCATAGTTCCTGCCGATCGACCGCAAGTTCTCATACATCACGGTGTCGCTCGGAGCCGTCCCCGATAGGTGTGCCACGCCCAGCGCATCCAGGTCAATCGCCGCATGAACGATGCCACGCCGGGAGAGAATATCCGACGCCTCGGTCAATACCGCAGTCTTGCCAGCTCCCATCGTCCCCGTAACGATCAACAGAGATTCCGTAATCCCTCCGGCGTTCCTTTGATCTTTTGATCTTTACATGCTCTCGCGGCCCACGCGGCTATAAGAAACTCGTCAAACTTCACTGGACGCCTACCCCCTGCGGCGGTTGACGTTCCTCTGTAACGCGCTGTGAATTCATGCGCTTACCGGATGATCTGCTATTTATCCCGGGTGCATTGCGAACCGCGCCTGCGCCGTACTACAACCGGGACTGCAACGCATCTCATCGAAACCTTGAGGCGCTCCATGAAGCTCTCTCCCATTGTTGCTCTACTCTTGATTTGTTCCGCTACCAGCCTATCCCAGGCCCAGCAACCGCGCGAATGGATTCCCGAAGCCGTCGACGCCTTGCGCCAGAGAGCGTCCACAAAAACCGAGTTCACCGTAGACCACTCTCTGCTGGTACTCGCTTCCAAACTCGATCCTGGCAACGGGGACTTCCGGCGCGCCATCGCCGGCGTGAATGGCATCTCCGTCCACAGCTACCATTTCCCGGGGGGCGGGACGTATGATCCCGACGCCCTGAGCGCCGTGAAACAGGAGTATAAGGATGCCGGCTGGACCCAACTGGTGAACAAACACGACGTGAACAAGCACGACAAGTTCGCAGAGCCCGGCGTAACCGAACTCTGGATCCGCACGGAGAATAGAGCGATCAGCGACGTCGCAGTTCTGGTCGCCAAAGAGAGCGACGTCAACTTGATCGTGGTCTCCGGCTCCCTCAGTCCGCTCGACCTCTTCCATCTCGGCGGCCACTTCGGTATCCCGAAGATGGCAGGCGGAGCGCCCATCCCAAATCCAGAGGGCAGCCAGTAGCAATGTCTTGGGGCAGTTCTAATTTCCCGGCTTGAACGCCCTTGTGCGCGAATTTCCGAAGAACTTCCGCGTATCCCGAGACTCGAACCCCAGTCCCGAACCTGTGATAAATTCCTACGGTATCGCGGGAGCGGAGGCCAAGGTATGGCGAAAAGCAGCAATCGCATTCAGATGGAGGCCGCCGTCGCAACTGCTGCTTCGACCGATAACCTCGACGACTGGACGCGCGCGAGCGACTGGCTGAATAGTCTCGCGATGTTTGAGATGCTGCCGGCGCTGCAGGATCTTACCGCGGCCAACCGCAGGGAACTGGTCTCCCAGGCAGACAAGATTTTCACCAAACGGGGCTGGAGCGGGTCCGCTGAGCGAATTCGCTGGGCCGGCGAACTGGTGGAAAACGACGCGCTCCCCGGGTGGACCCCATCCGCCTTCAAACCAGACGACGTTCAGCTGGACGATGCCCAGCGCTTTCTCGCCGACACTGACGACATCCTCCGAGCTCTGGTGAACCAGGGGCGGATTGAATTTGTTTTTCCGGAACGGCGAAGACTGTTCGAGCAGGCCCTCAATCACGACAGTATGAACGGTCACACTGCGACTTTCGCCCCCGAACTGGAGCAGCTTCTTATTCGGTTGGCCCGTCACGGCTTCAAAATTCTCCGAACGATCGACCCGACCGGTGTGACCAGCCCGCACGGCACCATCGTCGGCGATAAACTGATTTGCAGGGCCGTTGACGTCGACACCTACTTCGGACAACGCTTCCAATACCAGGAGCCTCGGAACGATCTGATCGACGGGGTGACTCGCTTGCTGAGCGATTTCCCATCAGGAGCCACTTACGATGTCGGGTTCGTTCGCCCTGTGGGTGGCGCCAACGGATTCAATACCGCTATGGATATCTTCTTCCCCGTCCCCGAATCGCGAGTCGCGGCGGCCTTTAATCCCGATGGGAGTTGGGGATGGAATACGATGTTTGCGCAGGTAAGGCCCGGGATTCAGGCAGCCGCTGCGGGAAGAGTGCGATATGTTTTCCCTGACGGCGCCGACCATATTCACATCAAGGCTTATTGAACCTGCGGCGTGCTCCGCATGGAAGTGTTGGATCGAAGAAGGTCGTACATGCCTTCAGGCATCCATAACCGCACATGATCTGCCACAATCCCGCGAGCCGCTTGGTGTACAATCTGCACCTGTTTTTGTTAGAGATGAAGTCCGCAGCGGACGAGTGGCCCGCTGGCGGGAGATCACCGCCACAGGCAGCAAACCAAACGAGGCAAGATGAGCCCTTCCAAGCTAGTGCTGATTTTCATCTTTTTTACTTTGCTCCCGGCCGCGCCTCTGTCCGCGCAGGAATTGAACTCCAACTTCGCCCGCGATCCCGGCCAGCCCATCGACCAGCACTACACCGACCAGATTCGTAAATACACGACCGATCCGTCGTTCATTTCTCCCCTGGTGGATTACCTCCCCGCGTCGAAAACCGTGCCCACGCCCGCCAAAGTTCTCGGCGACGTTTCCGGCGCACCCGACATGCTGCCCTACGCCGAAGACGTCTACAAATATTTCCGCCTGCTGGAGGCTAGCAGTCCGCGCGTAAAAGTCTTCACCATCGGCCACACCGAAGAAGGCCGCGAGATGATCGTCGCCGCCATCGCCGACCAGAATCTTCTCGCCGCCGCGAAAGAAAATGACGCGCGTCTCGCCCAGCTTGCCGACCCGCGCAAAATCAGCCTCGACGATGCCAAAGCGCGTCCCCTCATCGACCAATCCTGGCCGGTCTACTACATCACCGGCACGATTCATTCGCCCGAAACCGGCGCGCCTACGGCCTTGATGGAACTCGCCTACCGTCTCGCCGTCGACGACGCGCCCTACATCAAGTACATCCGCTCCCACATGATTGTGCTCATCACTCCGGTCGTCGAAGTCGACGGCCGCGACCGCATGGTCGACATCTACAAGTGGCACAAGGCCCACCCCGGCGAAATGTGGACGCATCTTCTTTACTGGGGTCACTACGTCGCGCACGACAACAACCGCGACGCCATGGCCATGACCCTCGACCTCACGCGCAACGTTCTCGACACGTATCTAGGCTGGCATGCGCAGGTGTTGCACGATCTGCACGAGTCGGTTCCATTTCTCTACGACAACACGGTCGGCGATGGCCCGTACAATGCCTGGGTCGATCCCATCATTGCCGACGAGTGGGCCGAACTCGGCTGGAACAATGTCGCCCAGATGCAGACTTTCGGCATGCCCGGAGTCTTCACCCACGGCGACTTCGATACGTGGAGTCCCGGCTACCTGATGTTTCTGGCCGGCATGCACAACGGCATCAGCCGCCTCTATGAAACTTTCGGCAACGGCGGCGCCGATACCGAGAAGCGCATCCTGCGCCCGGAAGATTATTCGCGCACCTGGTACCGCCAGAATCCGCCGCTGCCGGTCGTAAACTGGTCGCAGCGCGACAACAACAACTACGAACAGACCGCTCTGCTCTCCACCATCTCGTACTTCTCGCACAACACGCATCATTTTCTGGAGAATTTCTACGCCAAGAGCAAGCGCGCCGTCGAGAAGCCGACGCTCGAAGGCCCCGCCGCCTATGTCATCCCCGCCGACCCAGCCGACGCGAACCGCCAGGTCGAGCTACTCAAAGTAATGAAGCGTCAACACGTCGAAGTCGAGCAACTCTCCGGCGCCGCCACTTCCGCCGTTCCCGCCGAGAAGCGCGGAGATAAGCCGAAGACTGAAACCTTTCCTGCCGGCAGCATCGTCATCCGCATGGATCAGCCTTACTCCCGCGTTGCCGATGCCTTGCTCGACCGCCAGTTCTGGGCCGCCGGCGATCCGCAGAAACATCCCTACGACGACACCGGATGGTCCTTCACTCACCTCTTCAATCTGAAAGTTGCCCGCGTTGTCGATCCCGCAATTCTCAAGTCGAAGATGACGCCGCTCGACGATCCGGCAACACTAGCTGGCAAGGTCTCCGGCAGCGGCTCGATGTTGGCCGTGCCCAACACCGCTCAACCTTCGCTCCTGTCGCTGGTCTACAAACTGAAAAGCGCAACCATCCAGGTCGCGGAGAAACCTTTCGATGCTGACGGTAAACATTTCACCGCCGGTTCACTACTCATCACGAATGCCGGTGGCCAGAGCGACGCAGACATTGCCAAAGTTCTGCACGACTTATCTCTCGATGCCTCCCGTCTCGCCGCGGCGCCGTCAGTGCCGCTCCACACAGTCAGCGCTCCGCGCATCGCCTTCATGCACACCTGGCTCGGCACTCAAACCGAAGGCTGGTGGCGCTACGCCTTCGACGCCGCCGGCGTCCCCTACGATTACATCAACACGCAAACCGCAGCCGCCCAATCCGACCTGCGCGCAAAATACGACGTCATCATCTTCGCTCCCGTCGGCCGCGCCTCCGCACTGGAAATTCTGAATGGCATTCCGTTGTGGAACAACCCCATGCCGTGGCAGAAATCCGACCTCACACCAAATCTCGGCAACACCGACAACACTGCCGACATTCGCCCCGGCCTCGGCTACGACGGCCTCAGTCATCTGAAAACATTCGTCGAGCAAGGCGGCCTTCTCATCACCTGCGAAGACACCGCGCAGTTCGCCATCGATACTGGCCTTGCCCCCGGCGTCAGCGTCGCATCGCAAGGTGACGCCCGCGTCGTCGGCACGGTCCTCAACGCCGTTTTCGTCAACCACGACAGCCCAGTCGCATTCGGCTATGGGCCGGGAGTTCCCGTCATCAGCGCGGGCGGCATGGCCTTCAATGTCAGCAGCATTCTCGGCCGCACCGGTGGCCGCGTTTTGATGGACCCATTGACCGATCCTCTCGATCCCTATGCGAAGCGCGCAACCGGCCGCGGCAGCATCGACGACAGCGACGAGCCCCAGGGCAGAAAAATCACCGAGCCCGAGCCGCTCGTGAAACAGCAGGCCTGGGAGCCCAGGCCGCTCGACGAAGAACTCACGCGCAACAACCCGCTCGTGATTCCGGTGCAGAGCCGACCGGATGTTATCCTGCGCTTCTCCGAAGGCAAAAGTCTTTTGCTCGACGGCCTGCTCGACAAAGCCGGTTCGATCGCCGAACACGCCGTCGTCGTGGACGCGCATCTCGGCAAGGGCAACGTGCTCCTGTTTGGCAACAACCCAGTTTATCGTGGCGAAACCATCGGTACTTATGCACTGGTGTTCAACGCCATCCTCAACTATCAGCACCTCGCCCACGAATCTGCGCCCGCTGAGAAAATATCTGCGGATCAGACGCAGCAGCAAACCACAGAGCCGCAAGCCGGACGGTAGCAAATGTGGTAAAGAGGTGAAATGAGAAGGGATGATTTCAAATGCGCGAGCCCAACCCGCTCCGCAGCTACATCAAGAACTTGTATAGGAAAATAAACAACATGAAACTCCGCTCACTCGCATTGCCGTTCTCCGTTCTCGTCTGTGCCTCTTACTCTTTCGCGCCAGCCCTGTCCGCTCAGGCCGCGTCTTCCGCACAGCCCACCCCCCGCGCCATCGCAGTCGACGACGTCTTTGAAATCCACGACGTGCGCGATCCCCAAATCACCGACGACGGCAAGTGGGTCGCCTACACGGTCGCGACCGCCAAGCTGAAGGAAGACAAGAACGAGACCCGCGTCTGGATGGCGCCCACCGCGGGCGGCGACGCCATCGTCATGACCGCCGAAGATGTTTCCTCTTCACATCCCCGCTGGAGTCCCGACGGAAAATATCTCGCCTTCCTTTCCAAGCGCAACGAAGGCAAAACACAAGTCTGGCTGCTCAACCGCATGGGCGGCGAGGCCGTAAAGCTCACCGACGCAATTCAAGACGTCGACGACTTCGCCTGGTCCCCCGACAGCAAGCGCCTCGTCATAGTCCTGCGCGATCCCACTCCGGAGGAATTGGAAGACGCCAAAGCGAAAGAAAAAGACAAGCCGGCGGGCCCTGATGCCGACAAAGATAGAGACAAAACTAAAGATGCGAAGCCGAAAAAGCCGAAGACTCCGCCGCCCTTCGTCGTCGACCGCTATCGCTTCAAAACCGATACGGTCGGCTATCTCGACCGCCGCCGCACCCATCTATACGTGTTCGACGTGTCCACAAAAGCAGTCGTACAAATTACTTCCGGCGACTTTGACGACAGCGAGCCGGCCTGGTCCCCCGACGGAAAATCACTGGCGTTCCGCAGCAACCGTTCCACTCCCGACCCCGATCGCACCTACGACACCAACATCTGGGTCGTCGCCGCCGACAACACTGACAAAGGCGCGCACCTGACGCAAGTCACCACCAACCCCGGTTCTGACGCAGCCCCCGCGTGGTCGCCCGACGGCAAGTGGATCACCTATGTCACCCAACTCGAACCGAAGCTGCTGGTCTATGCCACGCATCACGTCGCCGTTTCTCCCGCTGAGGGCGGCGAGGCCAAAGTGCTCACCCGCACGTTCGACCGCATGTCGCGCTCGCCGCGTTTCTCTGCCGACGGCCAGTTTATTTATTTCATCGCCGACGATGACGGCACGCAAAATCTCTTCCGCGTTCCCGCCGCTGGCGGCGACATCACCCGCGCCATCTCCGGCCACGTCGTAGTTTCTGGCTACACCATCGCTAAATCCGGCGATGTGGCCGCACAGATCGCCAGCATGGATCGCCCCGGCGAAATCTTCACCATGCCCGCGTCCGGCGCGCCACTGACGCGCATCACGCACGTCAACGACGCATTCATAGCGAAGATCCGGATCGTCACACCCGAGTACGTAAAATTCCGCAGCAAAGACGGCACCACGGTCGCAGGTTATCTCTTCAAGCCACTCGATTATGTTGCCGGGAAAAGATATCCCACGCTGCTGCACCCGCACGGCGGCCCGGTCGGCGCTTATTACGGCGACTTCAACCACTTTTCACAGCTCTTCGCCGCCAACGGATATGTCGTCCTCGAGCCCAATCCGCGCGGCTCATCCGGCTACGGCCAGGATTTCTGCAAAGCCATTTTCGCCGACTGGGGCAACAAGGATTATCAGGACGACATGGCCATGGTCGACTACGCCATCGCGCAGGGCGTCGCCGATCCCGACAAACTGGGCGTGGGCGGCTGGTCGTACGGGGGCATCTCGACGGACTTCATCATCACCCAAACCACGCGCTTCAAAGCCGCGATCTCCGGCGCCGGCTCCGCGTTTCTGGCCGCGCTCTATGGCCATGATCAATACATCCTCGACTACGATGTCGAACTCGGACACCCGTGGGAGAACCGCGCCGTCTGGGAAAAAGTCTCGCCCTATTACCGCGTCGCCAACATCACGACGCCCACGCTCTTCATGGGCGGCGACATCGACTGGAATGTGCCCATTCTAGGCGGCGAGCAGATGTATCAAGCTTTGAAAAGTCTGGGCCGCGAAACCGAACTCGTCGTCTACCCCGGCGAGTATCACGGCCTCAAAACGCCGTCACACATCAAAGATCGGCTTGAGCGCCACATCAGCTGGTTCGCGCACTACGTCAAAGCCGACGGCAGCCCCGCACGCCCGGCGGCGAAAACAAACTGACGTTTTCGATGGAGACGATCGCTTTGCATTCTCTGATACGAATCGCGGAAGCCAAAATGGCTAAATACGCAATCCAATCCAAGCGCGGCGCGCCCCCGCAGGGCGCATACTCCCAAGGATGGCGCGCCGGAGATTTCATCTTTGTGACCGGCACCGGCCCCATCGATCCCGTCACCGGGAAGTTGTCCGGCGACACTATCGAGCAGCAGACTGAGCTGACCATCGACAACCTCTCCGCCATTCTGGAAGCCGATGGCGCATCGCTCGCCGACGTCGTCAAAGCCACGGTCCATCTCAGCGACACGAGCCTCTTCGCCCGCTACAACGCCGTCTACGCCCGCAGGTTTTCGAAACCCTATCCCGTGCGCACCACCGTCGGCAGCGATCTCGGCCACTCTCCAGGCATGCTCATCGAAATCGATTGCATCGCCTACAGCGCGCTAAAGAAAAAGAAGTCGCGCGCCGCAAAAAAGAAGAAGACAGGACGGAGAAAGTAGACGGAGTACCCGTGCCTCCATCTTAACCGCGAAGAGAAACCGCCCGGCCACCCGTTCGCCGCAGCGGCGCCTCGCGTCCGCGCGCCGAAACTTTCTCGACAGCCTCGACGTTCCCGTCCCGCACCAGCAGCGCACAATCAAAATTGTTCACTGTAGGGCAAACGTGCCGCGGCACCAGATACAACACGTCCCCGACCTGCGGGCTCGCCGATCCTTCCGCCACCGCCATGGGCAAATGCTCTTCGCTGGGCGAGAGCGGCGTGAGTTCGGGATGTCCCACCACTACGCAAGTCGGAACTCCTGCATCGGCCGAAACCGCCTTGTGGCCGGCATCGCAAGTGATCATCCCCGCATGCGGACGGCTCACCACCCGCGTCACCACCAGCGCCGCCGCACGATACCCATACTCACTGGGAAGTTGCTGCAAGCTGGTAGCGTCACAATAAACTATGGTCCCCGGCGAAACGCGATGCACAAAATTGCCACTGCGAAATCCCTCATAGCTCAGCGAGCAGGGAAACGTGGGCGTTCCTGCGGTGATCACTTCCTGCACGCCCATGCCGGAGCGTTCGAGTTCACCGACGATCTCCAGCAGTCGATCGTACCCACGATGCGCCTCCCGCGTGCGCTCGCTTTCCCCCCCACTGCCGAACTGCCCGTCATAATAATGCAGCCCCCGAAATTCCAGCCCCGCACCGGCAATCGCGCGCACCAGGGAAACGACCCGCCCCCGCTCACTCTGCTCAATCCCAGTACGATTCATCCCCGGATTAATGTCGAGAAAAATTCCCACCCGGCCGCCGCGCCATTGCCGTACCTGCTCGTCGTTCTCGGCCAGAACCGAAATGCGCACCTCCGGAAACTCCTCCGCAATCTCCCGCGCCCGGCGCGCATTCGCGCCCATCGCCGGATAAGCGTAGAGCACATCCTTCGCACCACACTGACACGCCACCAGCAATTCCAATGTAGTCGCGCATTTAAAATTGCAAACGCCGCGTTCCCCCAGCATACGCAGCGTGTAGCCAAGTTTCGCCGTTTTGATGTGCACCCGCCAGCGATCAGCATTGCCCGCCAACTGTTTCAGAGTTGACTCAATGTTCGCAGCAACAACGTCCGGATAAATTACCAGCGCGGGCGTCATCACGTCTTCAATGCCCGCGACGTCGTACTGCCGGTCCCAGCCCAACCCTCTCAGCATAGATTTTTCGCTCGCCATAACGCCCTCGATGATACCGCGCCATGGCACCCAATCGCACCGACCTTTTCTGCCGATCCGTATGCTCGCCATCCCGTTGCGTCATTCCGAGCGGAGCCGCTTTTCAGGCGAAGCGAGGAATCTCGCTCGAACTGAAACCCGCGCTGGATCCAACACGCCGCCGGTTGACGCCCATCGTCGCGCAGAGTAGTCTCTCTGAACCTTCGAGTCCGCGAGGCCTCATCTGGCAGACCATCCCGACACTTCAACCCAACGACCAGATCTAGTCCGCGGCCTGGGCCTGTGGTCCGCAACCGCAATCGTCATCGGCGACACCATCGGCACCGGCGTCTTCCTCGTCACCAGCGACATGGCCCGCGCCGTTGGCTCAGCCACGCTGGTTTTCGTCGCATGGATTGCCGGCGGCTTCATCGTTCTCTGCGGCGCCTTCTGCTACGCCGAACTGGGCGCGGCATTCCCCAAAGCCGGCGGCCCTTATGTCTACTTGAGCCGCGGCCTCGGTCCGCTCTGGGGATATCTGTTTGGCTGGATGAGTTCGTGTCTCGAGCGCCCCGTCGGCATGGCCACGCTGGCTGCAGGATTATTGCGGTTCGCCGGATTCCTGTTTCCCATCGTTACCACGCCTTTATTCCGCGGACATCTCGGCACTCACGACTTCACCTTCACCGCAGCTCAGCCCCTTGCCGCACTTGTCGTGATCATCGTGACTGCCATCAATTATTTGAGCGTGCGTATGGGCGGCGCGATCCAGGTGCTGCTGACTTGCCTGAAGATGGGAACAATCCTGCTGATCGTGGTCGCCGGCGTTCTCTTCGGAGGCCGGCACGTAGTCGAATCCGCTCCGCTGACCACGTTCGGTGGAATCTTGACTTGGGGAACCATCGGCGCCGTGCTCACCGCGCTGGTTCCCGCCATGTGGGCCTACAACGGCTTCAACGACCTCGGCGATCTAGGCGAAGAAATTCTGCATCCCCAAAAAAATATTCCAATCGCAATCATTCTCGGACTGCTCACGGTCGGCAGCCTTTACATGCTTGCGAATGTGGTCTATTTCCACACTTTGCCGTTCGCGGAGATCGCTTCTTCTTCGCATGTCGCATCCGACGTCGTGCAGTCGTTTGCCGGTTCGCGCGGAGCCTCCTGGCTCACCGCGGCGATGGCGATCTCTGCCCTGGGAGCGCTCCACGTCGTGGTGATGACCGGTGCCCGCATTCCTTACGCGATGGCGCGCGACGGCGTCTTCTTCCAGTTCGCGAAACGCATTCAACCCACGTTTCACACGCCCAGCGGTGCGTTAATTTTTCTCGGCGTTGTTGCCGTCATACTCGCCTTGACCGGAACTTTTGAAGAACTCTATTCGCTCTTTGTTTTTGCCGTTTGGATTTTCTTCGCGCTCACCGCGATCGCACTTCTTCGCCTGCGCCGAACCGAGCCGGATCTGACGCGGCCCTACCGCGCGTGGGGATATCCCTGGACGCCACTCATTTTTCTCTTCGCGGCGCTCGCCTTAACCATCAACTTGTGGATGGTCCAACCTGTGCGCTCCACGCTCGGCTTGGTCGTGATCGCAGCCGGCGTCCCGTTTTTCTACCGCTGGCGCAAGGCGCCTCAGGCCGCCGAGCCGCCTCAGACCTGAAGACTGTGCAGGTAGGGAACGCTCGCCTTCATCATCTCGAGATTCATTTCCACGAAATAATTCTTGATGCCGCCCGTCTTCGCCGCGCTGAAAATTCTCTGCCAGTTCAATGAATCCTGCCCCACCGGCGCCACGTTCTTCGTTTGTACGGACCAGCCCTGCACATGCATCGAAATAAAGCGCCCGGGATACTTCATAAAATACTCCGCGGCATCATAACCGCGGCTGATGGTCGAGACCTGGAACTGGAATTTCACCAGTTTCGGATCGAGCAGTTCGAACAACACATCGTAAGTCCGCTTGCCGTCCACCATCGACAACTCGAATTCCTCATTGTGAAGTCCCTGCTGGATGCCGGCCTTGCCTGCCTGTTCCCCCATCTTGTTGTACTCGTCGGCCGCCTTCTTCACGTCGTCCATCGTTGGATTCTTTGGCCCATCCAGGCTCGCCACCAGCATCTGCGTGAGCCCAACATCTTTCGCCCACGCGATGGCTCGCGCCTGATCTTTTCTGAGCTCGTCCATGCCGAAATGCGAACTCACACAGCTGACGCCGGCGTCGCCGAGAATTTTCCGCAGCTCCGCGCCCTTATACTGGGCGAGTCCGCCGAAACCAAATTCCGTGTAGCCTGCCGGCGAGCACAACTCAATCGTCTGAAATCCCGCCGCAGCCAGTTGCTTGATCGTCCCAGGAAAATCCTTGGCGATCATTTCCCGAACCGGCCAGGTCTGACATCCAATCGGCATCCCCAGCGGATCTCCGCGCAATTCAACTGCACCCGCAGAAAGAAAACCGGCCGCCGTAGCGTAAGTCGCTGCGCTCTTCAGAAATTCTCTTCTCGAAGTCTCCGACATGATTGCCTCCTCAACACTCAACGAAACGCATTCTATGCTTTCCGAATCCCACCGGCCTCGAAGCCACCGTGGACGAGCGGCCCTTCAGAGCTTGCCTGAGCCTGTCGAAGGAGCCGCGTCAGAACCCGCCAGGGACGAGGGCTTTAGCCCCGGTAGCCGCTACAACTCCCACCCGCTCCGGCGTTCCGGCTTCACCCACTTCTGCGCGACCTCCGAATTCACTGTCATGTTCGCACGATCCCATTTGATGGGTTGCCCCAACCGCGACGCCACATTCCCCAGCAGCAAAGTCTCGGTCACCATCCCCTCAAATTCAAAATTTCCCCCGGGCTTTACCTTGCCGCCCTTGCAGGCGTCGAGCCATTCCCGCTCATTGCCCGGCGACCGCGGCAATGTTTTTGGCGGCTGTTTGTAGCTATCCATTTTCGATTGTGGAATCAGTTTAGGACTGCCTCCGTTGAAGCTGCACAGAATCTTTCCGCGGTCTCCAATGAAGAGCAGCCCTTCATCCTCTTCGCCGTCTCCCTTCAGCGGACGATTCTCTTCCAGTTCCGCCGGACGCTCCGGTTTCAACCCGCCGTCATACCACGTAAATTTCACCGGCGGCATATCCCCGCGCGCGCCGAAGCTATACCGGATGATCGAAGCCAGCGGATAAGTCTCGTCGTAACGGTCGCTGGAACTGGCTTCCACGCTCACCGGCGCATCCAGCTTCAACACGCGAAAAATTGTATCGAAACTGTACGAGCCCATATCACCGAGCGCGCCACAACCAAACTCGGCCCACCCACGCCACACGAACGGCAAATACGCATGGTTGAACGCACGCGGCTGCGCCGGACCCAGCCACAGATCCCAATCCAAACCCTCCGGCACAGTTTCAGTTTCCTTCGGCCGCTCAATTCCCTGCGGCCAGAACGGACGGCTTGACCAGTTCTTCACCTCGCGCACCGGCCCGATCGCGCCATCCCAAATCCATTCGCAAAGCTGCCGCGTGGCCTCCGATGCTTGGTTGCCCACCGCGATCTGCGTTGCCACTCCCGTCTGGCGCGCGATCTCGGCGATGCGCCGCGCTTCATAAATCGTGTGCGTGAGCGGCTTCTGGCAAAAAACATGTTTGCCTTTCTTCATCGCAACGGCCGAAACCGCCGCATGCAGATTGTCGGTCGTACACACCACCACGGCGTCGAGGTCTTTGTGCTTCTCCAGCAACTCGCGGAAATCGTTGTAGGCCGCGCACCCTTTATAGTTCCCCGAGCGATTCTGCGTCCCGTAATATCCGTCCACAATTTTCTGGCAAGGCTCGCGCCCAGCCACGCCGCTGGTCACCGCCAGCGTGTGCGACAGTTGTATCGGCTGGTCGGGGCTGAGCCAATCCCATCCGCTGTCGACGCCGAGCAGTTTGCGCACTGAGTTGCAGAACTCATGCGTGCCCCACTGCGGATAATTCACCCCCGATTTATTCACGTCGCACACAGCCACGCCCTGCACGTCAGGTTCGCGCAGAAAATGCAGCATCACCCGCAGTCCCTGCGCTCCCACGCCAATGAACGCAATGTTCACCTTATCGCTGGGCGCCACGTAGCCCGCGCCGCCCAGCACGCGCCGCGGCACAATCGAAAATCCAACCGCCGCCGCAGCCGTCTGTCCGATGAATTTGCGCCGTGAAATCACGCTCTCCAGGAATTTGCCAGACCCAATCTGATTTTTCACTCAGCCCCCTAACCGCCGTTGCAGCTGCCCGCAGGTTGCGGAAATTGCCGTTCAGCAATTCAACCGCATACTGTAAACGAAGCCGAAGCTCGCGTGCAGAAAACTTGTGAGCCCTCGAAACTCGCGAGGTATACTCGCCCTTCGATCTTCAAACCAAGACTTCGAGCGACAGACCCATGGCCAACATCCTCTACGGAGTCAACGGCGAAGGCGCAGGCCACTCGACTCGCGCCCGCGAAGTGCTTTCTCATCTCGTCGCCCGGGGACATTCGGTCCACGTCGCCTCCTTCGACCGCGGCCTCAAGAACCTGCAAGCGGATTTCGACGTCACTGAGATTTACGGCTTCCACTTCGCCTACGTCAACAATCGCGTCCGCTACAAGCGCACCATCGCCCAGAATCTGCTGACCGCGCCGCAAGCCGCCCGTAGTCTCTCGCTGCTGAAGCGCCTCGTCCACGAATGGAAGATTGACCTCGTCATCACCGACTTCGAGCCGCTCACCTGTCACATCGGCCACAAGTTGCACCTGCCGGTTATCTCGATCGACAACCAGCATTGCCTTACCAACGCCGTCGTTTCGTATCCCAAGCAATACCGGCGCGACGCTGCGGCTGCCAAGCTCGTCACCCGCCTCATGACTCCGCATGCCAATGCCTACCTCGTCATTTCCTTTTTCACCGCGCCCATCCGCAAGCGCAACACGTTCCTGTTTCCTCCGCTGCTGCGCCAGGAAATTCTCGACGCTAAGTCGACGACCGGCGAGCACGTTCTGGTCTACGTGACCTCGCCCGCGCCCGAACTGGCAAAGCTGCTCGGCACGGTCCGCTGCCGCTTCATTGCTTACGGCTTCGGCCGTGAAGGACGCAATGAATCCGGCAACATCCTCTATAAGAAGCCCTCGCTCGACGGCTTTTTCGCCGACCTCACCAGCTCGAGTGCCATCGTCGCCAACTCCGGATTCTCGCTGGTCACCGAGGCGCTGCACCTGGGCAAGCCTTATCTGGCCGTGCCCGTGAGCCACCAGTTCGAACAGATTTTCAATGCCTATTGGCTGGAAAAATCCGGCTATGGAGCCTATTGGGAGCAGTTGGATAAAGACCGCGTCGAAGCCTTTCTCTACAACGTGCCGCACTATCGCGAAGCTCTGGCCGCCTACCCGCGCACCGGCAACCGCGCCCTCCTCGAAAAACTGGACGCGCTGATCGCCGGCTACACGGCCGTTTAGATTGCGTGAGGAAAAACTGACTGGAACAACGGAACTGATGCAGTTGCCAATCAATGCAACGGCCGACGAGCCGCGTGACGAGGCCGCTTAACGAAGCAGAAAGAATGCGACCGCACCCGCTGTCGCAACCAGCAGAATTACTCCAACAATATATTTGTTCGCCGCCAGCCACGACTGGGAGGGCTGAAGCCCGGCACTGAAAACGAACTCTGGCGCCGAAACTGGAGAGCGATTTTCCAATGCACTCGTCGCGGGTTCCAACCCGCCGGCGACTGTGTTCGAGGAAGAAGCCGCGACGATCGGTTGGCTCGAACTCTCTTTGTCGCGTTCACTCTTGATCAGCGTCCGCGTAACTGCATCCCGGCCCACAGCCGCGACCGTACCCGACGCGATTCTAGCCGGCGCAGCAGCGCTCGCCGCTCCCGACTGCGCCGCAGCGGCGAACACCCTAACTTCCGGTTTAGCGCCCGCTCCACTCGCCCCTGCACCCGTCGTTGCGCCTCGACGAGGCGTCGCCAGCCTGAGTTGTCCCCGCCATTTCTTCTCTTCACACTCCACGCAAAGCACGCGCCCCGCCGACACAGGAAATCCGCACGCGTCGCACTTGTGCAGACTCCGCAATACCGGAGGAACATGGCTCTGATCCGGCTCCGCCACGGTACCCGCATCCGCCGCAGGATTCAGCGCAGCCGACCAGAACAGTGCCTTCTTCGACGTCGTGGTTTCCGCGGCGGCCGCCAGCTCCGCCCGTGCAGAATCGACTGCCGACGCCGTCCCCCCACTCTCGACAGCGCTCGCCGATTCTTGCTCCACGTGCGAGACAGCGGGGAGGTTCTCTCTCAGTTCGTCCGGCGCCGCCATCGAGCTCTTTTTTTCACTCTGCGCCTCAGCTTTCAAGGTACCGAGGTGTTCAGAATGTTCGTCCCCCACAACTTCCAGAACCGGTTCGTCCTCTTCCACAGGAGCGGCCTGGAGAACTGGGTTTGTCGAAACCAGATCCAGCAGAGCCATGTCCGGCAGAACCAGATCTCCGACTACTTCCCCCTCCAGAACCTGATCCTCCGGGAGTTCAACATAAACCTCCCCGGCTCGCGCTTCCTCAACTCCAGCCGCGATCCCAGCTTTCTTGGCCTCAACCTCCTGCAAGGGCGGCTCCGAAATCTGCTGCATCTTCAGCCGCTCTGTCACACTCTCCGCGGCCTGCGCCAGCCGCACCGCGGTCTCGACCATCTCGCTCAGCCGCTGGATCGCCGACACATCGCGCGCGCCAAAAGCATTCGCCTCACCCGAAAAAAGTTCAAAGACGCCGAGCACCTCGTCGTCATTCACCACCGGCATCACCACGACTGAGGCGATGCCCAGCTGCCGGCACACATCGCGGTTCACCCGCGCATCGCGCTCGGCATCGTCGCAACGCAGCGCCTGCCGGGTACGCACGCTTTCCCCGGACAATCCGAACTCGGTCGAAAGCAGCGCGCCCAGTTCCGGAGCGTTTGATCCCGCGCTGGCCCGGCACAGCATGTCATTCTTGCCATCGCGCCGCAAGGCAATCGCCGCCCCGCTCGCTCCTGTAATGTATTGCGCCCGGTCGGCCAGCAACTGCAGCGCCGCATCAAGATCGCGCTGCGCCATCTCCGCCAGCGAACGTCCTCCATGCTCTGCCGGAAAACGGACGGACCCAGGCGCATCGCTCGACGCCGGATTGCCTGAAGAAAGACTTGTCGAAGGAAGATTTGCCGAGGAAAAACTGCCGGAAGAAAAGTTGGCTGCAGCCAGACTGCCCGCAGCCAGCGTAGCGCTGGCCTCAGCCCGCGCCGCGGCCAAAGCCGCCGAAACGCTAGCCGGTCGAACCCGGGTTGGGTTGTTCTCTTGCACTACCTGCTCCCGATACAATTCCGCGCTTAGCGAACGCCGACTGATCCCTTGGAACTTGCGCCGGATCGGGGCACACCCCGGCGCCGCAGCTCATCCAAAATTATAAGGAATGCGGTAATTGGAGTCTCGCTCGCAGGGCGCGAGGTGTCAAGAATTTCCCCACCCGGAAGTACTAACCCAAAAGTTCTATCGGAGAAGACGTTGCCTGTGACTTCTGTGGAAAGAGCGGCGCTTCAGCGTCGCGAGAAGGGAAGCATCAATCGACTCGGGCTTTAGTCGGGTGGTCCCAAAAAGAAGCGAGCGCGTTGCTCGTTCTAGCGCTGCCTCAGCGCCGCCTGCGCCAGCCCATTCGCCTCGGCATTCTCTTCCCGCCGCACATGCGAGATCGAAAAGGTCAGCGACCGCGCCAGCTTCCGGCAAGTCCAGTGCAACGAATACAGCCGCGCGCTCCGGCACGTGTATTCCCCGGTCATCTGCCGCACCACGACTTCCGAGTCCGAATATACGTGGAGTTTCTGCGCCTTGCGCGACACCGCATACTGCAAGGCTTCCATCAGAGCCGCATACTCCGCGACATTATTATCCTGGTGGCCAATCCACTTGGCGATGCGCACCGGCCCGCTGGCGCAGCCGCTGATCACCACTCCAATTCCCGACGGCCCCGGATTGCCCAGGCACCCGCCGTCCACATAAGCCACCAATTCTGACGTCACTTCGATGATTTTCTCTATTCTTTGCTTCCTCTTGAAAGATGCGCCCATCCCGACCCACCGTCAAGACGATTATTTGGTTCCCTTTCATTACTTTGGGCTATGCCCTAGCGTTGTGCAATCTTATGTGTAAAACCCGGCCGAATTAATTTCACCTGTGGATAACTTCCAATCTCACAATCATTTGCATTTTTCGTTATGCACAGCTTTATGCGAAGCTATTGCACCAATAGTTTGCGTTGACGTTTTTTAATTCTCTGTTAATGTTGCTTGCGTCGACGGTCGAAAGGGACGGCACAATAATATGAGCCGACCCAAATAGACTGAGTGATCAGCCGGGCGGGGCGACCTGCCAGGCGACCAGACCTGAAAAAACCGACGGCGCTGCGAGGTGCAGTTGGGGTTTGGGACTGTGAAAACGGTGATCGCATCAAGGGGTCGTGACGGTACATGCGTCCACGCTGTGAGCTCCCTCGCAGGAGTTGGCGGCTAGAGCATAACCAATGTCACGGCCCTTTCAATTTTTTCCCGCCTGTTCTAATCCCAGAGTTACTTCGTTGGCACCTTACCCTTGAGCCTCTCGCTTCGTCTATCGTCGGAACCAACATTGGGCGCGGCCGTCAGCAACACAACCTCGGCGTGCAGCCCTTGAGCAACGTCGATCACGTTCACCACGTCCCGCCACGACGCATAATCCTCCCCTTCAACATAGACAACCCAATGCGGCCGAACCTTTAGCTGATTTCGGAGTGTGTTTCCCAGTTCGTCCCACGACGTTTCCTTTGATCTCACGTACAAAGCGGACCGACCACCCTCGTTCGTGGCGATCACGCTAACGATGAGCGGAGGTAGGTTATGGTCCTGGGAGCTGAGTTTCAGGATGTGGACAGGCAAACCCACAGGAATTGCCGGGGCCAGCATGAGCACAAATATTGGAATCAGAAGCGCCATAACAGGCGCTCCTATCAGGGCAAACGCCTGCAGGCCTGAGAATCGACTCCGTAACGGGAGCGTCTGGGCAAACCCATACGAACGCGGGGTTGCTTTAAGGAGAGTGCTGGAATGATTGTTCTCAAACCTCTCCAGGCACGTTCGAAGAATGTTGTATGAAATAGCCGCTGGAACGGCCACGATGAGTCCCGCAGCGGTGGCCACCAGGGCCACCGGGATTTCCAATGAAAGCTCAGATATGAAACCGCCTCTCCAACCAATGTAACCTCTGGCAAACAGACATAGGATCCCATAACAGGTCCCGGCCAGCCCGAGAAATGGCGCGGTGCGGGCTATTGATTGCAGCATCTCTACGCCGCGGCTCAAATTGGCAACGAGATCTATTTTGCTTCGCTGAGACGCAGGTGTGGAGTCGGGTACGGGGGATGACAATTCACCCCAGGCAAGGAAGTAACGGCGAAAAAATCGGACCGTAACAAAAACCGTATGGACCAGCATGAGCCCGAGAGCGATGAAGATGAGGCAGTCAACCAAGTCGGACACGCGCCACATCTCTGCGATACTTGAGTCATACCCGTCTGTTCGCCACAAATTGCCACACGCTCCAGAGGTCAGGGCAAATGTACTCTCTGCTGACTTCCTTCACAGACAAAGACACCATCGCGCCGTCTCCGGTTCCATCGACTTTTCCGCGCGAACTGCGTCTCTTGAACCGCCATCGTCATCTTTAGTAGAAAATCGTTTTACTAACCCTCCCTCTCCTGTGCAATAATTCCTCCCCGTAAGCATTCCGCTCAAAACGCACATCGTCGCGGAAGTGCACTTACCGGAAACGAAATCCAAGACGGAGAACCTCATGCCCAAATTTCCCCTGTCCCGCCGACAATTCATTCATCTCGGCTCGGGCGCTCTCGCCGCCACCACCGTCGCCAAAAATATCCTGCAGCCTCACATACTTTCCGCCGCGACCCATCCCGTCGCTCCCAGTGATACCATTCGTTTCGCTTCCATCGGCACCGGCATTCGCGGATGCGAGCACCTCGAAGCCTCTCTCAACGTTCCGGGCATCAAGTGCGTGGCCGTCTGTGACCTGTACGACAGCCGTCACATCGCCGCCCAGGAATCCGTCAAGAATCCCAGCGTCCCCGCCACCCGCGACTATCGCAGCATCCTCGACCGCAAAGACGTCGACTCCGTCCTCATCGCCACCATGGACCACCAGCACCGCCATATTTTCGAAGATGCCTGCGCCGCCGGCAAAGACATTTATTGTGAAAAGCCCATGTCGCACACCGTTGAAGACGGATTCGCCATGGTCGAAGCCGCGCACAAAAACAACCTCGTGATCGCCGTCGGCAGCCAGCGCGTCAGCTCCGTACTCTATGCCAAAGCCAAAGAGATTTACGATTCCGGCAAACTCGGCGAGGTCTTCTCCATCAACGCCTACTGGGACCGCAATTCCCCCAGCGGCGCCTGGGAGTATCCCATTCCGCCCGACGCCAGCGAATCCACCATCGACTGGAAGACGTTCCTCGGCGGAGCACCCAGCCGTCCCTACGATCCGATTCGCTTCTTCCGCTGGCGCTGTTACAAAGACTACGGCGAGGGCCTCGGCGGCGATCTCTTCGTACACCTGCTCTCCGGCATCCAGTTCATCGCCGGCATCAAAGAGCCCGCGCAGCGCGCCCAATCCTCCGGAGGCCTGTTTCACTTTAAAGAGAACGGCCGCGAGTTCCCCGACCTCATCGAAACTCTCTACGACTATCCCAACTGCCGCGTGACCCTGCGCTGCAACCTGAACAACAACGGCGGAGAATTCATCGGCTTCTACGGCACCAAGGGCACCATGATCATCAAAGATTCAACCCTCACCTACAAGCCGGAAAACACGCGCCCCGAGCCCGAAGGCTACTCGATTTACGGTTGGCCAAAAAAGCTGCGCGACCAGTATCTGCAGAAGTGGCACGAGGATCATCCTGAACCAGACGCTCTCAAATGGAACGTCGACGCCGAAGGCGAAGCCTACGCCAACGCTCCCGGCTACAGCGACACCGTCGATCACCAGGCCAACTTCTACAACGCCGTGCGCACTCGCAAGCCGGTCGCCGAAAACGAAATCTTCGGCAACCACGCCGCCATCGGCTGCCACCTGGCCAACTTCTCCTACTTCAACAACTGTGTAGCCGTCTGGGATCGCGACCAAAAGAAAATCGTGAAAGGCTAGAAAAAGCATCGAAGCGGAAAGAGATAGGAACCGGGTGCCCCATTTCTCGCGCGTTCTCTGGGCGAGAAGTGGGGATTTTGACTCTGGCGAGCGTGGAAGAGCGGTGAACGCCACGTTAGGCATTAAGGGTGAAGCGGGGCTTCAGCCCCTGATGTCCCGCACTCCTTGACAGGCAAGTATCTTCAGCGTCAACTTGAAACGTCGAATTTCTCGGCAGGTGGACGATGTCCGTTTACGCGCACAGTTTAGCTTTCCTGATCTTCGTCTTTTTCTCGACCAACTCCGTGCTGGCTCAGTCCGATACCCCGGCCCCCGCCCCTTCGGGCACTCCGGCGCAAGCGCAAACTGAATCGCCCGGTATTCTCACCTTGCACAGCACCGTCCGCCGCGTCATCGTCGATGTAGTCGTTCGCAATTCCGACAACCAGCCCGTGCACGGACTCACCGCCAAAGATTTTCTTTTAGCCGAAGACGGCCACCCGCAAAACATTCTCTCCTTCGATACCTACAATCTGGACACGCTCTCGATTGCTCTTCCTCCCAACGCACCCCATCCGCCCGCGAATCACTTCGTAAACATTCCACCCACGCCCGAGCGCGGCCCGCTCTACGTCATCCTCTACGATCTGGTGAACATTGAGATGGACGACCAGCTTGACGCCCGCCGCCAGGTCATGAAGTTCATCAAGAGCATGCCCGAAGGAACCCGCTTCGCCATTTTCATCCGCTCCGACGGCCTCTATCTCGTGCAAGGCTTCACCGCCGACAAAACCATCCTATATTCGGCCCTCGACCCGCAGAATCCCAAGCCTCACGTTCCCAAAGTATTTATGATGGGAAAAAATCTGGGCTACAACGATCCCGCCTCCATGATGAACGTGTTGACTCAAGTCACCGAGTTTCTCGAGGGCTTTCCCGGCCACAAGAATCTGATCTGGCTGGCCGGAACTTTTCCTCTCGCCCTGGTTCCGCGTAAAGAAGATCCCCGCGAATATGAAGACCAGATCATTGGCGAGATCAATGTGCTGACCCGGGCGCAGGTCGCGGTCTACCCCATCAATGTTGGTGGAGTGCCGGTCAATCCGCCGGGCATGCTGACGGGGTCCCGCCCGCATGGCAGCAACTCCAATCAAGCCGCTCCATCAGAACCCTCCAATCAAAGTGCCGGATCGACCAGCTCTCCTTTTTTCAACAGCCTCAGCGGCTCCGCTAGCGATCCCACCGGATTGCTCGCGTCCATGGCGGCGCAAGGCTCCGGCGATTCCATGTACACCGACTACGACATTCAGAAGGCTCTAGCTGAGGCCTCCGGTGGGCACGCGTTCTACAGCACCAACGATGTCACCGCTGCGCTCAACGACGCCACCGAAATTGGCGGCAACTACTATTCGCTAAGTTACTCACCCACGAATCAGAAAGATGACGGAGGCCGTCGCGGCATCGCCGTAAGGTGCACACAGAAAGGATATAAACTTTCCTATCGCCGTTTCTATTTCACGACCGCGCTCCGGTCTCCAGAACCACCCGCAAAACTTGCCGACAATTCTGCCGCAGCCCCCGCGCCCGCGGAGTACGACGCGCTCCAGCCCAACATGAAACACGGAGCGCCCATGCTCCATGACCTTCTCTTCTCTGCCCACATCCATACCGAAGGCAACCCCGCCCCGGCCACTTCCGAGCAGATGGCACAGTTGTCCGATCAGTCTGCTCACGTCAGCACGCGCCACAAAGACAAGCCGATTGCTCCCGTCGACATTCAGAAGTATGTAATTGATTATCGCGTGACCGCAAAATCGCAGGCCCAGACGGGCCAGCCCGCCGCCTACGAGTTCGCCGCCGCCGCTTTCGATTCGGAAAGCCGCATGCTCAACGGCATCGTGAGTAATTCCGAAGCTTCTTCCGCACCGGAGCCCAAGCCCGGAGATGCAGGCAAGCCCGCACCCTTCCGCGCGCTCCAGCAGCTCAACGTCCCCGTAAACGCCGCCTGGATCCGCATCGGCGTCCGCGACAAACTCACTAACCGCATGGGCACTCTGGAAGTCCATCTCCCGCTAGCCCCAGAGTCTCCGCCACCCGCGGTAACGTCAGCCCGCTAACGTCGGCGCGCTAACCATCACACCCTTGTCATTCCGACCGGAGCATGTTGTTCCCGAAGGGAAGAACGTGCGTAGTGGAGGAACCTGCTTTCCTTCCCACCCCCCCACGGCTACGACCGTTTCACTTCTTCTTCGGCAAATACTTCTTCTCCACCGACGCCACCACCACATAATTCGGATCCACCATCTCGTTCAAATGAATCTTCCCCACCTTCGACAGCAACTCATAAGCATCGAGTTCTGACAAACCGTAGTCCTTATGAATCCAGTGCACCAGTTCGGTGAACGCAATCCGCACCGCATCATCCACCGGACGGTAAGCCCCCACCGTCATAATCGCGTCATCATTCTCAAACTGCGGCCAGCTGATGGTCCGTCCCTTGATCACGCTCAACTGCACCCGTGCCTTCAGCGGCACTTCAATCGCCGTGCCCGCGATCTCTCCGTCTCCCATCGCCGCATGCCCGTCGCCGATATAAAAAAGTCCGCCTTTCACATTCACCGGAAAATAAACCGTATTGCCCACGCTGGCCTCCGGCGAATCCATGTTCCCGCCAAACTCCGCCGGTACCACCGAACTGCGCGCCTCGCCGTTCGCCGGTGCCACTCCAATGCACCCAAAGAACGGATGGATCGGAATCTTTACCGAAAAATCCGAATCGAGCGCCTTGAACGTCGCCGTATTCCCCGCATGATCGATGGGATAAAACCACACCCGCTCCGGCAGCGGCGCGTGCAGCATAGGCGTGTAATTCGTCTCATTGATCGCGCCAAATCCCGGAGCAAACGCGCCCACGCCCATTTCCCCGTCCACTTGCAAATCGAGAATTTTCACCGCCAACGTATCCCCCGGCTCCGCTCCTTCAACATAAAACGGTCCAGCCAGCGGATTGTCCCCCGTCGCCATGCTCAGGGTGTCGCCCGGTTTCTTCAGCCCGTTGCCAAAGCAATCCAACGTGTTAGTGTCGAGAATGTCCCCCGACTTCAAACGCAAAACCGGCTCCGCCGTCGCAAAAAGGTATTTCACACTGGCAGTCGTGGTCGTGTAGTGCACCACGTTCTGCGCCAACGCCGAACCCATCAGCAGCACCACTGCAAGTAGACGAGAGATCACAATAGCCTCCAGAAAATTTTCTGACTCTTCCGGCTGTCAATTCTAAGCTCGTCAAGTCAAGATCATGACGCGCCCCACCTTTACAAACTTTTACCGTGCCGTGACAATCGAATTCCATTTCTGACGGTATTCTTGTTCGCAGCTTGGGGATCCATCTCTCTCTGTAGGCCTTATGAAGTTAAGAGAATTGGTGCGCCCCTGCACGCTGGCCGGAATTCTGCTCGTCCTTCCGCTGCTAAATGCTGTCGCCCAGACCAATCCTCCCGGATTTGACGATCTCGTCCTTCAGGCAACCGCGGCCCGCGACCGCGACGATGTGCCTCGATCCATCGAACTCTACCAGCAAGCACTCCAACTCAAACCAGCTTGGCCCGATGGCTGGTGGTTCCTCGGTTCTTTGCAGTATGAAGCGGATGCCTACGGCGCGGGCCGCGATGCTCTCACTCACTACCTGAGCCTGGTTCCCGACGCCGCCCCCGCGTTCGCCCTGCGCGGCCTGTGCGAGTTCGAAACCGGCGAGTACCCGCAATCTCTGGCCGACATTCAGCGCGGATTGTCGTTGGGAGCGGCGAAACAACCTCGTGACGAAGCCGTTCTTCGCTACGACCAGGCGCTTCTGCTCACTCGCACCGGCAGCTTCGAAGCCGCTCTGCAAACCTACTCCTCACTCGTCCGCGGCAAAGTGCGAAACAAAGCTCCGAACCCCGAAGTGCTAGTCGGCATCGGCCTCGCGGGTTTGCGCATTCCACTTCTGCCCAAAGAATTAGCAAACGAAAAGCGCGATATGGTCGCGACCGCCGGCAACGCCGCCTTCGTTTTTATGTCCGGCGATGAAACGGCCGCGCAGAGCGCCTTTGAGACTCTGTTTCAGCACTATCCAACCGCCTCCAACGCACACTATCTCTACGGCACGCTGCTGTACCCCGCCGACCACGACCAGTCCGCCGCCCAATTCAAGCGCGAACTCGAAATCGATCCTTCCAACGCAGCCGCTCAACTCATGGTCGCGTGGGATTCCCTCATGCGAAACGATTTCTCCGCTGCTCTCGCATACGCCGAAAAAGCCGACGCCGAAGAACCGGCTCTCCCCGCCACTCAGCTCGTTCTTGGCCGCGCCCTCGTCGAAACTGGGGATCTGAAGCGCGGCATCGACCTTCTGCAAAAGGAGCTGCAACTTGAGCCGGACAATCTTGAAATTCATTTCGCACTGGCGAAGGCTTATTCCAAGTCCGGCCGCAAAGACGATGCCAGAAACGAACGCCTGCTCTGCCTCCAGATCGAAAAGAGTAAAACGACCCAGCAGGTGCGCCGTTAACGCAGCTTCTGGCGTTCTGATCTTCATCGCTTGCGCGCCGGCCTTCGCCCAGCAACAACCGAATCATTCCGCTTCGGCCTGCGTGAGTTGCCACGCCGCTCAGGCAACGACTCAACCGCAAACCCCCATGGGCCGCGCCGTCCAGTTCACTGGCTCCAATCCCACACTCGCTTCGCACCCTAAGATGACGTTTCGCAAGGGACCCTATTCCTACTCCGTCGAAACTGCCGGTCACCACAGTACCTACACCGTCACGGATGGAACCGATACCCTCTCCGTCCCCATCCTCTGGGGCTTCGGCACCGGTGGCCAGACCTGGGTTCTACAGCGCGAGGGCAAGCTCTACGACAGTCTTGTCAGCTATTACCCGTCCATCGACGGTCTTGAAATCACGATGGGTGAAGAGCGGATCACGCCCCACACTTTAGAAGAAGCCATGGGACGAGAACTAGGCCCAGCCGAGGCCAAGGCCTGCTTCGGCTGCCACGCCACCAACGCCGTGATTGATCGCAAGCTGACTCTTAGCTCCATGCAACCCGGCGTGACTTGTGAGCACTGTCATACTCGCACCAGTGCTCACCTGATCGACGCGCTCCAGGGAGTGTTCGACTCCGCGCCGCCCAAGCTCGGCAAGCTTTCCTCGGAAGACATTTCAAACTTCTGTGGTCAATGTCATCACACCTGGGAGTCCGTGTTGCGTGATCACTTCGACGGTGAGATCAATGTCCGCTTCCAGCCCTATCGCCTCGCCAACAGCAAGTGCTTCGACGGCACCGATCCCCGCATCAGTTGCCTCGCCTGTCACGATCCTCACCAGGACGTTGTTCGCAAAGATTCTTCCTACGATCCAAAATGTCTCGCCTGCCACGCAGCCTCGACTCAAACGGCATCGGTCGCTGCCCATGCCAGCGCGCCCGCGTGTCCAGTCTCCAAAGCAAACTGCGCAGGCTGTCATATGCCGAAAGTAAATCTTCCCGGCGGACACATGGCGTTCACCGACCACCAGATCCGCATCGTAAAGCCCGGAGAGCCTTACCCCAATTAACCAACCAACATAGTTCAAGCCGGGTGCCCCATTTCTCGCGCGCTCTTTGCGCGAGAAGTGGGAATTTGAAAAAACCGAGGAGCAGGTGCATCGCCCAACCAAAACCGTCGGCGCTCATCCGTCGACGACGAGCAGCTATCCATGAATCGAGTGGTGGGTGTATCATCGTGCCGCTTTGAACAGATTTAGAACTCATACTCTTAAGGAGATTCAAGTGAAACTCCGCATTCTTAAGTCCGCGCTCCTGCCCTGCCTGTGCGCCTGCGCCTTCGCGCAATCATCATCGCCCGCGTCCGAGCAAGCCGCCATGAATGCGATCCGCCCCGACGCGATCCGTGCTCACATGCGTTTCCTGTCAGACTCGCTCTTGCAGGGTCGAGGCACCGGCACAACCAGCTACCAGATCGCCGCCCGCTACGTGGCCACTCAACTCGAGGCCTCGGGCCTGCACCCTGCAGGCGCGAGCGGGACCTGGTATCAGCCAGTCCCGCTGCGCAAATCCGTGACCGATGACGCCAGGAGTTCCCTGGTGCTGGTCACCAGGAGCGGCGATCAGACTCTGGTTCCATTGAAAGACTACGTGCTCTACGGCAATCTGAACCAGCCCGACAGCAGCGTCGAGGCGCCGATGGAGTTCGTGGGCTTCGGCGTCACCGCGAAAGAACACGACTATGACGACTACGCTGGCGCCGACGCCAAAGGCAAGATCGTCGTCGTAGTCGACGGCGCCCCGGCGAAATTTCCTTCCACGGTGCGAGCCTATTATTCCGACTTCGCCGTGAAGGCAAGGAACGCGGTGGCGCACGGTGCGGTCGGCTTCGTCGACCTGATGACGCCCGAAGATCAGAAGCGTTACGCCTGGGACTGGCTGATGCCGCAGATCCAGATGGGAATCATGCAATGGCTGGAGAAGGACGGCAGCCCGCACAACGGATTCCCCGAGCTGCGCGGCGGCGGGTTGCTCAGTCAATCGGGAGCCGAAAAGTTGTTCACCGGCGCCAGCAAAACTCTCGACCAGGTTTTCGCAGCAGCAAAAGCCAGTCAGCCGCAGTCATTCGCATTGCCAGGCACCGCCCGCATTCACACCATCAGCACCCAGACTCCCGCCGACAGCCCCAACATAGTCGCCGAGGTCCTGGGCTCCGATCCCGCGCTGCGCAGCCAGTACGTCGTCTACACCGCGCACGTCGATCATCTCGGAATCTGCCCGCCGGTCAATGGCGATAACGTGTGCCACGGCGCTCTCGACAACGCCAGCGGCACCGCCAGCCAGCTCGAAATCGCACGCGCCTTCGCCAGCATGCCCAAAGCCCCGCGCCGCTCCATCCTGTTCGTCTTCGTCACTGGCGAAGAGATGGGCTTGCTCGGTTCCGATTACTTCGCCTACTTTCCCACCGTCCCGCGCAGCGCGATCGCCGCCAACATCAACATCGACGGCGCCCCCGGTCTGTTCTACGCCATGAAAGATTTGATCGTGCTCGGCACCGAGCACTCTAGCCTCGAGCAGCAAGTCGAGTCGGCCGCGAAGCGCATCGGATACTCTCTCAGTCCCGACCCCATGCCCGAAGAAAATTTCTTCATTCGCAGCGATCAATATTCCTTCGTGCAGCAGGGCGTTCCCGCCGTCGACGTCACCGACGGAATCCAAGCCATCGATCCAAAAATCGACGGCTTGAAACTGCAGAAGGAATGGATGGTGACGAAGTATCACACGCCGCTCGACAACATGGATCAGGTACTCGATTACAACTCGGCTGCGAAAGCCGCAGGCGTCAACTTTCTTATCGGCTACGAAGTAGCGGAGCAGGACGGGGCTCCAACGTGGAACAAAGGTGATTTCTTCGGCGAAAAATTCGGCCCGCGCCACACCGCCGACGGCTCAGCGGCAAAGTGACCCTTACGACGCGGATGCGCGTCGAAAGCTTCAGGCTAATAGCTAATAGCTAATAGCTAATAGCTATGAGCTTCCCTTCTTCTTCCGCGCGTAAAACCGCTGGAACTTCGCCCGGTTCCCGCAGCGCGTCATGTCGCACCAGCGCCGGTGATGGTTCTTGCTCGTATCCAGAAAAAACCATTCGCAATCTTTCGACGAGCACGCCCGCACATAGGCCAACTGGTCTGAGGCCAGCAAGTCGGCCGCCGCTCGAGCAATTGGCCACAGAACACTGTCGAACGCGCTTATATCATCGTACTTCCACTCGAAGCCGCCCTTGCCCGGTCCGCGCACGATCAGAACCAGGCTCATGTGCGAGGCCGCACCCTGAGCGTCGACGTTTACTTTGCCGAGAGCAGGCGGCGGCACGGGCCGCTTGTTCATAATCGCCCAAAATACATCGTGGATCGCCTCGCGCAGCTCTCTGGCCCATTCCAGAACTTCCTGCGCGCCTCTGGGATCCATGTCATCCCGCCGGCGAAGCCGGTCACTCTGCAAAGAGTCGAGCAGTCCGGTGTCTTCGCCGAAGTGCAAGAGATCGAGATACGTCTTCAGCAATTCCTTGGGCTTGATGGCAGGGTCCTGGCTGTGACGATCGTCGAGCGTATTCACGAAATCGAGGCAGACGTTGCCCGCAATCAAATCGAAGCGCGGCGGATAGCGCCGCTCGACTTTCCCGGCTTCCTTAGTTTCAGTCAGAGTGTCTTCTTTCCCGTTCATTCTAACCGTTAAATTAATCTTGACAAGTTAGAGAGTGTCTCCTAGCATGTTATCTAACCTGTGAACAGTATTTAACAGGTTAGATGAAAGTCCCGATCATGACGGACCATCAGACGTCCCAAACCGTGACCGCGATCCGCAGCCGCAGGTTGCCGAATAAAAGGTTGCCCAGCGAAAAGATGATAAACATAGGAGGCAGGCCCGTGCTCGTGTCCAACCCATACCAACCAGCGACCGGCCCCAACCGCCCGTACGCCATCAAGCTGGCGCTCGCCTTTGCCGCGATCTATCTCGTCTGGGGCTCGACCTACCTTGCGATTCGTTACGCCGTCGAGACTATTCCACCGCTGGTCACTGCGGGAGTGCGGCATTCGATTGCGGGAACGATTCTGTTGGCATGGGCCTGGGCACGCGGGTTTCGGCCCACACGCGCGCACTGGGCTTCCGGATTCGTGCTAGGCGCGCTCTTCTTTCTCATCGGCCACGGCTCGCTGCACTGGGCGGAACAATATGTTGGATCAGGACTGGCGGCGCTGCTCATCGCAACTGAACCGATGTTCATTCTGGTGTTGGCCTGGTCGATGGGCCAGCAGAAGATCAGCCGGCTCAGCGCACTGGGCCTGGGACTAGGCGTGCTGGGCGTAGCTATGCTCACCGGGGTCGAATT